>ENA-UOOK01007303-UOOK01007303.1-fermentation-metagenome-genome-assembly--contig:-NODE-7303-length-10141-cov-9.489887_pt1 | contig 10141 bp, 5 predicted proteins | sample MGYA00245777_ERZ724023 | MGnify/ENA primary metagenome ERZ724023 (study PRJEB28704, sample SAMN03018312) | fermentation metagenome | biome: anthropogenic terrestrial biome; feature: soil; material...
ATTATCTGCGGATATCACTGGGATTAATACCGAACTCCCTGGTGAATGCCTTACTGAAATGGGAGACATTCTTGAATCCCGCCCGATACGCGGCTTCTGCCACCGTCAGGTCTGATGTGGTCAGCATGTGCCTTGCCTTATGAAGCTTCAACTTGAGATAGTAATCATGCGGGCTCTGTGAGGTGAGGCTCCTGAATTTGCGGTACAACTGGGTACGACTCATATTCAGCTTTTCGCAGAGGCTGTTGATGTCAAATCTGTCATCAACAAGATGCATGGTCATCACCTCGTTAATTTTCTTGATGAAACCGTCTTCGATTTTAAAATTATGGTTATCATCCGGAGGTGGTATCCCTGCAGATGAGTACCTGGAGTATAACAGCTTGCGCTGCCTGATGAGCATCCTGAGCTCGGCCCGGAGCTCTTCCCTGTTGAAAGGTTTGGCAATATAGGCATCTGCTCCCCGGGCAAGTCCTTCCACCCTTGAAGCCACATCGGCCTTCGCAGTAAGAATTACAACGGGGATATGACTCGTCCTGGGATCGTTTTTAAGCATGTCCAGCATTTTAATTCCGTCCAGGCCAGGCATCATAACATCAGTCAGGATGATATCCGGAACAATTTCGCATGCCTTTTCAAAACCTTCGAGCCCGTCACCGGCAGCAGCCACCTCGTAATCGTCAGAAAGAATTGTCATCAGGTAGCTGATAACATCCTCATTGTCCTCAACTATCAGCAGTATCGGATTCCTTTCGTCCCAGTGTGGCAGGGAGGAATTGACAACTGCTTTCAGATGCGGGACAGATTCGGGATGGTCCGGAATCCCGGCAAACTGACACCTGTCAGTTGTGTCCTGTTCCTGCGCATTCCGGGTAAGCGGCAATTCCACAACAAACTCTGATCCTTCACCATAGATGCTTTCAACCCTGATAGTGCCGTTAAGCAGGGAGACCAGCTCTTTGGTCAAAGCCAGCCCGAGTCCCGATCCCGGTGTCATCTGGCTGGCGGTAACAGATTCCCGCGTGAAGCGGTCAAACACAAACGGGATAAATGTTTCATTGATACCCGGACCATTATCAGTCACACGTATTTCGTACCTGATGTCAGTGATCTGCTCAGCCATAATAACCACCCGCCCGCCCGGATGTGTGAACTTGAGTGCGTTGCTTATCAGGTTCGAAACGATTTTAATTATGATATCCTGATCATAATCAAGCGTCAGTTCCTTATGACCGGCCATTAATTCCATCTCAATTCCCTTAGACTCGGCAAATGACCGGAACAGTTCAACTACATACCTTATGCACAGGATGACGTCAGCCCTGATCAAATTTACCGGCATGGCTCTGGACTCAAGCTTTGCCAGGTCAAGCATTTGATCAACGAGATTAAGAAGGATACGTGCATTTCTGTCTATCGTCCTGCTTCCCTTCTCCAGCCATTGACCGGGATCACTGCATATCAGGTCATTCATCCCGGTAATGACTGTCAGCGGTGTGCGGAACTCATGGGAAATGTTGGTATAGAGTTTCTTCCTTGCTTCATCTATTTCCCTGAGGCGCGTATTCTCAAGCTGCTCAAGCCTGATGCGCTGCGATATGAAATTCAGCACGAATATCATTGCAAATCCCGTGATCCATAATATATTAATGACAAAGAGTGAGATATTGACCTGCGGAGTCATTTCTGCCGGTACTGACAGCTTCGGATGAAGGACCCCTGCAAGTATAACTGTAATGATATAAACAGAATAGATGAAAATTGAATGCCTTTTTTCCTTGTAATTGAGGGTAAAGAACACGAGCGCCAGCCCTACCAGGACCAGGCCGCCGGAATTGGGAATGCCTCCAAGTTTCAGAATTGTGTAGAATGTTACAAGTGCGACGACCGTCTGGTTGATCAGTTGCCAGGTTACACTTACCGGCCGGGTCAAAAGCGGCGCAATGATACCCTGCATGTAAACCAGTGAGAGGAACAACCCGTAATATATTATAATCCTGAGTTCCGGGAAAAAGATGTGGTAGATAATTGTAAGCAGAAGGATCATTGATGTGACTGCAACACTTGAAATCCAGTACATCTTCTGCTGGGCTACAACATTCTTGTCTGCACCCGGGTAACTTAATCTGCGGGTTAGCCAATTGTCTGTTTTAGTGAGAAACGGGGGCGGCATCTCATTAACAGGTCAGGTATTGATTATCAAAATCATACCTAAGTTACACCAAAAACAAAACGAAGTCAAATTTATTTAGGAAACGCCCCGCAGGCCGCTATAAGGTTGTACCGGGAATCCACTCCAGGACCACCCTACCAGCCAGGCACGAAATTCAGCCCGAAAACTCCATTTTTAAACCCGCCGTTCTGAAACGGGAAGGCAAAGTAAGGCTCAAGGATGAGGTATCCGAAAAGATTTATCCTAAGCGAGGCACCGGTACTGTACAGCGGGAATTTTTCGTTATCAGCCGGATGAGATTCCTGGTCGTTGAAAATGATCTTATCACCCCTGTTCCACGCCATTCCCGCATCGAAAAACAGGTTTAAGTCGGTCAGAAACCACTTTGACTTTATCAGGGCAAGCCTTTCGGGACCGCTGAACGGGAATCTTATTTCTGCATTTGCCACAGCTATCCTTGTACCATTCAGTCGTGAGATGTTCAGCGATGCCAGTCCCGGGTTATCCCCGGTATTGTACGAGGCATTCTCATAACCTCTTATTAACCATGGATAACCGAGGTATAAAGGCTGAAGTATATTCTCTTCGGAGATCTTTCCGTACATTCCGTAATTATACAGCCGGAATGCAAAAGTTACCGGTTTGCGATAAAAGTACTGCCTGTAATCGATCAGACCTGTAAAGATTTCTGTAGCCCCGAAATACTTGTCAACCTGGAATCTGGCCCTGCCTCCCTGCATCGGGGCAGTCATGCCAAACAAGGAGTTGTCCTTTACATAGGCAAACGAAAGCTGTTGATACATGTTGCCATCCGGAGCCGGCATCTTCCCCCTGGTGCCACCGATACTGTAACCGTTCAGCAAATAGTAATAATTAAACCTGTCAATGCGATAATAGTACCATGATGCCGAGGCTGTTGCCTCAATTCTCCTGACCTGGGAGAAGGGTAATGAAGCATACAGGGTGATATTATCCTCAAACATACGTATATAGTCAAGTTGCAGCACATCTACCGGGACCATCTCATCCTGAAGCAATATGGAGTCTCTGGCAAACGACATGGCACCGGCCCGGTAAGGGATATGGGATAGTGCAGTACCCCATTTTATCTTTCCCTTCTGCCTGATGTAAGCCGCCTGTCCTGCAAAATCATAGATCTCACCGTTCAGCGAAAGGGATGAATAGAGCTGGTTGTCACCTACCATATCGCTGAATATCATATTGATGCTTCCGCCCAGGTTGTTTCTGTAAATTCCTGATGAAACTCCGATGCTGGCATTGTTGGAGATGTAATCGAGCTTGAATTTGGGCTTGTATGGCAACTCCTTAACCATGTCAGAGGGCAACTGTACGGCTTCCTTCCTTGCGTACAGTGTTGAATCTATGAGATCAGGGCCGGGATGTGCCAGCGGAGGAAGAGTACCAGCATCAAAATTAACTACTGATCCATCCACTTCTTCAGCCTTGAAGTCACTATCAGCAGCAACGACAATATGATACGAATTCTTTATATAGTAATTGTACGCCGTCTTGTTCCCTTCCCGGGACCAGCTCATAGCAGGTGACCAGGGCGTTATCCCGCTTATGCCGGTCATGTACGAAGTAAGCCTCAGAAGGTTTCCTGTTGCAATCTCATACCTGTACATATTCCTGAATCCGTCAGCATCTGACAGGAAATAAATTTCCTTGTCATCAGAAGAAAAAGCAGGATTCATGTTGTAGGCGCCCACAAAGACATTGATCTCACTTACTTTTCTGGTACTGAGATCAAGCATAGCCAGGGAGTAGAAAAACTTCCTGTGACCGGATTTATTTTGTTTTTCCTGCGAAAAGACTATTGTCCGGCTATCTGATGACCATGAAGGGTGTATGTTCGATGAAAAATCATCGGTCAGCTTTTCAATCTCGCCTGACATAAGGTCGTAGAGGTACAGGTCACTTATACCTTCCGAAGATCCAGTAAATACTATCTTTCTGCTGTCCGGAGACCATGAGGGATTGGAAAGTGCCGGCACTCCCCTCATGGCAACCTCCCTGATGATCCTGCCTCTCTTTATGTCGACAAATGCCAGCTTGTTTATTCCGTCGCTGAACAGGACAAATACATACTTCTTGCTGTCAGGCGACCAGCTGCCGCCTGATTCGACATAGTTAAAGTCATCATAGGTACGGGCAGCGGCACCTGAAACCTTGCTGATGATCTTCCCGCTTGAAGCATCAGCGATGAAAAGATCAAGTGTGAACACATTCTTCTCTGAAAAGAATGCTACATAACTTCCGTCAGGACTGATAGCAGGTGAGATATTTATCCTGCCGCCATTCTCACTGGTTATAAGTTGTCTTCCGGCTGGATCATCAGCATCAGCCTTCAGGTAAGGCCTGAAATAGGTCTCCATGGCACTTGCCCACAATCCCGAGAGGGCTTTATCATCCATCCCCAGGATAGTGTCAGCCGCCTTTGATAATCCATACTGGGCTGTCTTCCTGAACAGGGGCATAATAGTTGTGTCACCCCAGGTTTTCCCCACCATGGCCCAGAAAGCCTGGCCATATCTGTATGGGAAGTACCTGGAGTCAGTAGATAACTGCTTAAGAGTAGGAAAATCCTTATTCAAAACTGCATCCCTCATCCACATGGCGGTATTGGGATCAACGCTTCCCAGCGAAAAGTACTCAGCCATCCCTTCAATCATCCATAAGGGGATGTTATTCATTGAATATTTCCGGGTGGTGTCTGACCGCAGGAACATGTTGTACTGGAATGCATGCACGAGCTCATGCCCCAGGGTGTGATCAGTCTGTGACAGTGTGAGGGCAACAGGCATGATGACCCTGTTCTTCATGCCTTCAGTAACACCCCCCGTACCTGTGCCGATAAGACTGCTGACAGCATTGGTCTGCTGAAAATCAGCGTGATTATTATAAAAGATTACCGGATTCTTCCTCTCAAATGTATCCCTGAATACTTTCTGATGAATGCTGAACCACTCCTCAGACCACCCTGAAAGTGTCTTCAGTAAAGAGTCGTTCTTCATGTAATGATAGATCTCGAAATCCGGAGTCTGCAGCACATCGAACCTGAAGGAACTGTACCCCGGCTTGTTCCTTCCGAAATACTGGGCATCAGAATTTACCCCGGCTATCAGCCATGCAGACAATACAGCAAATGATAGTCTGATGACCCTGACCATGGTTGTATTTCTCATGTACGAGCTCATAGCATGTCATAGTTTTATCACCCGAATACTTGTAAGTTAATCAATGAACACCAATCAATTAAACCAATTGACCTGTATGCTTGTTCAAAAAATATGCCATTTCCCATAGATGGATTCGAGTCGGTTTATGAAGCTTAGCAGCATTATTTTTTCTATTTTTAAAACCTACAACCGATAACCGAAAACAGATAACCGATAATCCATAACATATGAAGAAACTGATCATCATCACCATTATGTTCGCCATGGCCCTGATGGGCGCATGCAAGACCGAAAAGACAGAAAAGACCTCGACTCCGGCTATAGATGTCTCACTCACTGACGCCGAAAAAGCCGGAGGGATACTCACACCGGAAATCCTCTGGAAATACGGTCGTATCGGTACAATTGCGCTCTCGCCCGACGGATCAGCAGTGCTATACCAGGTGACAAATTATGACCTTCCAACCGAAGCACGTGCCACCAACATCTGGTCCGTCCCCGCATCGGGAGGCGATCCTGTTCAGCTGACCACCGAAGGAGGCTCAGGACCGCAGTGGATAGAGAACGGCACCAAAATTGCCTACCTCGCCGGAGGCAAAATAATGGTGATGAATCCTGACGGTACCGGAAAGAAGGAGATCACCGGATTACAGGATTTCGAAATACTCTCGTTCTCACCGGCCGGAGACAGGATTTATTTTACCCGGCGCGTCAAACTCGACCAGACGGCAAACGAAAAATACGGCCTCCCGAATGCAAAGGTCCGCATTATTGACGACCTGATGTACAGGCACTGGGACTACTGGCACGACTACTCATACAGCCATGTTTTTACAGCCTCCTTTGACGGCGCCGCAATTAGCAACGAGAAGGATATTATGGAGGGGCAGCGCTTTGACGCCCCGGATGCCCCGTGGTTCGACGAGGCTGACCTGGCATGGAGCCCTGACGGGAAATATATCGCCTATGCCTGCAAGAAACTGACCGGCAAGGCCTATTCGCTTAGCACCAACACTGATATCTACCTCTATGACGTGACCACAGGCGAAGAAAAGAATATCACCGAAGGAAACATGGGATACGACAAGGTGCCGGTGTTCTCCCCGGATGGTTCGATGATAGCTTACTCAAGTATGGAGGAAGACGGTTATGAATCTGATCTCGAAAGACTGTTCGTGTACAATATCGCTACTGGCGAACGGAAATGGGTTTCCGAAGGATGGGACTACAATGTCGGCAACATGCAGTGGAACGGCACGGGCGAGATATGGTTCACCAGCCCCTACCTGGGCAGACAGCCGGTATTTAAAATCTCACTGGCTGACGGCGCTGTCACGAAGGTGACCGAGGGCGACTATGACATGGGCCCCTTACAGCTGAAAAACAACGTTCTTATTGCAGGTATACAATCAATGGCACGCCCCACCGAAGCTGCAAAGGTCGATATGGGCGGCGGACAGTTCTCGGTGATCACCGACGTAAACGGTGCGATATATGAGAGCATAAAGATGGGCAAGAGCGAGGAGCGGTACATCAAAACCAAGGATGGCAAGGATCTGCAGATGTGGATCATCTACCCGCCTGACTTTGACCCCACAAAGAAATACCCGGCGCTGCTCTACTGCAAAGGCGGCCCGCAGGGACCCCTCGGACAGAGCTGGAGCTATCGCTGGAACTACCAGATGATGGCGGCCAACGGCTATATTGTGGTGGCTGTCAACCGTCGCGGCAACTCCGGTTTCGGCAGCTACTGGCGTGAGCAGATCTCGGGTGATTACGGCGGCAATAATATGCAGGATTACCTAGACGGCATTGATGCTATGGCGAAGGAGCCGTTCGTCGACAAGGACCGTCTGGGTGCCGTGGGAGCAAGCTATGGCGGTTACTCGGTCTTTTACCTGGCAGGAATGCATAACAAGAGATTCAAGGCGTTCGTGGCTCACTGCGGCGTTTACAATACAATTGCCGAGTATGGCTCCACCGAGGAGTACTGGTACCCGAACAAGGATTACCAGGGTGCACCGTGGGACAAGCCACAGCCTCCGGGATACAACAAGTTCTCACCCCATACCATGGTCGACAGGTGGGACACTCCCATCCTGATCATCACCGGGGCTAACGACTTCCGGATACCCTACAGCCAGAGTTTCGAGGCATTCAACTCGGCCACACTGCGTGGTGTACCGGCACGGCTCCTCTTCTTCGAGAACGAGAGTCACTGGGTCACCAAGCCGCAGAACGCCGTCATCTGGCAGAAGGAGTACTTTGAGTTCCTCGATGCCTATCTGAAGTAGGATTTGCGATTTGGGATTCGCGATTTGCGATTTGCGATTTGGGATTTGCGATTTGTGATATTCCATGCAGGGAATGCAGTATTGTAACCGGAATCATCTGGCAATCAGATAATTGAAACACATATGAACCAGGTATTTATCCAATATCATAAAACCCGGTTCGGGGAACTAATCCTGGGGGCATTTAAAGGCAGGCTGTGTATGCTCGATTTCCGGTACCGGAAAATGAGACCTGCCATTGACAACAGGATCAAATCATTTTTTAACGCTGAATTCACACTCCGCGATGATGAGATCCTGGTGCAAACACGAAAACAGCTTGATGAATACCTCAGCGGGGACAGAACTCGTTTTGATATTCCGTTTTTGATGGCCGGAACCGATTTCCAAAAAACCGTATGGAATGCCCTGCTACAGGTCCCATACGGAAAAACTGCCTCATACCTTGAGCTGGCAAAAGCCATTGACAACGAAAAAGCTGTAAGGGCAGTGGCCGTCGCTAACGGGGCAAATGCAATTGCCATAATCATTCCATGCCACCGTATTATTGGAAACAATGGCGAGCTGGTTGGTTACGGGGGCGGTCTGGCAATCAAGAAAAGACTCCTGGATCTGGAGCAGGGGCTCCTGAGTATGTTTGATTACCCGTTATAAATGAAGCTGTTCTACTTATAAAACCTGACACATGAAGGGGCATTCAGAGTCATAGTTGAGACAACCTTATCATTTTTGCCCCCTTCACGTACAACTGAAATCTCATTCGATTTCTGGTTAGCCACCAGGAAAAAATTCCCGGACGGCGACAGGGAGAAGTTTCTCGGCCAATTGCCACCGCAGTTGATGTGTGACGGTTCTGATACCGTCCCATCAATCCCCACCCTGAAGGTCACGATGCTGTTATGGCCCCGGTTTGAGCCGCAGATATTCTTCCCGGTACGCGAGAGGTGTATATCGGCACAATAGTTTTTCTGGCGGTGTTCTTCAGGCAAAGTACTGACAGTCTGTTTGGCTGTCACGGTATCCGAGAGGATATTGTATACAGACACCGTCGAATTGAGCTCATTGATTACATAAAGGTTTGCAGAGGATTTGTCTATTGCCATGTGCCTCGGGCCGCTTCCGGGCTCACAGTTGAAGTAAGCTATATCTGCGTTCATCAGAAGTCCCAGGGTGGTATCCAACTTTAACTGATGTACCCTGTCGAGGCCCAGGTCGGAAACATAATAAGTGTGAAGTCTCGGGTTATGGATGGTCATGTGGGGGTGCGACTTCTCTCCGTAAAAGATAACATCGGTGACCTTTTCGGGTATGCCCTCGCTGTTCAGTTTCACAACAGAAACTGAGCCGCTGCCGTAGTTGGCAGTGATCAGATGTTTACCATCAGCTGATAAAGCGATATGGCAGGGACCTCCTCCTCCCTGGTTTATAGAGCTGATTTTTTCCAGGCTTTTGTTTTTCTTATCATATCTTAAGGTGGTGATGCCTCCCCCGGCCTTCATGTTAAAAGTGTCGACCTCGTTGACAAGGTAAATCAAGCCTCCGCTTCCGAAAACAAAAAATGAAGGATTATCCCCGACGTTGATCTCCGAGATTTTCTCCATGCTGCCGTTGCCTTTCAGCCGGCACAGCAGCACATCGGATGCGCCGTTGCCTGAATAGCCGGAGGCTATGAATTTATCATCACCCATTTCACAAGATATCATAATTACAGGCAGGGAAACCAATAAAACAAGTATTTGCTTTTTCATTGGAGGAGCTATTTATTAAAATTCCGTGACTTTCCGTTTCCATTGAATGAAGCCATAAATCGCCATTGCAAGGAAAATGATGTACTGCACTGAAACGAGCATGATGCCCCGCATGGCGTACATTGCAATGCTCATGATGTTGACGAGGATCCAGAGTATCCAGTTCTCGAGCTTCAGCCGTGCACATAGAAGCGATGCTGCGATGCTCATCACCGCGATCATGGCATCTGAATAGACAAATGTAGCCCTGACAGGGAAGAAGTCGGGCAGCCAGAGATGGATCCTGCCCATCACCGTACCCATGGCCAGCGCCATGGCAATGATTCCCGCCACCCAGAAAACCCTCCCTTTATGACTCATCACCGTAACAGGTTCGTCGCCGTGGCTGCTCTGCCTTCTCCAGTTGAACCATCCGTAGATGGCATTGCAGAAGAAAAAGAGCTGCAGGATCATCGCGGAATAGAGATTCACCTGATAGTATAGCATGAAGAAGAGAACGGCATTGACAAGCGCAAATACCCATGTGATAATTTTTGCCCTGGCTGCATACCAGACGGCTGCCAGCCCGGTGAGCACGGCGAGCAGCTCGAGGAGGCTCATCCGGTAGCCAAGGAATTCGAAGAGGGTGGTGTCGATGTTGAACATAGGTCTGAAGGTCTGAGAGTCTTGCGGTCTTGCGGTCTTGCGGTCTTGCGGTCTTGCAGTCTTGCGGTCTTGCGGTCTTGC
>ENA-UOOK01007304-UOOK01007304.1-fermentation-metagenome-genome-assembly--contig:-NODE-7304-length-10141-cov-3.884394_pt1 | contig 10141 bp, 7 predicted proteins | sample MGYA00245777_ERZ724023 | MGnify/ENA primary metagenome ERZ724023 (study PRJEB28704, sample SAMN03018312) | fermentation metagenome | biome: anthropogenic terrestrial biome; feature: soil; material...
GCCGGGAGTTTGATAAATATAATACCTTTCTCCTTTGGGAGAAAGCCGGTAAATACCTGCAGAGCGCCGAAGAGGTGGTTAAGGCGGAAGCTGAGGAGAAAAGGCTGGAAAGCGCGGTAGAAGAGTATATACAGCTCCACCAAGGGGCGGAAGTAAAACTAGCCACCTTAAAAAGCGAACAAGAAGCTCTCCAGGTCAAACAGGGGGAGCTGATGCAACACGATAGCTTCCGGATTATGGAACGACTGAACAAACACACGGTCGACCTTGCGGAGTGGGAAAAGGAGAAGGCGCTGAAGATCGGCGCTGTGGAGCAAAAAGAGGAACGGGAGGTTAAGGTGCGGACCGATCTCACCCAAGCCCAAAACGACCTTGGCCCCCTGAAGACGATGATGCAGGAGCTATGGGCGGAATTAGACGCTCTCGCTAAAGAAACCTGCTTTGACGAACACTTTTTTATCCTGGCTGATTTCCCCATAGACCCGATGGCGGAGGTAGACTTTGTGCCGCTCAAGAAGGAGCTACAGCGGTATAAGGAACAGGTCCGCAAGATCCTGGCTAAACTGCGGGAAGAAGAAGAGCGTAACCGAGCCTACGACCAGGCTTATGGCGAATTGGAAGCAGCGAAGAAACAACAGGAGACAGCCGGAATCGCTTTCGACCAAGCCGAACAGCTGCTTTTTGAGATCAAAGAAGAATTCACCGAAAAGGTCTACGCCTGGCGGCAGACGAACCGGTTCCTCATTCCCACAGAAGAAGAGATGGTCCGTTTGCAAAGAACGGTCAACCAATATCCGGAGAAAAGCTATGATGACCTGATCGCGGTGGTCCGGGCTGTCCGGGAGGAACAGGATAAAGAACGCCTCACCGCCATCTCTAACTTGTCGGCAGCCAAGGAAGGCCGGATCGAGATTTTACAGTCGAAAGAAGGAGAACTTGCAGAATGGCTGACCAAGAAAGACCCGGAGCCGGCGCGTAGAGAAGAAGTCCTCCGGAACAGGGCCCGGCTCAAGGAGGCGGGGATCCCGTTTATCCCCTTCTATCAAGCGGTGGAATTTCGTCCGGAGATCCCGGAGGAACTACGGGGCAAGATTGAAGAAGCCTTAGCGACCATGGGCGTTCTGGATGCGCTAATTGTGCCGGCCAAATACCAAGGTAAGCTTGGCCGCTCGCCCCAAGGCGCCGCCGAGCAATATCTGTTCCCCAAATTGCAACTGATGACGGCCGATCTGGCCAATTGGCTACAACCGGCGGTGGGGAGCAATTCCCCGGTCTCTGCGGAAGAAGTGGATCTGGTGATCCGGAGTATCATGATTGAGGAAAACCCGGATCAGCTCTATCTGACCGAGGAAGGACGCTTCGGCGTCGGTGGAGTGCTTAAAGGAGAGGTCTCTGCCGTCTATCAAAGCAGATATATTGGGGTGGAAGCCCGCCGTCGCTACCGGGAAGCAGTAATTGAAGGTCTCCGCGGGGAAGTTGCGGAACTAAAAGGGGAAATCGCCCAATTTGGACAAAAAATCCGGACCCAGGAAGAACAAGGCCGGGCGCTGGCGGCGGAATTCGCCGCTTTTCCGGGGAAAGAAGACCTGGAAACCGCCTACGCCACCTTACGCGATCGCGAATTAACCTTAGAAAACAAAAAGAAAGCAGTGGCGGAAAAAGCCGAGCGAGCGGAGGCCTATTATCGCAAGCTCAAGGAGACCAAAGAGGAAATTAGGGAATTGACCCTTAAGATCCAGCTCCCGGTCAACCTGGAGGCCGTTACCGCTGCCGAAGACGGAGTAGAGGAATATGCCGATACCCTCCGCGATCTGGAGACCACTCACACTAAATATTTGGGGAAACGGGCTAATTTATCCGCACTTGAAGAGCGTTTGGCTGAGGTCGAGGGGGACCTGGATGATCTCCGCTATGACCTGGGACGGCTAAACCGGCTGATCGACCGGGAGACACAGGTGATCCGCAGTCTCCGGGAAACACTGGAACAGACCGACTACCAATCCCTGCTCAAAGCGAGCGAAGCTTGCCTGGCCCGGCTGGCGGCCATCCCGCAAGAGCGGGAAGCGGCAGCCGCCCAAGCCCAAAGTGGGAAGGACAAGGCGGCGGATACCAAGGAAAAACTAGCCGGCCTGCGTCGGAAAATGTATTTTCGCCGGTTTTACGCTGGGATTCGGCGGCAGGGTTTCGCGGAAGAATGCAATCTTGGTTATGTCACCATTGCTTCCGTTCAGGATAACCTTTCAGCGCTGGCTAAAAGGATCCGGGAGGAATACAAAGACTACCGGAGCGAAACCAAATCCCCCGAAGATTACCTCCGCGTTTTGCAGGAACGGTACTACGAGGTGCGCCACCAGTTGACCGAGTACCGACTGACCCTGGACTATCTTTTTAACCCGGTGACCGCCGAAGGAGAGGAGAGCGGGCTACCCACAACGCCGGACAGTCCGGACGCCCCTCACCGCGATGTGGAGTTGACGGCGGAGGAACGCGCCACGCTAAACCAAGCCCGCGCCGAATTGAAACGCCTCGATATCCGAGGCCGGATCCAAGGACGGGACGTCAATTTCCAAACCTTGGCCGGCTTTTTGGCCGATTCGATCACAGAAAACGAAAAATTGCTCCGCGACAGCGACCGGCAATTGTTTGAAGATGTACTAGCCAATACCATCAGTAAAAAGATTAGAGCCAAGATCTACCACAGTGAACAGTGGGTCGGGAAGATGAACAGTTTGATGGCGGCGATGAATACTTCCAGCGGGCTTACCTTTAGCCTAGCCTGGAAGAGTCGGGCGGCGGAGACCGAAGAACAGATGGACACCGCCGAACTGGTCAGTTTATTAAAATCCGAGGCCAGTCTCCTGCGGTCCGAGGATTTCCAACGGCTGGCCGAGCATTTCCGTTCGAAAATCAATCAAGCCCGTAAGGGTTTAGAAGAGGCCGGGGTGACCAAGACCTTTCATACACTGGTCAAAGAAGTGCTGGACTACCGGCAGTGGTTTGAGTTTCAGCTCTTCTACACCAAAACCGGCGAGCGCAAGCGGGAAATGACCAATAACGCCTTTGACCGGTTTAGTGGGGGCGAAAAGGCCATGGCCATGTATGTTCCACTGTTCTCAGCGGTTTACGCTAGATACGAGGCGGCGAGAACGGACGCGCCCCGCCTAATCTCCCTGGATGAGGCCTTTGCCGGCGTAGACGAGAATAATATTCGGGATATGTTCCGCCTTTTGGAAGAGTTAGAACTGAATTTTGTGATGAACTCCCAGATTCTGTGGGGGGACTATGATACTGTACCGGCCCTCTCCATCTGTGAACTGGTCCGGCCGAATAACGCCGATTTTGTTTCGGTAATCCGTTACCGCTGGAACGGGCAGGTCCGGGAGCTGGTCACCAGTGATTTGGTTGCCAGGGAGTTGACAGCTGAGGAAGCAATCGCACGATAATTGTCTAGTAAAGGAGTTACCGGAAAGATGGAGCAAGATCATGAACCTAAAAAGCTGAAAGCGGCGGAAACTTCTACTTACCGGGAAGCAGTGGCCTATTTCCGGAACCGTCCCGGGTTTCACCGTCTTTTTTGCGCTCTGAAGGAAAAGTACCGATCTCTAGGGACGCTGGGCGGGCGGATTCGCCTTACGGAGCTGACCCCTGAAGAAAGAACAGACTTAGCCGGTTTTCTGCGGCAGGATTTTGCGGGAAAAACCAGAGCTATTATTAAAGTTGCTGATTTGGCCGCCGCGCTCGGCTGGACGAAATTCCACCATCTAAGTCTGGAGGAGATCCTCCACGGTTACTGGGGAGAAGAGCTGCTCTCTAAGAAAGAAGAACGCTCCCGCTATCGACAAGACCGGGAGCGCTTTTTCGCTTCTGTGCTTCAGGAATTGCCATCTGCCGCCGCCCACTGGCTACGGGATACCTTGGCGCAGAAAGAAAACGCCTATAAAATCCTGGCAACCAGGTACGACCAGGATCGAGAAGGGTTAAGCTGGGATCTGAAAGCCATCGGACAAGCCCTGGCTAAGCTGCCCTGTTTGACCGGGAATGGAACTCAAATCGCCCTCTTTGCCGCGGAAATTACCGCCGATCCCCACTTTTTTGACAAGACCAGACCAGCCCGACAATTGTTCCTATACGCCTTGAGTCACTATTTTCAGGTGGAAAGACCCGGTAGCGCTTTTGCTGAAGCGGAGTTATTGTATAAAGCGGGACTCTTTAATACGGAGATTTCCAACTACACCATCTGTTTAGGTCTATTGGGGCGGGAAAAGGGGACGGATCTGCACCCAGGGTGGGCAGGATTTTACCAAAGTGGAGAGACCCTTCAACTCTCCTTGGAGAACCTGAGCCGGATTGAACAGGTCACAAGTCCTACCGGCTTTGCCTTCGTCCTGGAGAATCCGGCGGTTTTTTCCGCCCTCGCCGACCGGTGGCGCCGGGAGAGGGGTAAAGGAGCCCCACCCCTGGTCTGTACCAATGGACAGGTCAATTTGGCGACCATCGTCCTCTTGGAACTATTGTCGAAGAGCGGGGCGATGCTTTACTATTCCGGAGACTTTGACCCAGAGGGCTTATTGATTGCCGACCGGTTAAAGGCCCGCTTTGGCAAGGGACTTCGGTTATCCCATTATTCTGTGGACGATTATGACAGAGCGATCTCCGAACGCAAATTATCCGCTGGGCGGTTGAAACAACTAGAGCGGTTAGAGGATAATACCTTAAAGCAAGTGGGGCAAGAGGTGCTGAGCAGAGGCTACGCCGGTTACCAGGAACTGCTCATTGATGATTTATGGGTGGATCTTAAAGAACTTATGGAGCATTGTTCGTCATGGAGTTAAACTTCTAACCGCAAATTAGATTAGGGTCTGTTGAGGCCTTTTTATCGAATTTAATCGATAATATTACTTTCCACATAGATATTTTTAGTATCCGCCCAAATCAAGTCATTTCTACCATCCTTATTAAGATCATTTATCTCTATTGAATTTGCAATCAAACCAGTATCGATTACTGTTTTAAACAGCTGTTTTTTCAAATCAAATGCAAATATTCCCGGAAAAGCTTCATCACTTTCAATATCTCCGTACCAACCTGAGAAATACATTATTCCATTTCTAATAAGAACGTAGGACAAGGTATTTATGTCATTGGGGATCTCATTGGTTGAAATTCGATTTAATTGGTTGTTTTTTAACTCATATATCATTAACTTACCAAGTTTATCCTGAATACCGGTAATAACAGCAAATTTTTTTCATTCTCATTATATGTATATACACTATGAATCCAGTCAACAGTCTTTAATTCCTTAAGTACGGTATTTTTGTTTGCGTCTATTTCTACGATAACCAAGGATAGTTTAAGCGGTTCATATGCGCGAATTTTTGCGGCAGTAACAATCAGATCATTATTATTCTGATAAACATTATATATTAGATCAATCATAGAATCTAAATTTGCTATTTTTACCAGACCTATCTCATCACTCGAAAATTCACATAAATATAGTGCCTTGTTATCAAAGATAAAAACCTCATTATTAGCTGTAAAGATATTCCTTATTGGAATACTAATGCTAAATTCGTTCGTTTTTTTCAAATCTCCATTTTCAATAAAAGAATAAATTGTAATGGATTGTCCTTTTTGTGCTAACAACTCATTTCTTTGATCCTCATTCATATCGAATACTATTATTTTATTTACTTGATTTTCCGGAGTTCTAGCATTTGGATAGCAGGGATAAACAATTAAAAGGAATGCCAATATAAGTCCTAGTTTTTTCATGCAATTCACCTCTTAATACTTTATCCCTGGAACAGCTCGAAAACTATCAAAAATACTCTTGTAATAAGTATTTAAGTTGGAAATAATTACACCTTTTGAGCTAGAGGCATGTATAAACTGATTGTTTCCAAGCCAGATTCCAATATGCGATTTATCATTAACATCTTTTTTCCCATCGTAGTTCGAATCATATGTTCCATGAAACACAATAAGCATTCCTAGCTTAGGCTCATCTACTTTAACGGTTTCTTGATAGATTGATTCAACTCTTCTCGTTAATTTTTTACTGAATCCATAAGAATAGATCCAACCTACAAATGATGAACAATCAAAGGACTTTGGGGGATCTGGGTATTGTTTTTTACTTTCATCCCATCCATATGGCTTTCCCAATTGTTTCTTCGCTACTTCAAGCCATGTGGGAGTGTGTCCTAAAGTTACGCTAAGCTTATCAAGAGCATTTTTATTCATTCCTGCTTCAACTGCTAGATCAAGAGCACTCATGGTCTGTTCATCCATTTTCCCTGTTGGATTAAGTCCGGCAGTTCTTTGGAATTCCTGTATAGCCTTTTCTGTTACAGGACCGATATGACCATCCACCCCGTTTTTATTAGGACCATACGTCCCAAGATCATACCCAATTACAAACAGAGAAGCTTGTATCATAGCGTTAGCGGAACCGCCGGCCTTTTGGGCTATGAGTCACGATAATAGATATTAGTTACACTAAGTGACGGCACTTTAATACCTTTCATCGCCCAAAACGCGTCCGCTTTTTGTTGTTTCTCCTTTTTAAGTTCCTTTACCTCGGATACAAATTTTACATAAGGAGAGTTGTTTTGATCAGTTTTGCTATTCGCTAAATTTTCACCAATTCCTTCCATTGATTTTTCGGTAGAAGCTGTCCTTTTGAGCTGCAACACTTCATTACATTGGGCTGAAGACTTTGGGGGTTTCTGTTCTTTTGTGGGATAAAGAGGAGTTTCGCCAATGCCGTCAGGCTGTTTCTTTGGGAGTATGCGCCCACGCGCGACGGTGTTGATGGAGACAAATGGGTATTCGTTTTTTTCTTTTTCCATATAGATCATCTAAAAAATCACTCACCTTTTTTAAAATATAAAAAAAGGCCTGAACGGATGTTTCAGGTCTTTAATTCGTTAGTCACCCACTGCCTAGGTTTAAAAAAAGGAGAAAAAACACAAATCATGTTTTTCGGTCTTTGGAGTATCGATTTTGTACTGGAAATATTAATTCCATGACCAGTTACTCCTTCTTCCCAGGCTGTTTCGATTATTCCTTAGCAACTTTAATATTCTTGCGTCGACCCAGAAAATTGATGGAACGAATTAGGGAATTTCTAAAGGGAATCCAGGTCTGGATCGAGAAGTTTTCCATGATAAATTTCCGGATCGACGGAGGATAGTACTTAATGGAAATCGGCATAAAACTAACCAAGCCCCTGCAAGAAGTGAAATACCTGGCGACAGAGAATTCCTGGCGCTACCGGCCGATTATGCGCTTTTTTTATTATCAATACGAACAATTACAATACTGGCTCTATAAGGAAGAGGTCTATGCGGAACTAAGAAGTCACTCGGAGTTTGCTGCCTATACCCTCGAAGAGTGCCAACAGGACTTAGAAACACTGGTGCAATGGGGGAACCTCGTCCCGGTGCAAGATACGGCGAAAGCCAGGACACCGGAGGAGTTCAAGACTAAGCAATTCCGGTATCAGCTCTCCGAGTACGCAGTGGAGATTGAACGAATGACCATGACTTTGGAAAACCTGTCGGTGGAAGGCGCTTCTCTTGAACCCGGTTACATTGAGCGGATCAGAGAAGCTGTTGCCCGCTTGCCGGAGATGGTGGAGGCCGATCCGAAGACGGTTGGGTCCTGGTGGCATGGGCTCAACGCCGATTTTAAGAGTTTAAACCAGAACTATCAGGATTACATCAGAAGCTTCCACAGCTTGCGGGCGGAAGAACTGATGAAGAGTACGGCGTTTATTGCTTACAAAGATTCAGTCATTGATTATCTCCGCGATTTCATTAAAGGCCTGCAGACTAATTCATATTGGATTGAAGAACAGCTCCGTTGTTTTGAGCAGCGGGTGGTCGAAAAGGTCTTAGTAAACGTTTTTACTTACGAAAAATCCATCCCCCGTCTGGAAATCGTCAGCGAAAAGGAGATCATGGAAAACATTCAAGGCCGTTGGCAAAGCCTGCGGCAATGGTTTTTAGGCTCAGCGATGAGAAGTAGCGAAGTGGTGAAACTTTTTGAGATCACCAATGAGTTGGTCAGAAAGATTACACGCTACGCCGCGCGGATTGTGGAGGCTTTAAACAGCGCGGCGAACCGGAAAGAAGAATACAAAAAACTGGCCGAACTTTTTCTGGCCTGCCCCGAGGCGGCGGATTGCCATAAGCTGTCGGCATTGGCTTTTGGCGTCTTTAACTCCCGTCACTTCAAAGGAGACCTGGAACGTACCACCGAGAGTATAAACAGTAGCGTCTTTGCGGAGCCGCCGCTGATGGTGGAGATTCGGCCGCGAACTCGTCGGTATAAAGAGAAGACCGCGAAACGGCCGATCGTCGATAAAAGCGTGCAGAAGGAGCGCCTCTACCGGGAATACATTGACCAAATTAACCGGGAACAAGCCGTGATCCAAAGTTACATTAAAGATGATCAAATTGACTTTGCGGCTTTGGCGGCCGGGCCGGAGCTCCCGGCCCATGTGCGGATCACTTTGCTACATTGGGTGAGCAGGGCTTGTTCCACGGTAAGCCGTCGGGGTAAGACCGAAGACGGTCGGGTCTTCCGCCTGCTGGACCCACCCCACGGGGACAGGTGCCTGCTGCGGTGCGCCGATGGAGAGTTAGAGATGCCCGCCTACATTATCCGCTTTGAGGAAGCAAAGGGAGCGCGGGGGCTTGGCGCTCTCCGCCCGCCAGCTCCCGTCCACGCGGAAAACGGGAAAAACAGAGGGACGTTGTGATGAGAGAATTTGAAGCTTTACTTGAGAACTTCTGGATCATCAAGGAAGAGGAGAAAGAACTGTATCAACAGGTGAAGGATGTGCTCCCCGCTCTGAAGCCGCTGATCGAAACGAAACTGGGTTATCGCCTAGTGGTTAACCCGTATTTGATCAAAATGGAGAAAATTCCGGGCCGGGCTGAGGAGTGGATGGGGATCCGCCTTTTCGAGCAGCCCATGGAATATGCCCTTTTCTGCCTCTTCCTGGTCTTTTTGGAAGACTACGGAGCGCAGGAACAATTTATCCTTTCTCAGTTGACCGAGTTTCTGCAAGCGGCCTTCCCCGGTGAGGAGAAGGTGGATTGGACCTTGTACCGGCACCGTCTTTACTTGGTGAAGGTCCTGAACTTTGCGGTCGAGCTCGGACTCGTTAAAGTGGATTACGGGGAGAATAGTGTTTTTGCCACCGAACCGGAGACGGAGGTTTTGTACGAATCCACCGGCCTTTCCCGCTATTTTGCCCGTAACTTCTCCCAAAACATTTTGTCTTACCAAAGCTGGCGGGATTTGGAGCAGGACGAAGGGTTCGACCTGGACCCGGACCGGGGCGCTCTCCGTCGGCACCGGGTTTACCGGCGGCTTTTTCTTTCGCCTGCGCTTTTAGCGGAAGGCTCGGAGGACCAGGATTTTCTCTATTTAAAAAATTTCCGGGCGATGTTCCAAAAGGATGTGGAAGAGCTGTTAGGGAGTGGTCTACACATTCATAAATCCTGCGCCGTCTTGATGCTGAATGCGGAGAAGAATTTCAAGGATACCTTGCCGGACCAGAAGGTCATCTCCGGCATTGCCATTCAGGTATGCACCGAACTCCGGAGCTTGGTGGAGACCGGCGCACTCACCCCCGGACTCGATGATGGGATCTTAATCGCCCGAGACCGATTGGAGAGGGTAATTGATACCTGTCGGGAGCGGTATGGGACGGGCTGGAGTAAGGAATTCCGCGAGCTGACCGTCGATAAGTTATATCAGGAACTTATTTCGTACATGGCTGGTTTCTCTCTGCTAGAAATCGTCAATAAGCAAGAGATTAGGATTTTGCCGCCCGCCGGTAAGGTCAGCGGCGATTATCCGGAAGACTTCGGAGGGAAAAAGGATGACAAGTAACCGCTGGATCATAAACCGCATCGGTCTCCTCAATTTCTGGTATTACGATGAGGAAGAATTCGACTTTACCGGAGGCCGCCTGTTACTACGGGGCGCTAACGGCTCGGGAAAATCCGTGACCATGCAGAGCTTCATCCCACTTTTACTGGACGGCAACAAGAGCCCGGAGCGGCTGGACCCCTTTGGTTCACGCGCCCGGAAGCTTGAAAATTATCTTTTGGGCGAG
>ENA-UOOK01007307-UOOK01007307.1-fermentation-metagenome-genome-assembly--contig:-NODE-7307-length-10135-cov-4.230258_pt1 | contig 10135 bp, 8 predicted proteins | sample MGYA00245777_ERZ724023 | MGnify/ENA primary metagenome ERZ724023 (study PRJEB28704, sample SAMN03018312) | fermentation metagenome | biome: anthropogenic terrestrial biome; feature: soil; material...
TGCATAATCATAAAATTTGGGGTGTTCATACTCTGCATGTTTCTTGACTTCTCCAGATCACCTCCATGAATCAGGGCCGGGTCATTTTCGGACCAAATATTTTTCCAGAATCTTCCTGTCGATCTCCACCCCGAGGCCCGGCCCCGCAGGCACCACGACGCAGCCGTTTACCAGCTCGAACTTTTCTTTGAGAAGAAGGTCCCGCAGGGGGTTGGGATTGCGGTCATATTCCACCATAGGCTCATTCTGCGTCACCACGCGATTCGCTGTATGGGGGAACTCCGGTATCGTTGCGATCGCATGCAGCGCCGCGGCCAGCGCGATGCCGGACCCCCACACATGCGGGATGGTCCATACGCCGAATGCCTGTGCGAGCGCCATGATCTTCATCCATTCGGAAAGCCCGCCGCAAACGCAGATGTCCGGCTGCGCGATGTCAATGCAACCCGCGGTGATGAGATTTTTAAACCCGTACCGGGTATATTCGCATTCCCCGCAGGCAATCGCCATATTGACTTTGGACCGCACATACTTGTAGCCTTCCAGGTCTTCGGGGATCACCGGCTCTTCCACAAAGACGATGCCCAGCTTCTCCAGCCCGCTTATCATTTTCACCGCGTTGAAGGCGTTGTAGGAATGATTGCAGTCCACAAACAGCTTGACATCGTTCCCCACCGCCTGCCGGATCGCGGCGGCCCGTTCCAGATCCTGCTCGATCGGCAGGAGCCCCACCTTTATTTTCAGCATTCGGAAGCCGGCGTCGACATATCCTTTTGCCTCTTCTCCGAGCCTGTGCAGGTTGGATCGATAATCGAAAGGATCTTCGCCGCGGTAATAGCATCCGGTCGCATAGGCCGGCACACTTTTCCGGTGCGCGCCGCCCAGCAGCGTATAGATGGGTTTTCCCAGGGCCTTGCCCATGATATCCCACAGCGCGATATCGATTGCGCTGATTGCCTCGATATAGGTTCCCTTCTGCCCAAAGTCCCTGGTGCTCGCATACATCTCATCCCACAGCACCATGGGCTGCAGGGGATCCCGCCCGATCAGCTGTTTGGCAAGGACGTCGTTGATGCAGGAAGCCACCGGTTCCGGAGGGCCGTACTGCCCCCCCTCTCCCCAGCCGTCGATCCCTTCGTCGGTTTCGATGTGGACCAGCATGCTGTTTCTTTCCGGAAAAGCACACTGGGAAGAGTAGAACCTCTCGTTTCCTAAAGGTACTCTGAGAATATACGTCTCGATCTTCAATATCTTCATAATGACCTCAACTGCTTTGATTTTATTTGATATGAGACTTATTTTGGGAAATCCATGATCCCCACCGCTGTCCCACCTGCTTTCCTGCACGGTTCCGAGCGGAGCCGCATCAGGTCATGATGAGCCCGCAGGAGACATTGATGGCCTGGCCCGTAAGCGAGCTGCTTTCGCTGCCGCACAGGAATTTGACCACATCGGCGACTTCCTCCGGCTTGACGAAGCGCTTCATGGGAACATCCTCCCACGACCGATGCATTTCATCCAGGCTGCGATGCTCCGCCTCGGCATGCATCCGCACAAGCTGCTCGGCCCTCTCGCCTTCGATCGGGCCGGGGCAGACCGCATTCACGCGGACGTTGTACTCCGCCAGCTCCAGCGCGAGCGTCTGCGTCAGGCCGATCAGCGCCCACTTGGTGCAGGCGTAATCCGCCCTGTACGGGATCCCGCGGCGCCCCGTATTGCTCGACATGTTCATGATGACGCCAGACTTTCGCGAGATCATGTACGGAACGATTTCCCTGGTCACCATCATCGTGCCCGTAAGGTTGACCTTTATCGTGTACTCCCAGTCGGACAGAGGCATATCCTTGACCAAGTGGGCCTTCCCGTTGAACCCCGCGTTGTTCACGAGGATATCAAGGCGACCGAATTTCTCCGCCACGCCGGTCACCAGCGCGGCGACCTGGGCCTGATCGGCCTGGTCCGCATATCGCGTAGGACGCCTCTTTTCCGAACGGACGGATCATCTCCATCGTCTTTTCCGGCATACGCCTGTTCGCAAGAAACAGTTTCGCTCCTTCTTTGGCAAATTCATAGGCAATCGTCTGCCCCACGCCTTCCGAGGACCCGGTGATCACCACATTCTTGTTTTCAAATTTTCCCATTTCTGATTGCTCCTTTCCATATGTTCCAAGTCTTTTACCAAGGCGCCAAGCGATTTCCCGGAAATTCAAACCGCCGAGCGGTGAACTTTTCCGGGGACGTGCCACCTGACCTGCCCAAAATCAGGCCCCTGCTTTTGAATATTCCTTTAATAGGCCAGGTTGTCCTTCATCAGCTTCTGATAATATTCCTCGGTGGCCGCCTTGTTCTTTGTCATATCGAAATCGGTGAAGGGGATGTTGACCGTCGATTCATAGGATTCCCCTTTGAGGATTTTGTCCGCAAGGTCAAATGTGGTCTTGCCGAAATAGGGCGTGCACTGCACGCACGCATAGATTCTTCCCTTCACGACTTCGCCAAGCGCATCCCTCATGCCGTCCTTGGAAACGATGGCGCCGAACAGATCCGTCCTGCCGGCATCCTCCATCGCCTGCATCGCGCCCAAAGACATTTCATCATTGTAGCTGATGAGAAAATCGACGGAGCCCTTGGGATATTTGTTGAGAAAATCATCCATCACGGTGCGTGCGGTGGCGCGCGCATAGTCGCCGGACTGGGAAGCCACGATCTTGATATCGGGATATTTGCTCAGGACCTCACGAATTCCGTTGGATTCGTCAATGGACGGGGATGAGCCAACGGTACCCGAGATTTCCAGGACCTTGCCCTGGGGCTTCCCGTATTTTTTGGTCAAGTAATCGACCGTATACTGTCCGGCCTGTCTCCCGACCTCGACGAAATCCTGCACGATGTTCGCGACATAGGTTCCGGTGCCCACCTTCGCGCCGACGGCCCGGTCGATCGTGATCAGGGGAACATTGGCTTTCGTCGCCATATCGACGCAGGGGGTCAGGGCGTCGGTCTGAACGGGGTCAACGATCAGGATGCTGGGCTTCCTGGAAAGAAGGTCCTGAATATCGGAGAGCTGCTTGGACGGGTCGGCGCCGGCGTCGACCCAGACAAATTCATACCCCCGCGCTTCCGCAGTAGCCTTCAGGTCATCCGTACAGGTGACGCGCCACGAGTTTCCGTTGTCCCCCTGAGAGAACGCAATCAGCTTCTTATCGGAAGAACCCGACTGCGCCGCTCCGGCAGATCCCGACGAAGCCTCCGAACCCGCCGGCTGGCTTTCGGAGCCGCACCCTGCAAGCGAAAGGGCCAAAACTCCAGCCAAAAGAACCGAAATGAGCTTTTTCATAGTTTTTCCTCCCTTTATTTTTATGCGGTGCCTTGTAAACCCGCATAATTACTTGGATTTTTTCTTTTCGTAGATGTTAAACAGCACAGTGGCAATCAAAATGCATCCTTTTACGCCGACGTGAAGCGCGCTCGGGACGCCCATGGTGTTCATGAAATTGCTCAACATCCCCAGAATCAGAACTCCAAGGACAATATTGAATAATTTCCCTTCGCCGCCCGCCATTGAGGTCCCTCCGATGACAACCGCCGTAATCGAGTCGGTGTTATAAGTTCCGGCGATCGTCGGATCCCCGACGCACAGCTTCGCGGTGTACAGGACGCCCACAACGCCGCACAGCAGCCCGGAAATGATGTAGGCCGCGCTGATGACCCGGTTAGTTTTGATGCCGGAAAGATAGGCCACCGAGGCGTTTCCGCCCGTACTGTACAGCTTGATGCCGAACGACGTATATCTGAGAATCAGCGCCATGATGACCGCGATGGCGATCCAAAAGAACACATAGATGGAGACTGAAGCAATTTTTACCCGCCCGATTGCCAGAAAAGAAGGCTGAATATTGAAGATGGTGTGGCCGTCTACAAAAATGTTGCCCAGGCCTTCCGCCACGGCCATAGTCGCCAGGGTGGTGATAAACGGGTTGATCTTCACTTTCGTGATCAGGAGCGCGTTCATCACTCCGAATGCCGTCCCCAGCAAAATCGCCAGCGTCGCGCACGCAACCGCGCCCAAGCCCTGAAACCTGACGTAGAACACAGAGGTCATCATCATGACCGAGCCGACCGACAAATCGATGCCGCCGGTAAGGATCACCAGGAACTGCCCGATGGCAATAATGCCGAGCATGGCATTCTGAGTAAACAGATTGATGATATTGTCCTTGTGGAGAAAAACTCCTTTGGTTGCAACCGAAAGGATCGCCGCCATGAGCAGAAGAATCATAAATAAACGGTACTGTGAAAAAAGATTTCTCGCATTCAGCTTTTCGCTTCTCATCTCAACCATCACGCTCCCCTCTGGCGCCTGTTACTCACCAAATTGAAGTAAACCGCAACCAGGATTATCAGGCCCTTGATGACATCCTGCCAGTATGCAGACACTCCCATCAGGTTCTGAATGTTTGTGATAATGCCGTAAATCAAAACACCGGCCAGGGTTCCGCTCAGCTTTCCGACGCCGCCGAAAAGGCTTGTCCCGCCGATAATCGCGCACGCGATGGAATCCATTTCGTATCCGACCGCCTTATCCGGCATGCCCACCCCGAGCTTTGAAACGTAAATGACACCCGCCGCAAACGAGCAAAAGGCACTGATGCAATAGGCAAAATACCGGACAGCCTCCACATTCACGCCGGAAAGCCTGGCGGATTCGCTGTTTCCGCCTATGGCATAGATGTGACGGCCGGGAACGGTCTTATTCAATATGAATGCGAATACCGCCATGAGAATCACCCAGATGATCACACAGTACGGGATGCCGAACAGGGACCCATAGGCGAACACGCTGATATCTGCCTTGAAGCTGATCGATTTCGAATTTGCCAGCCAAAGGGCGAGCGTTCTTGCGATTCCCTGCATGCCCAGCGTCACGATAAACGGAGAAATCCCTTTATTGACAAAAAAGCCATTCACGAAGCCAAGCACCAGCAGAGACACCATCGCCGCCAGAAAGGCACCGAAGATGCTGGTCGGTATCACAATCGCGATTAACACCGAAACAAGCGCCAGAAAGGAGCCATGCGAAAGATCGAAGCCGCCTGTGATCAAAACGATCGTCTGCCCGATTGCCAGAATCCCGATGATGGAGGACTGGCTCAGCAGGGTCGTAATGTTAGAAACCGAACGGAAGTGGGGGGACGCAAAGCATGCGGCCACAAAGAACAGCAGCAGGAATAAGTAGATTGCATTGCTTCGGGCCAGGCGGAATATTTGTCCGTTTTTTTCATGATAGGATAGCGAGATCTTCTTACTCATCGATTACACCTCTGTTTTCAAGGACTTGGGCAGCGCATATTCCAACAGCTCTTCCTGGGACACCTGATTCGAATCGAAGGTTTTTGTGATGGTGCCCTCGGACATCACCATGATCCTGTCGCTCATGCTCAAAATTTCGCTCATTTCCGAGGAGATCAGCATAATGGCATGACCCTGCTTGGCAAAATCCCTGATAATGTTGTAGATTTCCGCTTTGGCGCCGACGTCGACTCCTCTGGTCGGCTCATCCAGAATCAGGATCTTCGCCCCCGTGGCGAGCCATTTGGAAACCACAATCTTCTGCTGGTTCCCGCCGCTCAAGTACTTTGCGAGCTGATTCGGTCCGCTGCATTTGATCCGAAGCTGGTTGATACAGTGGTCAACCGTATCCCGCATAAGCTTCTCTTTTAGGAAGCCGAGCCGGCTCACCTGATTCAGAACCGTCAGCAGAATATTGTTGGAAACCGTTTGAATCAGCACAAGACCATCCATTTTCCGGTCCTCGGGTATATACCCGATCCCATATTGACAGGCCTTTGTGGGCGAACTGACCTTGACCTCTCTACCGAAAACTTTGATGGTCCCTTTGTCGATCCGGTCCGCCCCGATAATCGCCCGGGCCAGCTCCGTGCGCCCGGCGCCGATCAGGCCCGCCACGCCGAGAATTTCACCGGAACGCAGGAGAAACGACACGTCGGACAGAACCTTTCCCCGCGTGATGCCGGCCGCCTCAAGCGCGACCGGCTTGCCGGGGTCGGCGTGCTGCGGCTTGACATCCTCATCGACCTCGCGTCCCACCATTTTCTGGATGAGCTGTTTCCTCGTCATATCCTTGACCGGAGCAGCCCCGATGAACTTTCCGTCTCTGAGTATGGTGATGACATCCCCGATTTCAAAAACCTCTTCGAGCCGGTGGGAGATATAGATGATCCCGACGCCCTTTTCCTTGATCTTTCGGATGACCTCAAACAGAATTTTCAGCTCTTTTCCGGTCAGCACATCGCTCGGCTCATCCAGGATCAGCACTTTGCTCTGCGTCGACAGGGCCTTGGCAATCGCGACCATCTGCTTTTGGGCGACGCTCAGTTCTCCCAGGTTTTTCCGTACGTCCATCTCGCATCCGATGTCTGCCATCATCTTTTCGGCCTCTCGGATCCCTCTCTCCTTATCGATGACAAAGGCATTCTTTTTCCTCTCGTTTCCAAGGAATATGTTCTCTGCAATCGAAAGGCAATCAATCAGGTCGAGCTCCTGATAAATCGGAATAATTCCAAGATTTTTCGCCATTTTGGGATTTGAAATCCTCACCTGTTCGCCGTTCAGGTAAATCTCCCCGCCGTCGCACTGATACGCTCCCGAAAGGATCTTAATCAGCGTGGACTTGCCGGCTCCGTTTTCTCCGCAGAGACAGTTGACCTGGCCGGGTCCCAGCAGGGAATCCACATCATCCAGCGCTTTTATGCCTTCGAATTCTTTGGTAATGCCATACATTTGTACGACATAGCGGCTGTCGCCGCTGCCTTTACTCATAACAATCACCTTCCAAAACAACGCTCCATATTTACGGTGCCCCTATCACCTCAGCACCCCTTTTTGCCTAGCGACACCAGAACCCGCCGACGCTTGCGGAAGACCGTTTCACCAGGCCCCGTTTGAACCGAACTAGCCCTAAGTTTTAATTCTGACCATGTTCATTTTCAACTCCACCCTTTTCAAATGTTTATTTCATGGACAAAGGAGAATCCCCCAGAACGGCTCCCGTCTTTCAGAGGCCCCGGCAGCGTAAGTTCCCAAAATGAAATTAGTATACGACTTGTATACAATTCGTTTTATACCGACTCTTTCCTCTCAAGGCCCTGTTTGCAGAATCAAAAACGACAGATTTTCGAGATAAAATTGTGCCGAACAAGGAAAAAAGATTCTTTCCGGATTCCGAGCATTTTTGACGCCGACCGTGTAATTTAGCTGGAAAGACCAGTTCCTTGATGGTTCAAACGAGGCCTAACCCTTAGGACCAAAGAATCAAAGATGAGAATTTTTCAGAGCAAGCAGCATATCTTTCTGTGTGCTGAGAATATGCTCTTCCATCAGCTTTCCCGCAAGTTCCCTGTCATGAGCCTTTATGGCATTGATAATCAGGTGATGCTCTTCGTTGGATTTTTCAAGCCTTCCGGGAAGCGTGGCCGCGACCTTGCCCAACTGGAGCGTCTGGGCGCTCAATTCATTGATGATTTGAAATATCCGCTTGCTTCCGCCGATGCTGATGATCACATGATGGATTTTGTCCCCGTACTCGGAGGACATCTGATAATTTCCTTCCTCCAGGAGCCTCATAGATTCCCGCCAATAGGATTCCAGCTTTTCAATATTGACGTCCGTAATGGCGGCCGCGGTATTTTTGGAACAGATGCTTTCCAATGCCTGACGGATGATGTAAATTTCGGTAATGTCTTCCGCCGTGATCTCTCGCACCACGCTGCCCTTATACGGAATGATGCTGACAAGCCCCTCATGCTCCAGACGCCGCAGAGCATCCCGTACGGGCGTTCTGCTTACGCCATATTCTTCCGCTAAATCTTCTTCTACCAGGGGCTCACCCATTTTCAATTCCATATTGATTATTTTTTTTTTATGGATTCATAGATTTTAGAAGAGGTCACCAGTTTTTTATTCATAATAAACCACGCCTTTGATCCTTTGCAATATTGCACACTGATTGTGTACAAACATACTATCCTATTTTTTGTTGGTTTTCAATGCAAAATTTGAACAAATCTTTACTTGCTTCTTTGTGAAAAGATACAATTTTTCAGGATCCTAATCTTAAAATATAGCATCGTGCCTTTGCCAGCCCTCCCCGCCTGCCCGATCACACCGTTCTCTCCCCACTCTGAGCGTGTGATTCGAGCCGTTTTGTGAAACCCTCCGTAAAATCTTTCATACCCGTAATTCCATTTTATAAAATTTTCAGAAAGGATTGAACCGTATGTAAAAACAGGCTATAATTATATGGAAATCCAATTTTGAATTGTCGGAATTGTCCAAAGGATTCCAGCCGGGCGTTGCCGCCGAGGTTGTTTCCAATATTACCCTGCTGCCCCGCCGGGGCAAGTTGAAAGGAGTTTTACCAAGTGAAGCAGTATCATGCAAAGAACATTTTGAACATCGCGATCGCGGGTCACAGCGGCTCGGGAAAGACCACGCTGGCGGAAGCATTGCTGTTTTTATCGGGCTCTTCCGACAGGCTCGGCAAGGTTGCGGACGGAAACACGGTCTGCGACTTCGATCCCGAAGAAATCCGCAGGAAAACGACCGTCGGCACGGCGGTGGCGTCGCTGGAATGGAAGAACTACAAGATCAACCTGATCGACTCCCCCGGCCTGTTCGATTTCGAGGGCGGCAGATGTGAGGCCGTGCGCGCGGCGGATTCGGTGCTGATTACGGTCTCGGGAAAATCCGGCGTCGGCGTCGGCACGGAAAAGGCGGTAGCCGCGGCGAACGACCGGGGCCTCGCGAAGATCTTCTTCGTAAACGGCCTGTGCGACGAAAGCGCGCGTTTCTACCGCGTATTTGAAGATTTGAAAGCCAGCTTCGGCCCGTCGGTCTGCCCGGTGGTGGTTCCGTACATCGTGGACGGAAAGGCCGACTGCTACATCAATATCCTGGAATACAAGGCCTACCGCTACGGGGAGAACGGCTCGCCCGCGGAAGTTCCCATGCCCGACATGGGCGACCGGCTCGACGGCCTGCGCACCGCGATCTACGAGGCGGTAGCCGAAACGAGCGAGGAAATGTTCGAGAAATATTTCTCCGGGGAGCAGTTCACCCCTGAGGAAGTGATCGTCGGGATCAGCAAGGGCGTGAAATCCGGCGCGATCAGCCCGGTGTTCTGCGGCGACGCCCAGCTCACCTACGGCATGGAGCAACTGCTCAACGGCCTGATCTGGCTCGCGCCCACCGCCGCGGACAAAAGCGGCGAGCTGGGGCTGGATGTCAACGGGGACCCAGTGGAGCTTTCCGTCAACGAGGACGGCGCAACGGCCGCGATCGTTTTCAAAACCGTGGCGGACCCGTTCGTGGGCAAGCTTTCCTATCTGAAGGTGATCTCGGGGAAGGTCTCTACCGAAGCGCCGCTCATCAACATGCGCACCGGCAACACCGAACGCATCGGCAAAGTGGTGTTCCTTCGGGGCAAAAAGCAGGAGGATGCAAAGGAGCTGTGCGCCGGGGACATCGGCGCGGTGCCGAAGCTTCAGAACACCAACACCGGTGATACGCTCTGCTCGCCGCTGCGCAAGGTGACGCTGCAGGGCCTGGAATATCCCAATCCCACCCTTTCGATGGCGGTGATCCCCAAGAACAAGGGCGAAGAGGATAAGGTGGCCCAGGGCATTACCCGGCTCTCGGAGGAAGACCCCACCATCCGCTTTTCCACCAACACCGAAACACACCAGATGATCCTTTCGGGCCTTGGCGAGCAGCATCTGGATGTCGTCATTTCCAAGCTGAAAAACAAATTCGGCGTGGAGGTTTCGCTGACAAAGCCGCGCGTCCCGTACCGCGAAACCATCCGCAAGAAGGTGCAGGTGCAGGGGCGCCATAAAAAGCAGACGGGCGGCCACGGGCAGTACGGCGACGTGTGGATCGAGTTCGAGCCGTGCAGCAGCGAGGGGCTGGAATTTGCCGAGCGCGTCGTGGGCGGCGCGGTGCCGAAGGGCTTCTTCCCGGCGGTGGAAAAGGGCCTGCGTGAATGCATCCAGAAAGGGCCTCTCGCGGGCTACCCGGTAGTTGGGCTGCGCGCGACTTACTTCAGCGGTGACCCGGT
>ENA-UOOK01007308-UOOK01007308.1-fermentation-metagenome-genome-assembly--contig:-NODE-7308-length-10135-cov-2.932738_pt1 | contig 10135 bp, 13 predicted proteins | sample MGYA00245777_ERZ724023 | MGnify/ENA primary metagenome ERZ724023 (study PRJEB28704, sample SAMN03018312) | fermentation metagenome | biome: anthropogenic terrestrial biome; feature: soil; material...
GAACTCATTCACACAAATCACGAAACCCAATATGAATATTATGGAAATAGCGAGGATTATGAAATCGAATACATTATACTTTCCGAACTACTTGAAAAACTTGAATCCTTCGAATGAAAATCAATCCAAATCATAAAATAAGTTTGGCAGGATAATATCACCCTGGAATAAATTATTGCCCTGAATGCGATGAACCCTGATGGATCTGAAAAACTATGAAAAAATTCACTTTTGAACAAGCTAAAGAAAAACTTCTTTATCTCGGATTTACTGAAATAGAAGTAAAACCACAAAAAGGAATCGTTAATCTTGGAACTTTTGAATTATCTTGTCCCTACTGCAAAACTCGTAAGGGAACGATTTCTTTCTATCATCAAAATGATGATGATGAGATTTGGATCCAAGGCTATGACGGCGGTTCTAGCTGGGACGATCCCTTTAACAGAAGAACGCTAAGATATTCTTTAAGACAATTTGGTATAAAATCAAAAGATTGCTAATATGATAATGTTTGGTGCACTTTTAGTTTGCCTTGCGGTCACAGGCGTATTCTATTTCATAGACCGAAATCGCTATTTGTGGTGGGAATTCTTTATTCCTGTTGCAGCAACTCTTCTCATAATATTTGGTATGAAAGCCCTTGTAGAACATTCCTCCGTTCAGTTTACTGAATATTGGGGGGAAACCATGGTTTCAGTTTATGAGGAAGAACCTTATAACTATTGGCATGTTGAAACATGTTCTAGATCTGTTCCCTGTGGAACAGACAAAGATGGAAATACAGAATATTGTACGGAATATTATGATTGCTCTCATCAGGATGATGTTGGTCCTTCATGGTGGTGTAAAACTGATCTTGGGAAGGAATATTACATTACCGAACAGCAATATGATAGTATAAGAATACTTTGGCAGACAAGTAGAAAGGTTATTAAGTCTCACGATAACTATGCTCCGAGAGATCGGTGCGTAGGAAGCAAAGGAACAAAATTTGAAGGAAAACAGGTAGGTCAGGTTTCTTATGTTTGGCAAACAGATTGGCCTGGTACAGATCCTACAAGAAAAGGATATTTTACTAAGCATCAATACGAAAATCGAATCAAAGCTTCTGATCTTTCCCTTTTTAATATTTCAGTTGTATCAAAAGAAGAAGCGGACAGTTTGGGACTTTATGATTATCCCGACATAGATGGCAAAGCTGGAAATCTATTTGGAATAGCAGGAAATAATGTAAACTATCCGACTATACTGGGACCAAACATTTCAAAACAAACTCAGGAAAATTTCAGAAAACTTAATGCTAAATTCGGACCAAAAAATGAATTAAGACTTTGGGTACTTGTATTTGATAATAAACCAGCAACAATCGCTGCATATCAGGAAAATTATTGGGTAAGGGGTAACCAGAATGAACTGGTCATTTGCATAGGAACTAAAGGGAAAGAAATAACTTGGGCACATTCTTTCTCCTGGGCTCTCTCTGGGGATTTAACTGCAGAAGTTACACAAAAGGTTTTGGATCTTTATACTTATTCCATTGAGACAAAATCAGGACAAAATGTCCCGATAGCTGTCCCGATGAATACAAAACTTAAAGAAATTCTTAGTAAAGGGACAGGCATTGATACAACATTGCTTCCCCCAGTACTTCCTCTCAATATAAGAAAAGGTGATATTACTACGGTTACAAAAAGCAAAACCCCTGTCTTAACTGAGGAAACTTGGGAAAGATATTATAATTACCTAAACGAAAATCTCAACAGATTTCAGAGAAGAAATTTTGAAGAATTCTCATATTTGAAAGTTGTTCCCAAAACTTGGGTAGTTATTCTTCTTTATATTTTGGCATTGGGTATTTCTATAGGTATAAATTTCTGGACTTTCAATAATGAATTTAACGAAGAAGGGAAGAACTATAATGCCCGAAGTGGATATTACAGTCGTACTTTTAACTCTAAATTTAGAAGATACTAATGGAAACTTTCAGAACAAGAATCGAATCTGCAAACTCGAAGAAATTTTATAATTTCGAGTGCTATGATAATACCGAACCTATCAGCATAGGGGATTATTTTATTTTCTTTTTTGCGGGAATTGCGGATGTTGCACGATGCTCATCCGAACGACAAATGGAGGAGGTAAATCCTAATAATATGAAAAAACAAAAAAACAAAATAGATCTTGTTTATGGATTCTGGAGAAAATGTTACAAAATCAAAAATACTGATTTTGATTTATCTACAATATGAAAAAAGTACAGCAAGATATTGATAAGGTTTTCAAGGATAATTTTGGATATACACCTTTAGGCGAAAGGTTGAAAGACATCCAAAATGAATTTTTTGAATTAATGAAATGGCAATCGGTCGCTAATCTTAAAGAAGAATTAGGGGACCTGATTTGTTCATGTATTGAACTTGCTACAGAAAGCGGATGGGATGTTGAAGAGCTTGTTCGGGGCACTTTGAAGAAAATTGAATCTCGTCATCTCCAATATAAGTCACTCGGAAGAAAATATAAGATTGCTATTTTTGGCGGAGCTTTCGATCCCATAACAAATGGCCATATTGGAGTCGCTAAATTTGTTCTGAACACTTCCGGAGAATTTGACGAAGTCTGGATTCTCCCTGCTTACAAGCACATGCATAATAAGAAAATGGCTTCGGCAAAGGATCGTATTGCTATGTGTAAATTAGCAGCTGAAAGTGATAAAAGAATTAAAGTTTGGGATTATGAAATATCTAACGAACTTTCTGGAGAAACATTTAATCTTTTCAAAAGAATAAAATCCGAGCCTTCTTTAACTGAAAACTATAATTTTTCTATGATCATTGGTTTGGATAATGCTTTAACCTTTGATAAATGGGTAAATTATCAAGAATTGGAAAGAATGGTAAGATTTATAGTTATTGATCGGGAGGGATATAAATCAGACCCAAAAGTAAATTGGTTTCTTAAACCCCCTCACATTTATCTCAACCAAGAAAATCATATTCCAGAAGTCTCTTCGACACAGATAAGAAATGAAATAAGAGAACACCAAAAATTCTGGACTTTAAGAGACAATATTGTAAAAAACCTTGATCCAAAAGTTATTGAATACATTAGCAAGCATAAATTATATCAAAAATGAGCACGAAGATTTATAATGCTTATAGGGTAAAGGGATCCATTAATCAATTAATGGATCTTCTCAAGAAATTAAGGGAAATGCATGTTTCTCAATCTATTGCCACTTATAAAATGTTTGGCAGAAATTTTCTTGAAAAAGACTTTAAGGGTATTCTTGAAAAAGATGAAACTTTAGAATCCCTCTCCGAAAATTTTATGGGGGAATTTATACTGGAAGACATCATAAGAAAAATTTGTAGTCGATCGATGAACGAACCTCTTAATATAGATGCTTCCGCAGTAGTATATTTTGAGAAAGGTAATATTTATGTAGTATTTTTTGGGCTTTCTCGAAATGAAATGGGGCTAATCAGGGGTTCGGATTTTCTTGAGGACTATCATTATCAAAATCAGGTGGATCAATCCAATTATGATTGGGAACAGGAAAAATGGAATGAAATGTCTCCAGAAAGACAAAAAGAACTTACTGATGATTGGAACGAAAGAAGAGATGTCTGGGATAGACTTGTCGGCGATGGTCCTTTTTATGAGAATGGTCTTCTTTTTGATTTTGTTCCAGCCGGGTATCCTATGACTTTAATGTGCAAAGAAATCTTAAATCGAAAAGATATATGAATCCTAAAACAATTGTGGTAGGCGGAGATTTTGGAGAAATTCCAAGACAATCTCGTATTATTGATGAAATATGGAACCCTTATAGATCTTATATAGATTGTATAAATGGCGGAACTATAGAGGATCTCAAAAATATTGATCTTTCCTCTTATAATCTTATTCTTTGGATGCCTAATATATCCAATGAAGAAAAAAAATTCTATCCTAAAAAACCCATTGGTTCTGTTCTTATTATATCAAAGGTTTTAAGAAATGAAAATTCCGAGAAAGATGCTATTTCAAGGATCTTCAAAATGAATGCTAATGCCGTAATTACTATTGATAAAAGTAAAGATGAATTTGTCTTTAAGACTATCGATGCCTTGGGCAATTTTTGGTGGGAAACAACAAATCCAGAAACAATTATCCGTTATTGCAATTGGATTTGGAAAGTATATGGATTATCTAAAAGAATAAGATCTGAAAAGATTGAAAATAGTGAAAATATTCCTCAACCATATTATGAAGATCTAGATCGCTTTATGGAATTAAATAGGAAAGTTGCATCTAAAGCTGAATCAATGGGGGGAAGATATTTTGGAAATTGTTCTACGAGATGCAATAATCTTTTTCCATCTGCCCGGGTAAATGGTCAAATATTGGTTAGCCCCAGAAATTTCGATAAAGGCGGAATTTTTCCTCATGATATGATTCTTGTTGAAAGTAATTCATCTGTCGTTAGATATTATGGAGATAGAAAGCCAAGCATTGATACGCCTGTACAAATAAGAATTTATCAAAATGCTCCTGAAATTAATTATATGATTCATGGTCATTATTATATTTATGGAGCTCCATTTACAAAAAGTTTTTATCCTTGCGGGGATTTAAGGGAATATGATGAAATTGCTGAAATTATAGCAAAAACATATTATAATTATGTAATGGGGGCTATTAATCTTCGCAATCATGGTTTCCTTCTTTATAGCTCTACAATTGATCAAATGGAACAATTATTTGAAAAATCTATATTTGTCGAGAGAAGAATAGGAAAAGAACAAATCCCTCTAGGTGAAATTTCTCTTCGTTAAAAATCGTTAAATTTAACGGAATTTTGATAAAATAGTTCGAAAATATTTTCGTACTTGGGAAGTTTGTTGTATATTTGCTTCATCAATCAAACATTAAAATTAAGAGAAATGGCAAACTTATTCGACAAAGCAAAAGAAAACGGAACCTCAAAAACCAAGGTTGAAAAGCACGAAGTTATTGAAATGCCTCAGTTCACCAAGCAGCTGGAAAAACTGGCAAACATTGATGCTCAGATGGCAGAACTTCAGGCAACCAGGGATCTTATAGATTCAGAAATCCGTGAAGCTGGTAAGGAAACCATGATCAGTCTTTATGAGAAAAAAGGTTCATTCCCGGGCACCCTTAAAATCGTTGCCGGAGAGAAAAGTTTCCTTTTCATCACCTCAGATAAGTACCTTAAGGTGGACAAGGAACGTTATGAAGAACTTGTAGAAATGTTCGGCCCGGAAGTCGTTGAAGAAAAAACCAAATACTTCTTCAATAACGCTATTCTCGAAAAGTACCAGGAAGTTATTTCCGATATGATTCTCAAATCAAAGAAAATTGCTGATGCTGACAAGGCTAAGCTTATCGAAAGCGAAACCACTTATACAATTAAGAAAGGCCTCATCAACGAACTCGCTACACTCGGAAAAAAATTCAAGGCTGATGTCAAAAGAATGGTCGAAGAAATCAGACCGATCTTCAATGTAAAAATGACTGAGAAGTAATAACAGGGGAGAAATCCCCATTAAAAAATTAAACCATGACACAGGCATTATATTTCTCAAACGAAGAAGCGAACAAAGAATTTACCGAAGATCAGCAGGATCAGATTTTGATCGCTGAATTTGAAGCCAAAAAACAGGCAATCATGGAAAGCGATATGCCGGCTTTCCTCGGACCAGACCCTTCAATCTTCTAAAATGAAGTACATTTATCCTCCTCGAGCAGAGAACAAAATAGCTCCTGAAAGCTTGCCCACTTTCGAAGAGATGGGCAAGTTTCTCGCAGAGCCAAAACTCAACGGAAGTTCCATGCAGATCTATTTTAGTGATGGTGGTAAGGAGATAAAAACTATGAACCGTCATAAGAAACCTATAGAATGCAAAATTGATAAAGAGGAGCTTAGGAAGCTCTACAGGGGAAAAGGAGAAATGATACTTTGCGGAGAATATCTTAATAAAAATCAGAAAGACGAGAACGGAAAACCCTGGAACATTAAATATGTCATCTGGGATATTATCATGTATGATGGAAACCATCTTATTGGATCAACTTTTGAAGAAAGGCTTTTACTCTTAGCAAAAATATATCCTTTTGGGTTCTACACTCATTGGTCTCGTCAGATTTCAGAAAACTGCTATAGAATTACTTCAAGGGATTTTGGATTCAAAGAATTTTATGACGAAATAACTAAATTTGATATTTATGAAGGATTAGTTCTTAAGAGGAAAGATGGAAAATTGGAGAATGGTTTTTCTGAAAAAAATAATATCAAGACTCAGGTTAAGTGCCGTAAAGGAACAAAGAATTACCTTTTTTAATCATCAACCCGTATTAAATATTTCAATCTACAGATTTTATTAGCTAGCTGTTCAAGATAAACCTTATTATCTTCAATATATTTTATTCCGTCTTTAATAACATTTACAACATTATCTCTATCTGGGGACATTGAATACCCGTCCCCAAGAATTACCTCCGGATCTATTCTATGATAATTTTCTAAACATTTTTGAGATTCAAAAAGGGATCTGATTTGTTTTTCTGAGGTTTCCTGTGATGCTGACTGAACTATATCTAAGATAGGAAATAACCATTGGACTGGACCCCACTTTTTTGCTTCCTCATAAGAATATTTCTTTTTTAATTTATGATCCTTACCCCCTCCAAATGAAAGAAAGAATACATCTTTTAAGTTTCCTTCGTCAATTATTCCTTCTTTATGAGCTTCTGTTAAAGCAATCATTGAAGGATTACCCGCAAATAAACCACCTTGTATAACAACATTTTCGTCTAGCCCTTCTTTGAAATATCCGGGTTCCATTGATCCGGGAGTAGAAAGAGCAGCCTTAGCTATATCTTTTACATAATAATCTCGATAGAGGGAATTTTTAAGATTAGAATAAAGAAGAACTTCTCTTTTGCTTATATCGTATCCAGTGATAATCAATGGTTTTATTAATTGAGACATTTTGTGATGATCGTAATATCGAAGAAATACTTCATCAATTTTAGTCATTGGATAAAGAGGACCCTTCAATCCCCACCATGTTTTTAATTTATGTTTAAAATCATTATAAAAGAAAACATCGTAAATTTCCATAGCAATATCAGAAATATCTTTAAGATCTAATTTTGCCCAGGGGCTTTTATTTTCAGATGGGAGAAACATTAAAGATAAGAATGTCGAACCTGTAGCTGTTCCTGCAGCAAAATCAACAAGATTAGCTAATCTTATTCTGGAATCGCCTTGAATGTCTTGGATTCTTCTCTCTAGATAATTTAGGACAGTTAAGGTCATAAGTCCTCTGACCCCAGCTGCATCCAAAGATATGATAATCTTCACCTATAGTTTTTCTCTATTTATTTATAGAAATATATAACTTATGAGAGCAATGTTTATAAGAGAAGCTTTGGAATTTAATCGTCATGAAGACCCAAAAACAACGATTAAATCGTGGGGCCTTGATGAAAGAATTCGAAAAGAATTAAATAATGATTCGGAGTATGAGAATTATCTTGAATACCCTACAAGATTTCTTTTCTTAACTACTGCTTTCTCCAGAGGAGGCCTTCAGGACCCTACACTTTTTAGAGATTTTTTAGAAATAAAAGGTTCTCAAATAAAAATCCCTGATTTAATGGAAGCCTTAGGAAATTTATCTAGTTCAATAGGGGTTTCAAAGGAAAATCCAAAAAAACAAATGGATAATTTTTATACTTTGTGGAATTGGATTGAAAAAAATCGCCCAGAATATTTAAAGAATAAACACGAGCATGTTTTTATGGTTAGCAGTATATTCGAAATTCTTTTTAGAATGGGTGAAATAGTTTTTTCCATTCATAATCAGGAGCAAAGAGATTTAAGAGAAGAGGGATATAGATTTTTATGGGATAAATTAGTAAACTCTGGATATATTTCGTTGCCCGAAAATAAAGAAGAAGTTCAGAATTTACTAAAAAAATATTCCAGAGCAGATTATCCAGTTCATTACTCAAGAATACTTATAGATTTATCCAAAGAAATCCCTTTTCTTTTTGATAACTCTGAAATAATAAAAAATCTATTTACCTCTCAAGTGGATGATGATAAGAGAATGAAAATCTTAAAAAATCTTGCAAAGGGAGGAGTATCTTTAAAGAGTCCTAAATATTTAAAATGGGCACTAAAGACCAAAAATTTAAATCTTGCGAAATTTCTTTTAAATAATGGTGCTAAAATTTCGCAAGATATTAAAAATTGGGCAAGTCAATGGGAAAATACTAAAAAGCTATTAGCTAAAGTGGAAGCAGCAAGCTAACTATTCTTTTATTTCCCCAGCTATCAACGCAAGCTAAGAAATTATTATCAATATGATCTACGGTAACAGACGCCCTTGGAGTATGTCCAAAGACCTGATTTATCCCTGGATATGGATCATCTAGAACTTCTGTATAATCTGCCCACAAAGGGCCAGGAGTTCCTGCACCCATTCTTGCTCTACCAACTTTCCATAAAACATCCCCTTTATCTTTCAAATAATTCAATGTTTCATGCATAGGAATTTCATCGGGTTTTTTTCCGTCTGTTATTGTATGAAGCCATTTTCCTTCATTAAACTCCGGAACTACAAACTTATTCCAAAATTCCGAAGTTAATCCTGCATGAGTTGCAAGAGTATATTTTCCATCCTTACCAGTAAATCCCCAAGCAATTTTGAAAAGATCTATATTATCCTGGAATATTTTTCTATATTCCTGAATATGATAATGTTGATGACCGCTAATTCCAGAATAACCATAAATATAAGCATAATCATGGTTACCTAACAATGCTGTAGCAACATCCTGGTGCTTTCTTAAGAATGTTATTAAATCCCTTAAGTTAGCAATTTGTTGAGCAGCACTAACAAAGAAGCTGTCCACATAATCTCCTAGAAAAACTATTTCGTAAAAGTTTTTTAGACCGCCCATGGCAATATTATCCCATTCGGTCAAACCGTGTACATCCCCTATAAAGAGGACTTTTTTCTTAAATTCCTTCATAATTTTTATACTTAGATTATTTATCTAAGTTTTAATAAAATGTAAAATAAAAGGTTTTCAAAATGTAAATCAGATGGTTCTGAAAGTCTGATCCTCCATTACTGGCCACCAATATTGACTGTTGTTGTAACCCCTATCATTAGGAAATTTTGGACCATAAAACCCAGGATCTTTTTCAATAAGTCTAGATCTCATAGCTCGATGGAAGGGTTCCTGGCCAAACCAAAAAGGCTTGGAATTATATGCGTGCTCGGTTATAATTAATTTACCATCATATCCATAGGAATATAAGCAATTCCTATATTTCATTTTGGTATTAATCTTATGAACCGTCAAACAATATTCCAAGAATACGTTGTAATAATGTTTGAGCAGATTTTCATATCCATCCCACATTTTGACGGCGGGATGATTACGCCATCCAACTTTTTTGCCTTCAAGACAATCAATAATCTGGCTTGCTTCAACAACTTGTTTCCAACAGCGTCTTTTATCAAGTACTTCGGCACTTTTACGAAAATCTGAAAAAGGCAAAAAGGTTTGCATATTTTACAATTTAGAATACAAATATACTAAAAATTCTTTAGAAATAAAAATCTTTTAACATGGAATTAACATCCCAAACTTCTTCAAATGGTTTATTTATATGCGGTTATTAACATCATTCCCTAAAAATTTGTAAAAAAATTAACGGGTCCTGCGCTATGCCCTGAGTTGGATAAAAATTTCGTTAAAATATATAGTAAAAATATATTAAAAAAATAGTATTCTAATGAATCAAAGAAACGTATTGATCCTTGAAAGATCGAGCCAAAACCTCCAAAAGATTAACAAAGAAGGAAAAGTTACTCTTGAAGGTGTCTTTGCTGAATTCGGAATAGAGAACAGAAATGGACGTATTTACGAGGAAAAGGAATATTTACCTCACTTGGAATATCTAAAGAAAGATATTTCTAATGGTAACCTTTTAGGTGAGCTAGACCACCCTGAAAGATTTGAAGTTGCCCTTGGAAGTGTTTCCCATAGAATTTCAGAACTTTGGTATGATCAAGCCTCAAGACAGGTAAAAGGAAGAATAGAAATTCTT
>ENA-UOOK01007309-UOOK01007309.1-fermentation-metagenome-genome-assembly--contig:-NODE-7309-length-10134-cov-5.680127_pt1 | contig 10134 bp, 6 predicted proteins | sample MGYA00245777_ERZ724023 | MGnify/ENA primary metagenome ERZ724023 (study PRJEB28704, sample SAMN03018312) | fermentation metagenome | biome: anthropogenic terrestrial biome; feature: soil; material...
ATCCCGGCGAGGGTGAAAGTCCCATGATGCGGTATAGCTAACCGCAGTTTAGGTTATTGCCATTAGTGCTTGGGAAGTAGTGTCGAATTAAGCACATAGAAAAAAACTTAATGTCAGAAGCCATGCAAACCGCTCTGTATACGTAAACAGAGTAATCACAAGCAGAGCGGTTTGTATTTTTGTGCCATTAAGCAGATAAAAGGAGGTGCACATTTTGCAGGAACAAAAAAGAATTATAAGACGTGGAGATGTTTTCTATGCTGATTTAAGTCCAGTTGTGGGCTGTGAGCAGGGTGGTATCCGCCCCGTGCTTATTATACAGAATGATATAGGAAACCGTTACAGCCCCACGGTCATTGTCGTAGCTATAACCAGCAAGCTTAAAAAGGAGCTGCCCACTCATGTGGAAATTGGGTGTATGGAGCCGTTACAGAAAAATTCGGTGGTACTGCTGGAGCAGATACGCACTATTGATCGCATCCGGCTTTTGGAATACATAGGAAGCCTAAGTGAGTTGCGGATGATTTCAATTGACCAGGCATTGTCTCTTAGTTTAGGGCTAACAACGGCTAAAGTTATACGGACAAAATAATGCGGTTATGAAAAGGAAAAATCACATTAGATACAGGGAGGATATATTTATGTCAAAGGAACAAACAGCTAATGAAGTAAAATATAAAATCACATTGAAGTACTTGGGAATTCTGCTTCGTAACGGCCTAATAACCAGTGAAGAATATGAAGAAATCGATGCTTTGAACCGCCAGACATTTCTTCCCCAACTTGCAAAAGTATATGTGTAATAACAGTAGCTATTCTAAAACTTGTGTGGTAATGTGTGTTGCTAACAGAGGGAAAATCTGTTAGAAAGGAGGAAACGATTATGGCGAGCAAGCAGAAAAAAGTAAAAAAGATAACAAAAATAAACCCTGTAAAACCTCAGGTAATGATGCAGCTTCAGCCTAAAAAACGCGTCTGCGCCTACTGCCGTGTCAGTACGGATTCCAGAGAACAACAGAATTCATTTATTGCACAGACAGCCTATTACGAAGAACTGATTAGCAAAAGAAGTGATTGGCAGTATGTCGGAGTTTATGCGGATGAAGCACGAAGTGGAACGAAGCTGCAAAAAAGAGATGACTTTTTGCGCATGATAAAAGATTGTGAAGCAGGAAAAATAGATATGATCATCACAAAATCGGTAACCCGCTTTGCAAGAAATACCGTTGACAGTATAAAGGCAATCCGTAAGCTAAAACTGCTTGGCATTGCAGTGTTTTTCGAGAAAGAAAATATCAACACCTTATTCGAAAGCAGTGAGATGCTCTTGACCATCTTAAGCTCTCTGGCACAAGGAGAGGCAGAAAGCATTTCAACCAACAATAAATGGGCAGCAATTAAACGGTTTCAAGACGGCAGCTTTAAAATAGGAACACCCGCCCTCGGATATATTAAAGATGGAGGGGGTGAGCTGGTTATTGATGAACAGGAGGCAGAAACCGTCCGCTATATTTTCAAACAGTATTTAAACGGGAAAGGCTCCTATGTTATTGCAAGGGAATTGACTGAGAAAGGAACACAAACCATTCGAGGCTCTGAAAAATGGTCAGATGGGGTGGTAAAGGAAATTCTTCTTAACCCAATCTATACAGGAAACTTAATATTGCAAAAGACATTTACTACTGAGGTAATCCCCTTTAAGAGAAAAAGAAATAAGGGCGAGCTACCTCAGTATTTTATTTCTGAGAACCATGAACCCATCATCAGTATGGAGGAAGCGGAAGCGGTAAGGGAAATTTATGAATACCGTCGTAAGCAGATGAAAACGGATACTACAAAATCGCTGAACCGATATGCTTACAGCAGCAAAATTATATGCGGAGAATGCGGAAAGGTGTTTAGAAGGCAGAAAATTTATATCGGGAAGCCTTATGAGAAAGTACAATGGTGTTGTATCCAGCACATTGAGGATAAAGCAAAATGTAGTATGGTAGCAATCCGAGAAGATATTATACAAGATGCATTTACCTTGATGTGGAATAAGCTCTCCGGCAATTACCTGGAAATCCTTTCTCCCATGCTGGAATCCTTACGAAAGTTGCGTGCAGATGAACAGCAGGAAAAGGAAATCAGAGAGTGTAATGAAAAAATAATGGAACTGTCGAAGCAGAGTCATATCTTAAGCGGTGTAGCTGCAAAGGGATATCTTGACCCTGCTATTTTTATAGAGAAACAGACTACACTGCAAATAGAGTTGGATGCCATGCGAAAAAAGAGGAAAGCCCTGCTTGATGACAGTGGGTTTGAAACAGAGATTTTTTATACTGAACAGCTTATAGGACTGTTGGAAAGCAATCCGGGGATACAGGATACATACCGTGAGGATTTGTTTTTAGAAATAGTGGATCAGATTATCATAAAGGAAGGAAAAATTGTAACCTTCCGCCTAAAGAACAAGCTGGGGTTTTCAGAAAACTGTGGAAAGGAGGATAATAAAGATGCAAAGACATACACCGATAGGGTTCCGGATGCGAAACGGAAAGATATATGTTGAAGAAGAAAAAGCAAAGGTAGTAAGAAAGGTTTTTGCTGATTATCTTTCGGGGATCTCTACCTATGCAATAGCAAAGGAACTTACAGCAAAGGGATTTCCAAATGCAAACAACAAACCATCCTGGAACCATGGCTCTGTCGGCAAGATTTTAGAAAACATAAAGTATTTGGGCGATGAGATGTATCCGCAGATGATAGAAACGGAAATTTTTGAACAGGTACAGAACCGAAGGCAAGAGCAACGTAAAAAACTCGGAAGGGTTATGCAGCCAAATAGCATGAATAATCAAAGCTCATTCAGTGGCAGACTTTGGTGCGGCGAGTGCGGAGAGGTATTCAGAAAATATATAGAGAATAGTGGCAAACCCTCTGAAAAAAGCAAATGGAAGTGCAAGCATTATATTTATAAAAACAGAGTTCATTGCAACTGTGGGGTAATTACAGATGAACAGATCAAAGAAGTTTTTATTCTTGCGGTAAACAAGGTAATAAGAACTCCTTCTTTGCTGCAGAAAAAACAAAGAGAGATTCCAAAGTGTTATTCACCAGAATTTCGGAAGCTTGATCAAAAGATTAAAGACATGGAAGCAGACGAACAATTTTCCTCCAAAGAGCTGGCGACGATGATTTTCCAAAGGGCAGCACTCCTTTATCAAACTGCACAGGTGCATGACTACGAACATCATACGAAAAACATAATGCAAGCCCTTTCAGGCTGGGAACAGCAAACCGAATTTAATGAAGAATTATTTTTACAGACAGTCAAAAAACTGGTCATCTATGAAGATGGACGAGTTGAAATAGAATTTATTAATGGACTGATTGTCCATGAAACTTATAGAAAGGGGGATAAATATGCAAGCAGTTAAAAAGAAAAATGTATCTATCATACCTTCACAACCAGCATATGACAGGAGCATCAAGGTACAGTTAAAAGCATTAAGGGTTGCAGCTTACTGTAGAGTCAGCACTTTGCTGGAACAGCAGGAAAGCAGTTACGATGCTCAGATATCTTATTATACAGAGAAAATTCAGCAGAATCCAAACTGGAAACTGGCGGGCATTTACGCAGATGACGGGAAGTCTGCAACCAATATGAAAAAAAGAGATGACTTTAACTCCATGATTGATGACTGCATGGCAGGAAAAATCGACTTAATATTGACTAAATCAGTCAGCCGTTTTGCAAGAAATACAGTAGACTCCCTGCAAACCATAAGAAAACTGAAGGAGAAAAATATCGGCATCATTTTTGAAAAGGAAGGCATCAATACACTGGAGGCGACAGGCGAACTTTTAATCACCATCTTAAGCAGCCAAGCACAAGAAGAAAGCCGTAACTTAAGTGAAAACACACGCTGGGGAATCGCAAGAAAATATGAAAACGGTGTGGTGCTGGTCAATCACAAAAAGTTTTTAGGATACACAAAAGATGAGGATGGCGAGCTGGTCATCGTACCGGAACAAGCGAAGCTTGTCAGAAGAATCTATCGTCTTTATCTTGAGGGGCTTAGCACACAGCAGATAGCGAATACCTTTATGGAAGAAGGTATCAAGACAGTGACTGGAAAGGATAAATGGCATGATACTGTCATCGCAAAGATACTCCAGAACGAAAAATATATGGGCGATGTCCTGCAGCAAAAAACATATACTGTGGATTTTCTTACAAAAAAGAGGGTAAAAAATGACGGCATCGTGCCTCAGTATTATATTGAGGATAACCATGAAGCAATTATCCCAAAGGAGCTTTTTTACCAAGTGCAAGAAGAAAGAGCAAGACGGGCAAGCCTTCATAAGCCGTCCATTGCCAGGCGGGCTAAAAAAGAAAAAAGTAAGTACAGTTCTAAATATGTACTCTCAGACATTCTTGTCTGCGGAGAATGCTCCCACCCTTATCGCAGGCAGACCTGGTCAAGGAATGGAAATCTTACTCCCGTGTGGCGATGTGAAAGCAGATTATTAAATGGAACAAAAAAATGCAAGCATTCCGCCACCTTGAAAGAAAAACCCCTACAGGAAGCAATTATGAAGGCTGTGGATAGTGTAGTTGAAAATCAAAGGGAGCTTGTAGGAGCATTCAGGGAGAATGTGATCCGGGTGATTGGTAACTACACAACAAAAAACATAAAAACAGAGTTTGATGAGGAAATTACCAAGCTGCAAAAGCAGCTCCTTACCTTAATCGAAGAAAATGCAAAGCAAGGAGCCGTCAATGAAGATTTTGATGAGCAGTATAGAAAAATCGCAGAAGAAATGCAAACTCTTAAGATGAAAAAACTAAAGCTTGCAAGGGAACAGAAATTGGCTGGCGAGTATGAGCCAAGGGTGGATAGAATGGACTCTTGCCTTGACAGGGTAAGCTGCAGAGTCGGAGAGTTTGATGAGGATTTAATCAGACGCTTGATACTTAGAATCAAGGTAATAAATGAATCCAAAATTGAAATCCACTTTAAATATGGCATCATTATGGAACAAGAAATTGAGTTTTATGAAGATTAATACGATGATGAAGGCCTTAATGGATGCTCCGGTGTGTAGAATTAGGCAGGGGTGGGGTTCCCACTCCTGCTGAAAACTACTAAGACTAAAATCCTCGGTCCGCTGAGGGTTTTACTGTTAGTAGTTTTTTCTTTACAAATAATACATCGAAATATGGTAATTATTGTGTTATGATTAATATGGCAATAGTATAAAAAATATCCGAAAAGTAAAGCTTTCAGAACCGAAATTGTGGATATCATGGTAGAGATAGAATCTTGATCAGATAAATAAAAATTATAGGAATACAGACTACACATTAAAATAGTAAAAAGTTGAAGGTGTTAATGAATGAAGCAGATAACCTGGGATGATTTTAATTATAAAAACAGAAATAAAACAGGGGCTTTTGAAAACCTGTGCAGAGTACTATTTCTAAGGTCAATTAAGCACAGTGGTAGTGATTACCAATATAATTACAATCAAGCTGGATTAGAAATTGAGCCTGTTTTAACCAGTATTGATGGAAAAGAAAAATGGGTAGGAGCACAATGCAAATATTTTTCAACTGAGAACAATACATCACAATACAATCAAATATTAGACTCTGTTGAATTGGCCATTAAAAAATATAAAGGTAGATTAGACTATATATACATTTATGTAAATTCTACTCTGCAACCTATTTGTACAGACGATGAGATAGCAAAAGCTAAAAAGAAATCTGCAAGAATTAAACTAGCTATTATCAATCGTAAAACAGTAAAATTGATATGGCTCCAACAGGACAATATTCTTGATTTAGTACAAGAAGCAAGCAATAGTGATTTACGTAGGATTTATTTCTCCGATGAAAGAGAAACTGACTGGATAGAAAATGGCATATCTGTCGATGAAAAAACATTTTTAAATTCTACACAATTTTTCAACTTGAAACTTAACAATATCGGCATAATAGATTTATATCCCACGATATTTGAAAACAAAGTGAGCCTATTATTGGGACCAGCTGGAACTGGTAAATCAATTTTAATAAAAAAGATGTATTCAAATATATCAGATGAGTTTTTAAAAAATGAAATTGCTGAAGATGTCCCTCTTCCAATTTTGATAAAATTAAGAGAATGTATAAATGGCAATTTAGAATCATTATTAAGACAGAGATTGAGCGACTATAATCTGAATAACACCGAATCTACCTGTAATTATATCTATTTTTTTGATGGGTTAGACGAGGTTTCGCATCATAATATTGGTAGCATTGTTAATCAGATTATATATTTAATGAAAATGTCATCAACAAAATCAATTATAATATCATCGCGTACAGACTCAAATAATTTATCTTATTTACATCAATTTGTGCAGTGTAACGAGCATAAAATTGATGCTCTGACTTATGATGATATTGAAACAATTTTTGTCAATAAAGGTGAACAGAGCAAGTTAGAAAAATTAAAACAATTGAACCATTCAAACGCAAAAATACTTAATGATATTACAGATATTTTTTCTGTAGATTTATTGTGGAATATTATTGATAAAGCTGATATTAATATAACTAAAATCGAAATCATAGAACAATTTATAAATTATTGTTTTAGCAATTATTCTAAAATAGCAGTATTACCTTTATTGGAGCCTAAAATTAAATCAATAATTGAACTTTGCACAGAAATATCTTATAGCATGCAGAAAAAGTTACATTTAAACTTAGAATTATCAACTGTGCAAAAAATAGTTATGAATTTAACCGGGATGACAAACGCTGGAGATATAAATGAAATAGTAAATGCATTAATTGATTTATTTTTTGAAAGTTCTCATAGCGATACAGAGACGATGATCTCATATAAGCATAGGAGATTTCATGAGTATTTTTTGTACAAAAAAATAGATGATAATTTTTTGAATAACCCTAATCTATTACGTGAGCTGCATTTATTATCGAATAAAGAGTTTGTAATTAACATTTTTTTTAAAACTAGTTTGATTAAAGCGTATAGAGAAAAAGATATATTAAAGGCTCTTTCTTTAAGACTTATGCAACAATATTTGGGTTACAGTTATTGGCATGAGTATGCGGATGACTTGATAGGTAAGGATTTTAGCTACGGCTCAAAAGAACCAGTCTATTCTTATTCACCAGCATTAGTGCTTTTATTGGCTCGCTATAATTCAAGTGACATAGAAGCTCTCTTAAATAACGATGAATTATCTATTTCGGATTGTATAACTAAAGACAATTGTTTAGAACTAATTGAATTGCATAATAGATTATGCAATGGTGATATTGTAGAATTTATATTTAATAAGTACGATATACAAAAAGATAAAGTGGTAAATCATCGGAACTTTTACAGCTATTTATATATTCTAAATCAAATGAGAAATGTACCACTACAAAAAATATATAATGATTATTTCAAGAAACCTAAATTTCTGTATCCTGAGATAGGCCACATGGATTATGTAGATAGTTCAAACGAAATATTAAATGCTTTCTATAAATATTGCTTAGATCAAGATATAGATTTTATTGCTAAATTAATTCCTAACATGAGTAAAGAGCAACTTGAAATACTATCTTTTCAATTACTAAGGTATGAGCATATTCTCTGTTTAGTATCAAAAATACATGAGTATAGCGATTTACAATTTCAGTTTTTAAAAAGAATTGAAAAAGAAGATGAGAATTATCTGACTAATACGATAGCTGCATATAGTTTTTTAAGTGGTAATATAAAAAACCGTGAACAATTAAATGATGCGTTAACTCAAGCCAATTGTAGAAACTATCCGACATGGCACCAAAACATAGAATTACATAATATGTTATGTTGCATTCTAAAGGCGGAAGTTAATTATTCATTAAGTGAATTTAAATTAGGAGTGCAGATTTTTACTCATTTAGTGGACAATTACGACAATCTGGATAATGTCTTAATGTTATGGATTGAAGATATTAAGCCTTATAATTTTGTATGGAATAATTGGCTCCAATATACCTACTCGAATATGATTGGTGTTCTTATAAGCAAAGTTGGTTTCGATGTTATTAAGTTGAAATCTTTTTTTAGAGAACTTATGAAATACGACAGTGTTATATATATCAATGTTGTTTACTATACAATACTTAAACATAACCCGAAATTATTTCATGAAATAATAAATAAGCAGATTATTAATAAAATGATTGATGACTCAATGGTCGATGATTTGGAATTTGAAAACTCTTGTGAATTTTTCTTTCAGTACGCAGCCATGTTTTGGAATATTGATAAAGAAAGAAGTTATGCTTTGCTAATAGATGGCCTAAATAACGAATTATTAAGGCCACCATATAAAGGTGATCAATTAATGAGCATGATTATGCCTGGATGTTTATTCTTTGCTTATCAAAATTATTTATATAACGATAACAAAATTAAAGACTTATTTACTCAACTATATAGTGCTTTAACTAAACTTAGTAAATCTACTCAAAATGATAGTCCTTTTAGCTTTTTTAAATGGGCTATGAGAATATGTGTCGGTGAAGAAGATATACCAAATGATTTATATGACATAAGTGAAACCGCTTTATATCTACGAGATAATGAAAAGGTAGGTAATGATTTTGATATATCAAAGATTAATCAAGAATCATTAATCGGGTATTATACATTTGAGATAGAAAAGGCTCCATATGATAGTCTTGAATTTTGGCAGCAGGTCATTAATACGAACTATGAACTCGATAAAGAACTGAGCATATTGTATAATGCTTTTGATAAATGTTTTCCTAGCATGTACGGATATGCGCCTATAATTGATTATATCCATTTGCCCGTGGCAGTTTTATTGTCGGACGAAAGAACAAAAGATAAGTTTGTTGACTATATCATGAGTCATTCGGGAGAATATGCATTTTACGATATTATTCGAGCCTATTCAATAATCGGGAACGCAGATGATGCAAGGGATTGCATTGATTTCCTATACAGATATGTGGACATGTTGACTGCACCAATAAGCTTATCAAGTAAAAATGATGTGTCAGAAAAATCTTTATTTATTATGGACTTGATATATAACACCAGTCGTTCTGATTGGGAGTTTTTCGAAAATAAAAGCACATGTGTGTTAAAACGAAATCCCGAAATTAAAATCATGTGGGATGGTTATGAGGATAGAGAAGAATTCCACGAAAGATGGGCTACAAAACATCCAGATCAGCATGCATATATATATGATTATATTATTTATAATAATGATACAGAAATTAAGCGTTTTGCATTAGTGGATGTAGATGGGTACAGAGCGACGCTTCCTTTACCAAAAGCAAATACAAATGTTATTAAAAGAAACGATTATTACTTAGCTCGTTTATTTAATAATAGAATTGAAACCCTACATTCATACATTATTATTTCAGGACTGATCGTGGAGTAGAAATTTAAAATGCTATATTATCTATAATAGGGCTGATAAGCAGGAACGGTAACTTACTTGACAAACACTGGTAATCTACGTTCCTGTTTAAAAACTGCTAAGACTAAAACCTTCAGTACGCTGAGGGTTTTACTGTTGGCAGCTTTTATCTCTGTTAAATCAAACTTCGAAAAATGAGAGTTGCCATGCTATAATTAGCACAACTATTTTGTAAAAAACAAGTGTTGAGCGCCGGAATTATTGAAAATATACTCTGACGCCAAGGGGGTACCAGGCTCGATGGTCATCAGAATTGCAGCAACAAGGCATATAGAGACCATAGCGTTACTACAAAGAGAAATTATGTAGAAATCCTTAGATTTAAGTTCTTTCACGACTATTTTGCTTTTGAAGAAGATGAGCATAATTTTAAGAAAAAGGTGCTTAAAAAGTTTTTTTATGTTTCGGTGGTGGTTGACCTAGTTAGTGGAGATACAAGAAAATAAGGACAGTTAAGAATCAGCAAGGATAAAAAACTTGCTGATTTTTGCGTTTATGCTTTCAGACTTGTCAAAAGGACAAGTCAAGAATGGTGATTTTGATAATTCTAGAATAGCAAAAAAGAAAAGTCTAGACTTGTCAAAAAGACAACCTAACTATATAGAGATTAGTTAGATTGATAGAGTT
>ENA-UOOK01007311-UOOK01007311.1-fermentation-metagenome-genome-assembly--contig:-NODE-7311-length-10132-cov-4.265258_pt1 | contig 10132 bp, 9 predicted proteins | sample MGYA00245777_ERZ724023 | MGnify/ENA primary metagenome ERZ724023 (study PRJEB28704, sample SAMN03018312) | fermentation metagenome | biome: anthropogenic terrestrial biome; feature: soil; material...
TATCTCCGGCAAAAAGGTTACACTATTCTTGACCGGGACTGGCATCAAGGAAAGCGTGATTTGGATATTGTGGCTCTGGATGAAGACGGTCAGACGCTTGTCTTTGTTGAAGTAAAGACTCGACGGAGTGCTGATTATCAAAATCCTGAGATGGCTGTAGATGATAAGAAAATTTGTAATCTGGCTTATGCTGCGGATTCTTATATCAAAAGCCATAAGGTGACTTTGCGGAATATCCGCTTTGATATCATTTCTGTTATTGGGCAAGGACCACAGATGGATCGAATTGATCACATTCAGGATGCATTCAATCCTTTGCTTGTCTTGGGAAGATGTAGTCGGAAAAGACGTTTTTGAATAGATGATGAAAACAAAAATAATTAAATTAAAAGAAACAGGGTCAACTAATCTGTACCTGAAAAACTATCAGCCGGAAGAGGGCGAAAGTATGACCGTGGTGGTTGCTGATTATCAGTCTGCCGGACGTGGTCAGGGGACGAATACATGGGAAAGTGAGCCAGGAAAAAATCTTTTGTTCAGTATCCTGGTACATCCTGTAGAAATACCGATCGCACGTCATTTCTTGTTGTCTATGGCTGGTGCCATAGCTTTAAAACAAGTGTTAGATAAGTATGCTATGGGTTTTACTATGAAATGGCCAAATGATATCTACTGGAAGAATAAGAAGATCAGTGGTACGCTCATAGAGACAACAATAGCCCAGCAACATGTCAGAAATTGTATTTTTGGAATCGGCATAGATGTTAATCAAACTGAATTTCATAGTGATGCTCCCAATCCTATATCACTTTGCCAGATTACAGGCAAGGAAGTATCCCGTAAGGATCTCTTGAAAAAAATCATCAAGGCTTTTCAGGAAACTATGAAGATGATCAGTGATGGGGATTATACGGATATTGCTGCTCTTTATCACCAGTCTCTTTACCATGGCAAGGGGTATCATCAATTTGAGGATAAGAATGGAAGTTTTGAGGCTGGTATTGTTGAAGTAGAAGATGATGGTCATCTCGTTTTACATGATCGTGAAGGTGTTATCCGTGAATATTCTTTTAAGGAAATCAAATTTTTGGATGATTGTACTCAGGATAGTAAAAACTGATATATATCGTGTGTGAGAAGACTCTGATAAAGTGGTGAAAATAAATTTTTAAAATACTTATATGGTAAGATTTAAAAGAATACTGCTTAAACTAAGCGGTGAGAGTCTGATGGGGGGACAGGGCTTTGGCATAGATCCGAAAAGACTTTCTGATTATGCATGTCAGATCAAAGAGGTATATGCTATGGGCGTGCAGATAGGTATTGTTATCGGTGGCGGAAATATTTTCCGTGGACTGAGTGGAAGTCAGAAAGGTTTTGACCGGGTAAAAGGTGATCAGATGGGCATGTGTGCAACTGTAATTAACTCTCTTGCCCTTAGTAGTGCCTTGGAGTCTGCCGGGATTAAGACCAAAGTGCTTACCGCTATCCGCATGGAACCAATCGGTGAATTTTACAATAAATGGAAAGCAATAGAAGCTATGGAAGCCGGTTATATCTGTATCTTTTCTGCAGGCACAGGTAATCCTTATTTTACGACGGATACAGGTGCTTCTCTGCGAGGTATTGAGATCAATGCTGATGTGATGCTGAAAGGAACACGTGTAGATGGTATTTATACAGCTGATCCGGAGAAGGATCCTGAAGCTAAAAAGTTCAAAGACATTACCTATGATGAAATCTATACTCGTGGACTAAAGGTGATGGATCTGACGGCTACGACTATGTGTAAAGAGAACCATCTACCTATTTATGTCTTTGATATGGATGTGTATGGTAATCTGAAAAAGGTACTGTCTGGTGAAGAGATTGGGACCTTAGTACATAATTGATGGAAGAATTTTATTCTTAGGTAAAAGATAGAATAAATGAAAAAGACTTATTGGATGCCATTTGGGTTCCAATAAGTCTTTTTCTGTCTCTTGACAAGATATTATCTTTCTTTATCTGATGGTTTCTTTCTTACATCAAGATAAAGGGAAATGATCAAATAACAGAGAATAATCAGCCACCAAGAACTTAATACCCCCATGAAAATAATTAGGATAACTGCTAAGATAATAAAGGAATAACGCACCTCATTACCTTTCCATCCCCAATGCTTGAATTTTAAGGCAAACATTGGAATCTCACTTACAAGTAACCAACTGGCCAGGAAAACCATAATGATAATGGTAATCCATGAAAAACTTTCATTGATCCACCGGGGATTAAAATTGATCAGTGCTCCCCAAAAGAGAGCATTTGCAGGGGTTGGAAGTCCGATAAAAGAAGTTGTTTGTCGCTTGTCAATATTAAACTTTGCCAATCTCAAACCAGAAAATGCAGCCATGACAAAGGCAACAAAAGGAATGATCATCCTGATTGAATTAAGTGAATCCGGATATTCGACTACTCCCAACTGCCAGAAAATCATACAGGATGGAGCCACACCGAAAGTAACATCATCTGCCAGGGAATCAAGCTCTTTGCCGATTGGAGAGGATACTTTCAACAATCGGGCACTCATTCCGTCGAAAAAGTCGAATACTGCACCAATGATAATCCATGTCAGTGCCCATTCTGGATTCCCCGCTAATGCAAACGTTGTAGCCACACACCCTGAAAAGAGATTCCCACATGTCAGGGTGTTGGGAATATTTTTCTTGATAAAACTTGACATATTACTTTAATTTTGCAATGATGGTCTGATCACCTGTCGTGGTCTGTCCCATCTTTACACATACTTCAGTACCTATTGGCAAATAAACGTCAACACGAGAGCCGAATTTGATAAAACCTAGATGTTCGTCTATATAACATTCTTCATCGGCTTTCGCATAGGTGATAATGCGACGTGCGACTGCTCCTGCAATTTGACGGCATAGGACATCCTGACCGTTTAATGCAGTGATCATGGTATCGGCACGTTCATTCTCTTCGCTAGCTTTCGGAAGCCAGGCTTTATGGTAATTGCCATTCTGGTGTCGTATAAACTGTACTTTTCCGTCTACAGGGAACCAATTGACATGAACATTCCACAAACTCATGAAGATGGAGATGAGAAGCCGACGATCATGAAAGTATTCGTTCTCTTCTACTTCTTCAATCACGACAACACGTCCGTCTGCTGGTGCGACGACAAGATCTCCTGTATCTTTAACATTGAGAAATCGCGCCGGACTCCGGTAGAAATTGAGTATGATTCCATAGCAAACACCAAATACGGTAAGGAAACACCAGAAAGGAACTTTCGTCTCAAAGCAATTCCAAAGGAGGATGGCAATTGCTACAAGAGCAATCCCGCCGTAAAGGAGTTGATTGGTACCTTCTCTGTGTATTCTGATTTTTCTAAATTTCCTTAGTCTACGTTTCATTAGGATTGGAATTACGTTGAAAACCTTTAGACATTATCATTCATTGTCTGCTTCAGGAAATGAATGCCTTGATCTTTTTAAAAACTCATATCCTTTCTTCATATCGAACTATTAAGGATAATCAACGGTGAAACCGCTCTTGTTTTCTTATGGATTGAAGCGTAAAATGAAGATCAAAAATGCAGCTTATATTTTTTAATGAATGTCTTTGGCTTCTTACTATAAATGATTTTTATTTGACTGCAAAGTTACTTCTTTTTTTAGATAACAACAAATTTTGATGTTATTCTTTTGGCTATCTCATAGATTAACTGTAACTTTGAAATTCGAAATCTCAAATCAATGCAAGACTTTATTCATCTACACGTTCATACCCATTATTCTATTCTTGATGGTCAGTCTAAAGTTCCATACCTTGTTAATAAGGCAATTAAAGATGGAATGAAGGGTATGGCACTTACTGACCATGGTGTCATGTACGGTATCAAGGAGCTCGCCGATTACTGTAATAAAATCAACAAAGGCAGGAAAGAAGAGGGTAAGGAACCTTTCAAGCCGATTTTCGGGTGCGAGATGTATGTGGCTCACCATCGTAAGGAAGATAAGGTGAGAGAAAATGGGGATAACAGTGGCTACCATCTGATTGTTCTTGCAAAGAATTACCATGGATACAAGAATCTGATTAAGTTAGTGTCCCGCTCATGGGTGGATGGTTATTATTATCGTCCACGTACTGATCGTGTTGATCTGGAGAAATATCATGAGGATCTTATTGTCAGTTCGGCTTGTCTTGGTGGTGAAGTCCCATCAAAGATCCTGAAAGGAGATATAGCAGGAGCTCGTAAGGCCTGTGAATGGTATCATCATCTTTTTGGTGATGATTATTATCTGGAACTACAACGTCATGAGGTGAAGGATCCGAATATCGCTGCTAATCGGGAGACTTTTCCTTTACAGCAGAAAGTCAATAAAGTGCTGGTTCAGTTTGCTAAAGAATATGGTATAAAACTGATTTGTACGAATGACTGCCATTTCGAAGATAAGGAAACGGCGGAAGCTCATGACCACTTGCTTTGTCTGGCAACGGGAAAGGATCTGGATGATCCGAATCGTATGCGATATACGAAACAGGAATGGTTTAAGACTCGTGAGGAGATGAATGAGATATTCTCTGATATCCCCGAAGCCTTGTCGAATACTATGGAAATATTCAATAAGGTGGAATTTTATAGTATTGAGCATGGTCCTATCATGCCTAATTTCCCTATTCCTGAAGAGTTTGGTACGGAAGAAGATATACGAAAAAAATATTCTCATGAGGATCTGCTGAAAGAGTTTTCTTCCGATGAAAACGGTGAGCATACGCTCCCTCATGAGGAAGGAATGAAGAAAATAGATAAACTTGGCGGCTGGGATAAAGTTTATCGGATTAAATATGAGGCTGAGTATTTGTCCAAGTTAACTTATGATGGTGCTAAGGTCCGTTATGGGAATCCGCTTTCAGAAGAAGTGACCGAACATATTAAGTTTGAGTTGCATGTCATGAAGACGATGGGATTTCCGGGATACTTCCTGATTGTACAGGATTTTATCAATGCAGCCCGCAATAAACTGGGAGTTATGGTGGGGCCGGGGCGTGGATCTGCAGCCGGTTCTGTTGTGGCTTACTGTTTGGGTATTACTAAAATAGATCCGTTGAAATATGATCTTCTGTTTGAACGTTTCTTGAATCCTGATCGTGTCAATCTTCCTGATATTGATACTGATTTTGATGATGATGGCCGTGGGAAAGTACTTCGCTGGGTAATGGATAAGTATGGACATGAAAATTGTGCACATATTATTACCTATGGTAGTATGGCTACAAAAAATTCTATCAAGGATGTTGCCCGTGTCGAAAAACTTCCTTTGGATAAAGCAAATGCACTTTGTAAGGCGATTCCTGACCGGTTGCCGGATGGCATGAAAATGAATTTGACGAATGCCATCAAGTGCACACCTGAACTTCAGGAAGCTGAGGCTTCCAGTGATCCTCGTGAACGTAATACGATCAAGTATGCGAAGATGCTTGAAGGGACTATTCGGGGTACGGGGTTGCATGCCTGTGGATTCATTATCTGTCGTGATCCGATCAGTGACTGGGTACCTGTTTCTACAGCAGAAGACCCTGACTATCCTGGACTGAAGACCGCTGTAACACAATATGATGGGCATGTTATTGAGTCTACCGGACTGATTAAGATGGACTTCCTGGGCTTAAAGACACTTTCTGAGTTAAAAGAGGCTTGCAAGGTTATCCGGCAGACGACTGGTGATGAGGTTGATTTGGATCAGATTCCTATTGATGATCCTTTGACCTATCAACTCTATCAGGAAGGGCGTACAGTCGGGACATTCCAGTTTGAATCTGCCGGGATGCAGAAATATCTGAGGGAATTGCATCCTACTGTCTTTGAGGATCTTATAGCCATGAATGCTCTTTATCGACCGGGACCAATGGCCTATATCCCTGAGTTTATCAAGCGTAAGAGAGATCCTTCCTTGATCAAGTATGATATTCCTTGTATGGAAAAATACTTGAAGGATACTTATGGGATCACTGTTTATCAGGAACAGGTTATGCTCCTTTCTCGCCAGTTGGCCGGTTTTACCAGAGGTGAAAGCGATGCCTTACGTAAGGCTATGGGTAAGAAGAAGAAGGCTATCGTAGATGCGATGAAACCAAAGTTTCTGAAACAGGGAGAGGAGAAAGGATATGATCCTAAGGTTCTATCTAAAATCTGGGCAGATTGGGAGAAGTTTGCTTCTTATGCTTTCAATAAATCTCATGCTACTTGTTATAGCTGGGTGGCTTATCAGACTGCTTATCTGAAAGCTCATTACCCTGCCGAATATATGGCGGCGTTGATGACCAGACGTTTCAGTCAGATCACGGAGATTACCAAATTGATGGAGGAGTGTAAATCAATGGGAATCGCTACCTTGGGACCGGATGTCAATGAGAGCCGTAGTGAGTTCGGTGTAAATAAGAAAGGTGAGATTCGCTTTGGGATGTCTGCTATCAAAGGAATGGGATCGGCAGCTTCTGATGAGATCGTTGCGGAGCGCGAGAAGGATGGCCCATATAAGGATATATTCGATTTTGCCCAGCGTGTGGACTATACTGCTGTGAACCGTAAGGTTTTTGAAAGCCTCGCTTTGAGTGGAGGGTTTGATAGTTTTGGACTTCAGCGTGAACAATATTTCGGGACAAGTGCAAAGGGAGAGATGTTTTTGGACCAACTTGTACGTTATGGTCAGAAATACCAACAGGATCAGAATGAACAGCAGAATTCTTTGTTTGGTGGCTTGGAAGATGTGGAGATTGCTAAGCCGGCTGTTCCTGCAGCAGAAGAGTGGAGCACGATAGAGAAACTCAATAAGGAACGTGATCTTGTCGGTATCTATCTTTCTGCGCATCCATTGGATGACTATCGGGTGATTATGGAGGATATGTGTAATACACATTGTTCGGATGTCGGACGTGATGCAGATAAGAAGGCTTTGGCAGAGCGAGGAGAATTGACTTTGGGAGGACTCGTGACAGACGTTACTTCGCGTGTTTCTGCTAAGACCAATAAACCCTTTGGATTTGTAACCATTGAGGATTATCAAGGATCGGGGGAACTGGCCTTGTTTGGTGAAGACTGGGGACGCTGGCAGGGTAAACTGCTTAAGGGGAGTCCTGTATATATTGTGGCAAAGAGTGTACCTCGCTTCCGCAATAGTGAATTATATGAATTGAAAATCCAGAGCATAGAGCATCTTCAGGATGTGAAGGATCACCAGATTCAGTCATTTACCATTTCGTTTGATAGTGATGCTATAGATGATACCATCGCAAGTGATATAGCTGCCCTTGTGGATACCTATGCTGGGAGTACTCCTTTGTTCATTAATATCCGTGATGCCAAGACTCATAATGCGGTTACATTGAAATCGAAGGCGAAAGCCGTTTCTGTGAGTAAGGAATTAATTAACTATCTGAGGAGTCATCCGGAGATGAGTTATCACATTAATTAAAAATAATTAAACAAGGATATTTGTGTGACTTCAAATCAATGCTTAACTTTGTAGTCTCAATTTAAAATAAGAAAGGAAATATGATGGAAGTTACGATTACAACAGACAACTTCAACGGTTATAAAGATGGCGACAAACCGTTGGTGGTAGACTTATGGGCAACATGGTGTGGTCCTTGCCGTGCACTGGCTCCTACAATCTCAGAACTCGCAAAGGATTATGAAGGCAAGATAGTTGTAGGCAAGTGTGATGTAGAGGAAAATAATGATATTGCTATGGAATTCGGTGTTCGTAATATTCCAACTATATTGTTCTTTAAAGGAGGAAAACTGGTTGACAAATTTGTCGGTGCAGCCTCTAAATCTAAACTGGACGAGAAGTTTAAAGCTCTTTTATAATCAGATTGCTTCCGGGATAAGATGATTCTCTGGAAGTGACCTTTTGTGTGCAGCAAAAGAGTTGTGTCAAAATGCAGCAAAGTCCGAAAGTTGAATAAAGAACTTTTGAAGGACAATTTACAAACTGATTTGACACAACTCTCTTTTTTTGTTCCTTTAGATAAGGGGGGACCTTATCGGAATCTTTATGTTCCCGGTCTAAAATTCTACAATTCTACTGCCATCTTCTTCTACGCTGATGGTAACTCTTGTAGTGTCTTCCGGAAGCAGATCCTTGATAAGTTCTGGCCATTCTAGAAAGCACAGATGTCCACTATCGAAATAGTCTTCATATCCGAGATCATACACTTCTTCTATCTTCTTGATACGATAGAAATCAAAGTGATAGATAGGCTCTCCTCCTTTTGTCGTATATTCATTGACAATAGCGAATGTAGGAGAAGTAATCACATCTTCTACACCAAGTTCTTCACAAATGGCCTTGATGAAAGTAGTTTTCCCCGCTCCCATCTTGCCATAGAAGGCAAAAATATTGCCATTACCCATGTTCTTTATAAACTGTTTTGCAGCTTCATGGATGTTGTCAAGTGAATTGATCCTTATTTTCATAATTATCTTTTAAAAAAAATTTAAATCTTCTTACTTCCTATTGAAATGCAAAATTAATCTATTTATTGAATAATACAATGAAAAATCTCTTGATTTTTAGGGTTTTGCTTCCCGGATATCTCTTTTCCTTTGCAGAATCTTGATGATTTTTAGAAGAGCATAAATCAATATTCCTGTGAAAATAATGGAAGCACCGGATGGTACGTTGAGCCAATAGCTGATGCTCAGCCCGGCCAGACAGTCTACCCATCCAATCAGGATACTTAATAAAATCATCTTTTTCCAACAGTAAGTGAAAAGATTAGCAGACATCTGTGGAATAGTCAATAGGCTGATGGCCAGTATGATGCCGACAAGACGTAGAGTTGATACGATGGTTATTGCGATTAATGTCATCATCATATTCTCCATGAAAGAGACAGGTAAATGCTGGGATCTTGCAAAACTGCTGTCAAAAGCGATGCTCTGTATGGAACGTAAGAAGAAGGCAAAAAGTAGAATTACAAAAATGGTTACTGCTCCTAGTAGCCAGAGGTCTCCCTTGCTGATAGTCAGTATACTTCCGAAAAGATAGGAAGGCAAGTTGGGCATGAATCCAGGTGTAAGAAAGCAACAGATGATGCCAATGCTCATTCCGAAAGTCCAGAACAAGGCAATGGCAGAATCTTCTCTTACATCTCCTCTATGTGACATCCATTGTACTCCTAATGCACTCAGTACAGCAAATACCATGGCGGAAAGGATCGGATTGATTCCTAAAAATACTCCTAGTCCGATACCACCAAATGAAGCATGGGTAATACCTCCGCTGATGAAAACCAATCTCCGGGTTACAATGTATGTCCCGATAAATCCGCAGACGATACTTGCAAGTAATGAACCCCAAATGGCATTTTGGAAAAAAGAATATTGAAGGATTCCCATGTTTGTTGTTTTTCTCCTTATTGATGATATGAATAGATGCCTATTGTACGTTGGACAAATAGACAATAAGTTATAAGATAACTTTTAATCTTTGTATCCTGGCTATATTGATGTGGAATGGAACGTGAAAGATATTATTCCCCAAGTCCCGAGTCATTGATAAGTTCTATTAATTCGTCCTTGATCTGATCTGGAACTTGAATGCCACGTAGGATTAGGCTGCGGTTCCAGTCTCTTACTTCTTCAGGTTTCATCGTATTCATCACTTCAGAGAATTCTTCTACTTCTGCATCTGTGTATTGATCCGATGATCGTCCTTTAAATCGGTCTAATTCCTCATCATCGAAGTATTCTATCTCCTGTACTGCTGCTTTTACCATACATTCTTGTTCGCACGACGGATCCCACTCCATACAGGAAGAGCATCCTGAAGCAGGAGGTTCTGTGATTTTCTGTTTCTTTCCTTTTTTCCTGGAAAGTAATTCGAAAACGGCTGCTATGATTCCTAGTCCGACAAGAGCAAGCAGAAGGTAGATCATATATTGGAACTTTTAATGGTATACCCGGCTGTCATAAGATCTTTCCAGTAATTGGGATAAGACTTGCTCACTACTTCAGGATGGTTGATCCGGAGACCGGGGAAGATGGCAGACAGAGGGGCAAATGATAGTGCCATACGGTGATCTTCGTAAGTGTCTATAGGTTCAAAACTGGCTTCACAGC
>ENA-UOOK01007314-UOOK01007314.1-fermentation-metagenome-genome-assembly--contig:-NODE-7314-length-10127-cov-5.971406_pt1 | contig 10127 bp, 9 predicted proteins | sample MGYA00245777_ERZ724023 | MGnify/ENA primary metagenome ERZ724023 (study PRJEB28704, sample SAMN03018312) | fermentation metagenome | biome: anthropogenic terrestrial biome; feature: soil; material...
AATACTCCTTATCGAATATCATTTGTCGAAATCATAGGATAGACTTTGCCCAGGTATGAACAGTAACAATGCTGCAGACAATATATTAGGAGGATATATTTTTCTCGCCTCATGAATTCTACTTTTTTGTGACCGGCATATGTTGAATAATATCCGTCTCCCAATCATTACCGGCTTCCTAATCAGGTATTCCTCCATAAAAGGCTGGGAACCAAAAGCGTAGTTCTCGCTCTCTGGGATTTAATAAATATCCAATCATATTAAATTTCTATCACTATCGTTTCGTATCCATTCAACTCAATCTTACCGCTTACTTTATCACCGGTATAAAGATTCGTACCTTCTTTTTTAACTTCAATTTCTGCCGGTTCTTTCCTATAATTTAGAACAAACATGTAACGTTTTTCATCTTTTGATCTTATCGCTATTTCACAAGTTTCTGGTGCTTTTATTCTATCTTTATACGGACTAATTACATCTAATTTTTCCAGGAATACTCTTGCTGATTCTTCGTTAAAAGCTGTCCCATAATAATAAGCCTTGCCCTTTCCAAAATCATTGCAAATGAGAGCTCCTTCCCCTGCATAATAATCGGTTCTATAGCAGGCTAAAAGTTTTGCATTCTCACCAATAGGATTTAACAAATCAACAAAGACATTTCCCTCTAATTGAGTGCCATCCCAATCAATATAAACTGGCCCTGCATCCGGTGCAATAAAACTGTACTCAGGGATATCTGTTCCGGTTAATTCTGTAACAAGACCCGGCAGCTTATCCATGACACATTTTCCTGTCATCTCTTTATAACCGGTTCGGCAGCCAAAAACGATTGTCCCACCTTCCTTTACATAACGTTCCAGAAGTTCTACACGGTTCCTATTCAGTATCGTTGCATGTGGGTAGAATAACACCTTGTATTCTTGTAGCTTTTCTAAAGTCTGATCAGCAGTCAAATAAACATAGTCAATTGGTGTATGAGTATGCTGTGCCGCTTGGAACAAGGCTGCCGCACTCGCTTTTTCTACTCTCTGATGCCAAACATCCAGCTGCGCATCCCATATATTATCATAATCTTTGATAATTCCGACATTTGCTTCATATGTACTACCAGCAACATTTTTCATCTTCTGAAGTTTCTTATATACATCCTTCACTTCGTTAATACGCCTATTTTCACGATTTGAGTAATCCAGTATTCCATGCCAATAAATCTCTGTACCCATAGTACATGTTCTCCAGCGAAAATAACTAATGAAATCCGCACCATGAGCAATTGATTGCATTGTCCACAAGGTTAACTGTCCAGGTCTTGGCGCGGGAGCTTCCATGTGTGTGTTCCAACCATTTGGTCCAGATTGTTGTTCCATAATACCAAACTTAGGTGATATCGAACGAACTTCTGTTAGGTTGCTGCTCCACTGTCGGTCACGCAAGCCTTTTGACTCTGGCTCATACATAGATAAGCAGTATGCAAAGTTTGGATAGGAATCATAGGTATAAAAATCAAGGCTTTCTTTTGTCATTCGATGATTATCTAAATTTCTGAACATTCCATTGGTTGTAATAAAATCACCGGGTTTTATGTATTTTCGAAGAATATCCGATTGTAACTTTGCAAAATTACATGCACTATCTGAGATAAATCTTGTATAATCCATAACCTGATGCGGATTTGTTGAATTATTTAATGTAGTTCGCGGTACATAAATTTCATTCCAATCCGTATAGGTTTGATTCCAAAAGCTAGTGCCCCATGCATCATTTAATTTATCCAGTGTTTCATATTTCCTCTTTAAGAATTTTCGAAAAGCTATACTGTCACTTTCTGAATAAAAAACATCTTTCTCACAATTAAGTTCATTATCCAGCTGCCATCCGATAATATTGGGATGTGGTCCATAGTGGGATGCAAGTTTTTCTACAATCTTTGCAGTTAATTCCAAATATTTGATTGAATTATAATTGTAATGTCTTCTAGCACCATGACGGTATAATACACCCTCCATCGTTGCATTCAGTACCTCTGGATATTTGTTTGTCAGCCATGCGGGCGGAGTTGCTGTTGGTGTTGAAAATATAACTTTCATACCCACTTTTTTGGCTACCTCCAAAAAACGGTCGAAAAATTCGAAAGTAAAATTACCTTCTGTCGGCTCTACCTTGCTCCAGGCAAACTCTGCAATACGAACTACCTCAATTCCGGTATCGAGCATTCTTCTTAAATCATCTTCCCACATTTTCTCAGGCCAATGTTCCGGATAGTAGCATGTACCTAATATAATGCGATCTCCTTGTAAAATGTTCTCCATATCAGGATCCTCCTTAATTTTATTCTTTCACTGCTCCTGCAGTTAATCCATCCATAAAATATTTAGAAGCAAATAAATAACATATTAATAACGGTAATACAGCACAAGTACTTGCCAACATCAATGCTCCATAATCCGTACCTCTGTCCGACACCATGCTTTTCAATAGCAAAGGGATTGTATAAAAACTCTCTTTTCGCATAATTAGAAGAGCTTGCGTAAACTCATTCCATACATTAACAAATTGCATAATACCAAGGGAAGCGTAAGCAGGCTTTAATATCGGAGTAAATATTCTGAAAAATATCGTCCACTCACTACACCCATCAACACGAGCCGCTTCCATAATGGAGCGTGGAATATTGTTCTGACAATACTGACGCATCCAAAAGATTCCGAATGCATTGGCACTTCCCGGTATAATCAAAGCTGCATAGTTATTGATCCAGCCAAACTTACTCATCATAATGAACCAAGGAATGATCCCGGCAGTAAACGGAATCATCATAGTTCCCAGCAAAATAGCAAATAATTTATTCTTTCCGGGAAAATCATAAACTGAAAAAGCATAGCCTCCCATGGAGCAAAAAACCAAAACAAGAAAAGTATTCGCCGAAGCGACAAATAAACTATTAAAGAAAGCCCTTGGTATATTCACGGCAGCAACCATATTCTTAAAGTTCGTTACTAAATTTGAACCAAAAAGCATAATTGGCGGAAAAGAATATATTTCGTTTGTCGCCAAGGTTGACATGATTCAAATTCCTATTTTTACCTATCCCTTTTCTGGATGAAAACCACCTATCTTTCTCATATGCACTTTTATTATCTTTAAATAGTACTGCCTTCCTCTTCGGTTTTAAGAACATTTTATCCTTTGACGATAAGGGTCCGAAGCATTTCATTTTATGTAGTCTTATAAAAGTGCTCTTTCTTCGCTGTGTCTAAATCAGCCTCAACATCTGGCGTAACTGAAATGGTAAATCTTTTAAGATCTGTAGTCATATGTCCTTTCTCCTTTTTCTTTATCGGTTCACTGAACCTTATATGCGTATTATATAGGTTCGCTGGTTCACTGTCAATAGTAAATTTCAGTTGATTCAGCTTTACAACATTGGTTCACTGGTGTATAATCACAGGTGAGGTGATAAATATGGCAACAAATAAGCCGCGATATACCGTCTCTGTTGATGAAGAATTGTTCAAACAGATAGAGGACTTCCGATTTGAACATCGCTTTCAAACCCGTTCCGAAGCGACTGTAGCACTAATACGTTTGGGGCTTGAAGCATTGCATAAAGAAGAGGAAGAAGCCAAAAAGGACAAACATAGTCACAAAACTACGGAGACAGATAAATGAGTGACACTTTTATGGAAAAATTGCTTTGTCTACCTGAATTTGAGGTAGACTTCTAGCAAAATGATTATGACATGGTTTTATATACAAGCAAAGCATGCCCTGGTGTATGTCCTGCATGTGGTGATGTAGAATCAAGGTTTTATGTATAAATTTAGAACGTGGAGTATTCGTGAATATGGCTATTAGATCAAAAAAATAAAATGGATAAGCAGATTGGAAAAAGCGAGGAAACTTGTCCAGAATTAGTTGGGGAATAATGACAGTAATTAAGTAGAAAAGGATTGGTACATTTTATTTTAAATTAAATTAGCATGTAAAAGGCTATCGTCTTCAGCAAAGGACTGAAAACGATAGCTCAATTTTTCTGTTATATCTTAGGTCGTTGAAATACTATACAATATAACTCTCTAGTATTTGCGAAACTTCAGCATTCTCAAATTCTGATTTTGCATCCATAATGTAATCTTCATAACACTCTGGATTGAATAAATGTGTTAACAATAATTTTTTTACCTTTGCTTCTTTTGCCAAAGCACCTGATTCAAAAGCGTTCATATGTATGCCGTGCAGTTGCTTCATACTGCTGGTTAAGGAAGATTCACAAAGGAACAAATCAGCATTTTCTGCTGCTTTAACTAGAGAATTACAGCATTCGCTATCGGATGAATAGGCAAATGTTTTGTTTTGATAAGTAATTCTTACTGCAAATGAAGGAACAGAGTGTTTTACTTCAAAAAAATGCAATTCTACAGCATTTATTTTTTCGGTTAAACCATCCTGCATGTAACAAATTGAAAAAACATCATTCGATGCGATTTCTGAATAAATCCATTGCGGTACGGTTGGTATAAACAGTTTCACTTTCTTGATATTGTTACCAAAATATTTCATCGTTTCTATAGCATATTTATATGGAATTAAGTCTGCGAAATGGTCAAAATGCAAATGAGAAATAATAATTATGTTAATTTCGGATAGATCACAAATATTCTGCAGCTTAGCTAAACTACCATTTCCCATATCGATTAGGATCTTAGTATTATCTACTTCCAGAAGAAAAGAAGAACATGCGCCATTTTTCCTTGGATAAGTACCATTATTACCTACAATTGTTAACTTCAGAATACATTCCTCCTCTACTTAATGATTCTATAACCAAAATTATTGATATGATTGCCATAAGTCATTTTAAGATTTTGGTATGAACACGATTCTATTCATGTTGAAGGTTTTTATATGTCTTATGACATATCGTTATTATGTAAAATTAAGCTTCCTTTTTACAACCGTTTTATTAATTCGGAAAATCTATAATAAAACACCATAAACGTTCATTACCGATATCAAGCATCATATTCCTATTCTGCTTCTTATCTATTGTTTGTTTTTCCAATTTTGTATTATAAATTTGTATCGTTGCTGGTGTTCTATCCAGTACTAATTTAACCTCAGATTTGTTTCGTTTTTTCTCATTACCGCACAATATCATAATCCTGCCATCAGCCAGCTCCCATGATGTAGCATTGCATTCGTCTGTAATCTCTGAAATATATTTGTTATCTAAGAATACAGCTTCTTTGACAAATGGCTGGATATTCCTTCTAAATTCTAATGCAATTTTACTATAATCATTAAATTCCGTCCCTTCCTTTAAATGTGTGGTAACACCCATCCATAAAATACTTCCGAGTAATATAGCCCTTTGCATATCATGATAAAACCATTCTCTCTTTTCTTCTATATCCTGAACCCAACCTCTAGGATTAACCATATTTACTTGGACAAATTCAGGAAATGTATACTTGAAGATATTAAAGAATTCATCATAATCTTCGCCATTCCAAGTAAGATTTCCCCAAACATAGCTTCCATAAATATCTCCACAATTCTCAGTCATAAGATAAGCATCTGGGTTATATTCCTTTAATCTATGGAATAGTTCCTTCAATATATAAAGATAACCATTGTTAAAATCACCAATGTTATCGTGGCTATGTTCTAAATTGTAGCAAGGAAACGGTTCTGCAGATGCAAGTTGGTCTAAATAAATACCATCGGCACCATATGCTTTAACTGCAAATTCTGCAGTATCAATCAAATAATCTCTCCATAATTGATCCGATGGGCAATTTACAGTAAAATGTTCCGGTCCATAAGTTTCTTCAATCATGCTTCCATCATATTGCCTAAGAGCCATTTTTTCTCCGACCGTTTTATGAAAATCCGACTTTTCGTCAAAAATTCTAGCATTAATATATAATGTTGTGAAACCATCATGCTTCTTTATATATTCCAATCCCCGCCTAAATTCCATAGCCGATCCTAATTCCATATCCGGATAGTATTCCGGATAAAAGGAATCAAATCCAGTTCTGTTCCAGCTAGCAATAAACATATGTCGGATACCCCATCTCTTACCAGATTCATACATATCAGGGATATCTTTAAAATAATGTTCAATACTATCGCGGCGTTTAAAGTTATAGCACTGATTTAAGGAATACTCGCTTTTTAGGAACTCAGGCGTATGATCAAAATTCAGATATGGTTCTATATAACTTCTATATATCTGAGCGCCATAGTGCCAATCTTTTTCTGTTATAGCAATCACATAATTACCTGTTGTATAAGTTTGCCCACAGGTTATTCGATAATGTTTTCTAAAGTTGAATCCCATATACGGTTTATCTTTTCCGGCTTCCGCAATAACCCCTGTTACTGGGAATCTCTCATCATGGGAGCCAATATAGAGCCCATTATTATTATCATAGTAATACATCCAACTCATTGATGCCAACCCACAGTAATTGATCTCCCGGATGAAAACATTTCCTACAAGCTTTGTGGCACTCCGATTATAATTTTGCATTTTTTCCCCAGCGAACTTTCGAATAGGATTTAAAATTTTTTCGCCGGCATGATGTGGATAGATAAGATAATCATCTTCAGAGTCATCACTCAAAAACACACCGCTAATATGGGGACATAGAACTTCTACAACATCAATATCGGTTTCATTATTCTTTATGATCGCGTAAATAATAATTTTCTCGTCTTTTCCTATTATCGTCAATTCCGCGCTAATTGAAAAGCCCGAGAAACGGTTGTACTGAATCACAATCGTATTCTCTTCATTCTTTATAACTGCCTCTTCAGGCATAAGGTTAATTTTCTCATCCGCCTTATTAATTCCGGTTAAACTCAACAATGGTACTTGAGGTGTTGACTTAATATAATCACTGCCAGTTACTGTATTGTTAATGCAGGAGAAATTATTAATCTCTTTATCAAATTCCGCAATATAACTTTTCCCTTTGATTATCATGTTTGATTACCTCAATTCTAATATCCGTATTTGCTATAGTTTTCCAATGCTTCATTGTTGATTTGAGCTGCATTAGGCATATGATTTGAAATATATATACTGGGCTTTAATCCCTTATCAATCAGTTTTTCTACTACAGTACTTTGCAAAGCCCACATAATATAACTGGCACTGATACCACTTGCCGGGCATATATTTTGACCTATCTCTTTTACTTCAACTAAAGTGTCTCCGTAATTTGTACAATTGTCTAAGTAGTATTGACAAGCCTCATATAATCTTTTTCCGGAAGGATGCTGAGATGTTAATTTGTTGGAATACTCAACCGAAGAAATTGCAACCGTGAGACAACCCATGGAATTCGCTTTTAGTGCTAAATCCACCGGGAAATATTTATAACCTGATACAGAACCGATTATAATAATATCTCCAGATAACACATTGGATCTTCCAAGGACAAAATCAGCAAATCCCTCTACGCTGTCATATCCTACAACACCCTTTTGCGGTGTAGGACGATAACGAACAGGATTATCGATTTCACAGGTAATTTTGATTGGCTTTAATGCCATCATTCCACCAGTTCTACCTACTCCCTCGAACATCAACATATGCCCCGTATCCAGAATATGCCAGGCAGCACCTTTTGACAGTCTCTCTGCGATTTCCTCCGATACCTTAATTATAGTTTCCCTTTGTGTTACTTCAATTTTTTCAAGTACCTTCTTCATTTCTGCAAAATAATTGTCCATTAACATAATGATTCTCTCCTTAGCAAAGCTTTTATTATTTCAGGGTTAGATATATTACAATTTTCTATATTATCAAGAGTATATAAAGCCGAACCGATAATCGGAGAATATTTTCGTGGTATAAATCGGTACTCTGGCAATGCTTGCTTTAAATGTCTGACAAATTTTTCAATAATAATATCTCCCATATTGGCAATACCACCGGTTAAGGACACTACAACTCCTTTGTCCTTTAGCCGGATAGCAACGATAACTGCCAGATTTACCAATTCTTTCGCAGCGTTATCAAGAATTTCATTAGCTGTAATATCACCCTGTTTTGCCGCATTAGCAACCATATAAGACAAGTTGGCAACTTTGTCCCGTGAAAAATTCGGCTGATATGCATATGTTTTGAGATCTTCAACCGATAGAAGATTAAATTCACGTAAAACTTCCGTTTCCAAAATCGAACCAGAATAACCTTGATCGTATTGCATTGCAATTTCAGCCAAGCACATTGTTCCAATATGGTATCCACTTCCATAATCACCGAACAATGGTCCCCATCCGCCACATCGGTATGTTGCGCCGAAAGAATCTTTACCAATTGCGAAGGATCCTGTACCGCTTAAAACCACAATTCCATTTTCTCCGCCAAGGGCACCATAAATAGCATTCTCTTCATCGCCATGTAGTGATATATTGATGTAGTTTAATTTCCGTTTTAGGATAGGAAGGCATCGCATAAAGCCCGGTATAAATAGCTCAATTTTTGTTATTTGCTTTATATTCAAATCTGCCTTTACAAGACAATCATTTATACCGTTGATTATTGTTTCAATTGCCTCATTCATACTAATAAAATTCGCGTTTGCACCTTTCTTTTTCACTTCAGCCAGTACTTTTCCAACTGCATTAAATAATAAAAAATCTGCTTTAGTACCACCCGCATCACAAACCAAATAATTATTCATACCAACTCAACCCTCTTATTTTTGTAACAATCGTATTCTGTCCTTATACTTCTCAATCAATTCCATATTGTGCTCCATACCATTTGGCACATTGGCACTCATAAATACTGGTGGTATTTCTCCATCTTCCAAATATAAATTTTCAATCATTAATACAATTCTTTGAGCAATAAACAAGCTGCTGAAAGTTGAACCACCTGCAGTTGTCTGATTATTTACGGGAATTGTTAACATCCCGTCTCCAAAAGGAACATGATTATCTATGATGATATCGCTAACCTGATAAAGTCTTTTCTTGCTCTCATGCCTAGACTCCAACTGTTTAGATGAAGCAACCGAGGTAATCGCTACCACAGTTAAACCCTTGCTTTTTGCAAAAAGTGCTGCTTCAATTCCTATTATATTAATCCCACTATTGGAAGAAATGATAATAGTATCCCCTTCTTTAAGGTTTTCTCTGCCAAGGATTTCTTCCGCTTTTCCACTTATTCTCTCGTTTCTTGTACTCTGAATAGCACCTTTATGTATCATCAGCGTTTCATCAAGTATCGGATTGATTGGCACTAAACCGCCTGCACGATAAAACATCTCCTCTGCAATCATATGTGAATGTCCGCTTGAGAAAACGTGTAACAGACCTCCATTTTTAATTGATTGGTAGGCAGTTCTTGCTGCTAAGACCATAGCTTTCTGTTCTTCCTCTTCTACACAGCTTAGCAAATTACATATCTTCTCTAAATATTCATTATCATTGATTCCCATTAAAAACTCCGTTTCTAGGTTTTTAGATGTATATAGTTGTTGCAAATATCATTTGCAACAACTATATGTCATGTAAATTAGCACCTTACTATTATTCTAAATTAGTCAGCTTTTAATAAAGATTTTGATTGTTCATCAACGGTATTAGCAAATTCCTCTAATGAATATTCACCAGCCCACAGATACTCACATTCTTTTACGAACATTGTCTGAAAAGCTGCAGCATTAGCGTGGGTAGGATACGGAACAGCCGTTTCCAGAGCCTGAACAAAATATTTATTGTAAGGAGCAGCATTTATAAAACCAGTTGTGTCTACATCCTTAGAAGCAGGAAGTCCCATATTGGTATCTAATGCTATCTGCTGACCTTCCTTGCCGGACAAAAATTCTACTACTTTCCAGGATGCTTCCGGATTTTTTGCTTTATTGGGAATGACCCATGTATTCACAAAGGATGATGTCTGGCTTACTCCATCGAGATAAGGAATTGGTAATGCAGTAAACTCTACACCTGTAGCTGCTAAATTACCAGCCTGGGATAAACCACCAATCTGCATAGCAACTTTATTCGCCATAAATGCAGCCATTTCTTTATCTCCAAACTGTTTTGCCTCGACCCCAGAAGGGCATACCTTATATGTATTATATAAATCATACATAAAT
>ENA-UOOK01007316-UOOK01007316.1-fermentation-metagenome-genome-assembly--contig:-NODE-7316-length-10123-cov-12.043008_pt1 | contig 10123 bp, 10 predicted proteins | sample MGYA00245777_ERZ724023 | MGnify/ENA primary metagenome ERZ724023 (study PRJEB28704, sample SAMN03018312) | fermentation metagenome | biome: anthropogenic terrestrial biome; feature: soil...
TGATAATCTTAGTAGCTAAAGAAGAGACTCCGTTAACTATGGTTTGGAAGAAGTTTCCTGTAGAAGAAGCAGTGTTAGAAGTAATGACAGAAGTAGTAGCAGAAGATCCCCCTACGTCAGAAGTGAGGATGTTGTTTTGATTGGTGAGAGTGTTGGTAGTGTCGATATTATTAATCTGTAAATTATCAGCTAAAAGATTTTTGAATTTAGCGTCACCAGAATTAATATTTACATCATTTAAAATAGAACTATTTAAAGTAGAAGATTCTATAGTAGCTCCATTGAGATAACCAATGGTAGAGATATTAGGTAAAGTATTAGAATAAGCAGGAGTAGAAGGAATATATGCTCCACCATAGGAAGCTGTTGGAATACTGAGAGAATTATTGACTAGGCCTTGTGGTAGAGAAAGTGTGTCACTCGTACCAGAAATGGTGTTGGCATTATTAATATAAACAGTTTCTCCTGGATCACCTTTGTCTCCCTTAGGACCAGGGATGTAAATGTATTCTTTTTTGACTTCTGTAATTATCTTTTCTTTTATGTGAGCAGAGTTTATGTTAGCAAAGTCATTATTGTTAGAAGTGGTATTAAGATTGTCAATTTGGGTCTTAAGAGAGGAAATCTGATTATTTAAATTATCAAAAGTGTCATTATAATTTATTTTTTCACTATTATAGAGCCCGGACTCACACTTAGCACTTTGAATATTAAAGAGTTTATTAACTTCACAATAAAATTTAATGGGGAATATATTCCAGAAAGGTACCGGTTTAAATTGTTGGGAAAAGACTAAAACTATTAAAAATAACACAATCATACCAAAAACGATTGTTCTCTTCTTGAGGAATGAGATTTTGATATTTTTTTTCATTATTTTTATCTTTTACCTATTGAAAATATTGTTTTTCTGGTTACAAAAAACAACATCCCCGATATTAATATTATAGCTTATATCTCCCCAAAATAAGCTTTATTTATAAGCAAATTGTGGATAAATAAAAAAGAAAATCGCCTCTTATCTATCGGGCGATTTTCTTTTTTGAAAATTTTTATTTTTTGGCGTCTTTTGGTCTTTTAGCACCATATTTAGAACGGCCTTGTTTTCTATTTTCTACACCTGTAGCATCAAGACGTCCACGAACTATGTGATATCGTACCCCAGCAAGGTCTTTCACTCTTCCTCCACGAATCATAACCACCGAGTGTTCTTGCAACTTATGCTTCATTCCTGGAATATAAGCAGTCACTTCTTGTTGGTTGGTCAACCTCACTCTAGCAATTTTACGAAGAGCAGAGTTTGGTTTCTTTGGAGTAGTGGTTGTAACCTTGGTACAAACACCTCTTTTAAAAGGAGAATTGTAATAATTTGCCTTATTTTTTACAGAGTTCCAACCTTGAGAAAGAGTCAAAGAACGTGATTTCTTCACTATTCTTTTTCTCTTATTCTTAACTAATTGATTAATTGTTGGCATATATTTTTAAAAATATAATATATTTTACAAGAATTTGCAAAGATTATTTTCTTTTACTCTTAACTCTTCTAGAAATAATGTGAGGATTAGAGTATTTTTTGCTTCTTCTAGTTTTTCGACCTCCTGTAATTTTACCAGTTGCAGTCTTTGGTCTCTTGGTACCTCTTGGTTGAGAACCTTCACCTCCTCCATATGGATGGTCAACTGGATTTTTAGATTTAGCTCTAGTCTTTGGACGAACACCAAGCCATCTACTTCTTCCAGCTTTACCAACTACTCGAAGTCTCCACTCATCATTAGAAACTGAACCGATGGAAGCAAAACAAGTGTCAGGAATTTTACGAACTTCAGTAGAAGGAAGCTTGATGGAAGTAAATCCATTATCGTGAGCTACTACTTGAGCAAAACTTCCAGCACTTCTAACCATTTTTGCTCCAGCTCCTTTTTTAATTTCAATATTGTAAACATTTGTTCCTACCGGAATATTCCTAAGAATACATCTGTTGCCGGGAACTAGGTCTACTTTTTCAGAAACAAGAAATTTATCTTCTACTTTAATTTCTTTTGGAAGAAGAACATATCTTTTTTCTCCGTCAGCATAAACTGCCAGCCCAATAAAACCAGATCTGTTTGGATCATATTCCACGGAAGCAATTTTAGCAGGTATATCAATTTTATTATATTTAAAATCAATATCTCTAAAGCTTCTTTTATGTCCTGAACCTTTATAAGGAGAAGTGATTCTTCCGTGAGAATTTCTTCCAACTCCTCTACTGAACCCTTTGGTTAAAGATTTAAGAGGTTTCTTTTCAGTCAGAATTTTTCTGTATTCGATTCCAGTCATTCTTCTTCTGGCTGGAGTTGTTGGTTTATATTTTTTCATATCTTTATCTTTAAAATTTCTCTCGAAATTTTAATTAAATTATCGGCTTAATTAACCATTATTTAATAATTCTTTTTGAATTTAAGCTAAATCAATTTTGTCTCCTTTTTTTAAAGTGACCAAAGCTTTTTTAAATCCAGATTTATATCCAAGATTATTTCTAAAGAAAGTCGCTTCTCTTGGATGGTTTATAATTGTGATTTTCAAAGGTTTAACTTTATAAACCTTTTGAATTTCTTTAGCTAAAGTAATTTTTGTAGCAGAATCTTTCACGTTAAATGTATAAACATTTCCAGAAGAAAGATTGGAAGCTTTTTCAGTTAATCTTGGAGAGAGAATTAAAGTAGTTTTATTTTCTTTTACTTCTTCTTTTTCTGTATTCTTTTCGGATTTTTTTTCTACTTTTTTGGTTTCTTTTTCTACCTCCTTCTTAACCTCTTTTTCTTTTTTACTTTCTTTCTTGGTTAATTTTGTTTCTTCTGCTGTATCTTCGATTTTTTTGGTTTCTTTTTTGGCCATAGTTTTTATTTTAATTTACTTTGAAGATATTCGACTGTAGCTTCTGGATTAGTAATGACAAGATATCTCGCATCAGCAATATCAGCTGGATTTAAATCTTCCACATTGTGTGCAACCACATAAGGGAGATTACGAAATGATCTTTTTTCATTTAATTCTAATTTAGGGAAAGTCATGTAAACATTTCCTTTTTTCTTAAAAGATAGATTTTCAAACTCTTTGACCGCAGAAATATTTTTCATAATTTCTACTGCGTCTTTAGTTTTGGCATTTGCAGATTTTATTTCATCCACAAATAAGATTTTTCCGTCTTTTAATTTTGCAGAAAGAAGATTGAAAAGGGCTTGATTTTTCATTCCTTTTGGAAGATCTTTCTTATAATTCTTTTCTTTTCTTGGGCCATGTGTCACACCTCCACCAACCCAAATAGGAGATCTTTTTGAACCATGTCTTGCGCGACCAGTTCCTTTTTGTTGCCAAGGTTTTTGATTTGCTCCAGAAACTTCTCCTCTAGTTTTAGCATGAGATGTCCCAGCACGTCTATTTGATTTTTGAATGAAGAGTACTTGAGAAACTAAATCACTATTAAACTCCAGTCCAAAAATATTTTCTGGAAGATCAATTTCTTTCACTTCTTTTCCTGATTGATTATATACTTTTGTTTTCATATATTTATATTAGGATAATTATTTTTGAACCATTTCAATAATAGTTCCTCTTTTTCCAGGTACCGCACCTTTAACTAAAATGATTCCATTTTCTACGTCCACATCAAGTACTTTGACATTTTTTTGTGTTACGCGATCTGAACCCATTCTTCCTGCCATGCGCATACCTTTAATTACTCTACCGCCAGCACGACCACCGCCACCGATAGATCCTGGTTCACGATGAGAGTGTTTTTGTCCATGTTGATTCCACCCCCCCTTAAAACCATGTCTTTTAACTACACCTTGAAAACCTTTTCCTTTAGAAGTTCCGGAAATAGTCACAACATCTCCTGGCTGAAAAATATCAATATTGATATTCGCACCTTTTTGTAAATCTCCAGTCTCCCCTCTAAATTCTTTTATAACCTTAAAAGCTTCTGTGGTGTGTCCTAGAACTGACTTAGAAACTCTTTCTTTTTTTTGAGAAATAGAAGCGACTTGCACCGCATCATAACCGTCTTTGTCTTTTGTTTTAACCTGAGTAACAGTAAGTGGTTCAGCTTTTAAGATGGTAGCTGGATGAACAATACCTTCTTCGTCAAAAAACTGAGTCATATTCTGTTTTACGGCAATTGTAAATTTCATGTATTTATGAACGACATAACCAGACCTCAAAAATGAGATTTAATCATTGGTCGATTTATTTAATTAATAAGTTTCAGAAAACTAACCCATTTTGACATTGATATCTACTCCAGAAGGAAGAGATAAGTTTGTCAAAGCTTCAATTAGTTTTGGGTTTGGGTTAAGAATATCAATGAGTCTTTTGTGAACCCGAATCTCAAATTGCTCTCTTGCATCTTTGTAAACAAAAGTAGATCTATTTACTGTATACTTTGAGATTTCAATTGGAAGAGGAACTGGTCCACTTATTTCTGCATCATACCTTTTCGCTGTATCAATTATTTGTTTAACAGAAATATCAAGCACTTTTGGCTCATAAGCCTTTACGAGAATACGAAGTCTGTTTTCGTCATTTCCTTTTTTGGTTGATTTTACTCTTGGTAAATCAGCCTCTGTTTTTTTTGCTGATACTTTTTTAGCTACTGTTTTTTTTGCAACAACTTTTTTGACTATTGCCTTTTTAGTTGGAGCTTTTTTAGCTACTGTTTTTTTATCTTCTGACATAATTTTGTACAAATAATTTTTTATAAAGAGCGATTAGTTTTTAATTCTTAAGCAATAATTTTTGTTACAACTCCTGCACCTACAGTTTTACCTCCTTCACGGATAGCAAATCTTCCTTGCTCTTCAAGAGCTACAGGCGCAATAAGTTTAACGTGCATACCTTTGATTGTATCTCCAGGCATAACCATTTCTGATCCTGCAGGAAGAGTACATTCTCCAGTCACATCTGTTGTACGAATATAGAATTGAGGTTTATAACCATTCAAGAATGGAGTATGTCTTCCTCCTTCTTCTTTTTTGAGAACATAAACTTCACACTCAAATTCTGTATGAGGAGTAATTGATCCTGGTTTTGCAAGGACTTGTCCTCTTTGTAAATCTTCTTTTTTAATACCTCTTAAAAGGAGTCCAGCGTTGTCTCCAGCCTGTCCTTCTCCTAAAGATTTGTTGAACATTTCAATACCAGTAACAGTTGTCTTAGCTGTAGGCGTAATACCAACAACTTCAACTTCCTCATTTAATTTAATTATTCCTCTTTCAATTCTTCCTGTAACCACTGTTCCACGACCTTCAATTGTGAAGATGTCTTCGACAGGCATTAAGAAAGGTTTATCAAGTTCACGAACAGGCTCTGGAATCCATGAGTCAAGAGCGTCCATAAGCTCAATAATTTTTGCTGCCCAAGGATCATTTAAATCTTTAGCTTCTGAAGCCTTAAGACCTGAACCTCGAATGATTGGAGTGTTTGCTCCATCATATCCATTTTTGGTTAAGAGTTCTCTTACTTCTTCTTCTACCAAATCAAGCATGTCCTTATCTTCAACCATGTCACATTTATTTAAGAAAACCACGAATTGAGGCACACCTACTTGCTTAGCAAGAAGCACATGCTCTCTTGTTTGTGGCATAGGTCCATCTGTAGCTGCTACTACAAGAATAGCACCGTCCATTTGAGCCGCACCAGTAATCATGTTCTTAATATAGTCCGCGTGTCCTGGAGCGTCGATGTGAGCATAGTGTCTTTTCTCGGTCTCATATTCTGAGTGAGAAAGAGAAATTGTGATCCCACGAGCTTTTTCTTCAGGAGCTTTATCAATCTCTTTAACATCCTTAATCTTCACGTTTGGATTTTGAAGATGAAGAACATTAAGAATACCTGCTGTTAAAGTTGTTTTTCCATGGTCTACGTGACCAATTGTTCCCACGTTTACGTGAGGTTTTGTTCTGTTAAAATCTGACATAATAATTTTATTTTAATTAATTAATAAGTCTTTGTTATTTCTACATCTATTCGCGAAATAATATTGGACTTTTCTAAAAACTAATAATATAGCCACTTGCATAACCAAAAAACTAGTCAAGTGAATACTCGAAATATTATCACAATTTTCAAAAACATGCAAACAAAAATAGAGTTTTTTGCTAAAATTATAACGATCTTATTTAGTCTTAATATTTTTTATCAAACTTTTATCAAAATCATAAATCAAACTAAGGTTTTCAAAGACAATAATATAATCTCCATTTTTAATATCTTTGTAAAAAGAGTCTTGAATTGCTAGCTCTTTTGCGTTAGAGACACGCCTTAAGCTAACAGGTTCATTTTCTGGCAAAACCAAATGTTCTTCCAGTTGTAAAAGCACAGTGTTTTGAGTTATAGATTCTGCGTTAGTTTTAATTCCAAAAACAATACTATAAACAACAATTCCTGTTACAGTCAAAAGTATGACAGATAAAAATCCTAATTTTAAAAGTTTATATAAAGAATTTTTTCTTTTTTGCTTTTGTTTTTTATAAGCCATATTTTTTGAAATAAAAAGCCACCAAGAACATAAATGTCCTTTAGCGACCCTTTACTTATATACTTATATTATAAACGACATTTTATAAAAGACAATATTTTGTAAAGGACAAGTTGGGGATAACTTTGTCTTTTATAAAAAATTGTCTTTTACATGACTTATTCTAGGGATATGACAACTTCTTTAACTTCTGGCAAATTATTATGAAACGTATAAATGTAACTATTCCAATCAGTTGCAGCCAACCTTGCGTCGCTAGCAGAAGATGTAACGGAAGCTTAATAAGACTCACTATTCGAAGCTTCACTCTCAGTCCATTTTTTCCCATCGTCTGCAGAGTGATAGAGTTTGCCAGGTAGTTTTAAAAAATAAATATAAATTTAAAAATACAAATTCAAAAGCCCACGCCTTCAGTACGGATCTTTTCTTCTTTAAAAAAATTCTTATTTCCTAATTTTTGCAACTACGCCTCTGGCTTGAGGAAGTTCATTGTACAACCTGTAAATCTTTGGTGTCTCTGTATTATCAGAATATTCCCATCTGACAAACATACTTTCTCCAGATCCAGACATGCTAACAATTGGGCTGTACCCCTTCGGAACACCAATCTCCTTATTCCAAGTTTCTCCACAGTCTAAAGAAGAGTAAATATCTCCATCCCAATCAGAAATCAAAATCTTGTATCCATCATCAGAAATAGCCACACCGTTCCAATAATCGGAACCGAGAGAGGTTATCTCTTTCCACGTCGCCCCTCCATCTCTAGATATAAGTGAGTAACCAGGATTTACACCTTCTATTGGTAACGGTTTGGTAATAACTATGGTCTTGCCATCTTTAGACGCATCTATTCCAGTAACAAGAGATAATAAAGGAGGATTTGTGTCTACCCAAGTTTTTCCTTCATCAGTAGAAATATAAACACTGTCTGTAAAAGCAATAAATTTACTTCCACTATTTTCTACAAAAAGTTTTTTATTATACCAATATCCGCCTCTAGCAAGCTCTTCATGTTCTTCATATTCAATGTCTTCTAGTATAAAGTTTTCATCTAAAAGACTCTGTATTTCTAATTTGAAGAAATATAAGTAACCTATAAAATAGAGATATTTACCATCAGGAGAAATATCGAAAGCGTCAAAAAAGATAGGAAAATCTGGAGGAAAATCATTCCAGGTATCACCACCGTCTAGAGAGAATATTGAATTTTCTGTTCTTCCATAATTATTGTCTCCAAGAAATATAACTTCTCCATTTTCAGACATCTTTAAATCTACCCAATCGCCTAATGGAGCGCTACTGAGATTCCAATCTTGACCATAGTTATTAGAAATATAGACACTACCTTCTGATAAGGCCACAACCTTGTCTCCTTTCTTAGAAATTGCTAAAGAATCCAAAGACATTTGTCCAATTTCTAACCAATCATTATATTTTAAAAGAAAGATATTATCTTCACTATAAGCAATACCTTTTTCATTCTCTACGAAAAATCTATAACGATAATAAGAGTTGGGTGTTAAATTTGTTGCGGTAGCTGTAAAAGTTCCCACATTAAAACTATCTGCTTCTTCTAAGATTTCATACGTACAAGAACTTTCCAGTGTAGCGCTTGAACAATATTCTACTCCTCGCCTTGTATGATTTGTGTTAATAAAAGCAGAAAAAGAAACTTCTGTTTGATTTCTAATAGCATAGGATAACGAAAATATTTTCGGTTTTTCTAATTCACCATATGAGTAAATATATCCATTTTGAAATCCAACAAAAAAATTCTTACCTTCACCATCTACAGAAATAGTTGTAGCTGACCATTCTTCATCAGGTTTTAATACCTCTTTCCAACTTTTTCCACCATCAATAGAAAGTCCTATTTGATAGGCATTAATGGTCATTGATTTATTCCCGTCTCTAGAAGTGGCTAGTCCAGATGCTGCATAGCTCGGAGATTCAGCTTTATGCCAAGTATCTCCTCCATCTGTAGAATATGAGACAACTGCACCATTGGTTGCGGTTATTATTATGTTGTTTTCATCATCAGAGACTGATAAATCTTCCCAATACCAATAACCATCGTCATAAGTATAAGTGGTTATTGGTTTAGATATCCAAGTGGCTCCGTAATTATTTGAGATGAAAAAAGCGTCAGACCATCCGACAGATAGGATCTTTTCCCCATTTGGGGACACGTAAATATCTTTAGGATTTATGGGATCAGTAGAACTTGCCCAACTTTCTCCAGAATCAGTTGACACATAAACCCTTATGTAATAATCATTTCTGTTATGAGCTATAGTCCCAATGGTTTTTCCATCATCTGATAAGGATATTTTGTGCCAATAGTCAACTTCAGGCGGATTATTTAAAGAGCTCCATGTTGCTCCAAAATCGGAAGATAGGTATATATAATTTTTTCCAGAAGCTATTACATATTTTCCGTCTGGAGAAGAATTAATATCTGACCAATGTTGAACGGGAAAACTTTTTAATTCCCAGGTATTTCCTTTGTCTTTAGATATATAAATATTTTCACCATAATTTTCAATTGCAGCCAGTTGATTTCCGTCAGAAGAAGAGGTTATGGCTTTCCAATTTCTTTTGCCTGCATTAGTTTTAGCAGTCCAAACCATAGATATATTTGTCGTAGTAGCTTCTTGCGCAAAACTAAGACCAAAAGAAAAAAATAGAGAAAAGATAAAGGTAGTAATAGTGAGTTTTTTAATAATATTTTTCATAAAATTTTTATAATGTTTTATAATTAATTTTTATTTTTAATTGGACAATTTATACAAAGAAAAAGATGCCTAGAGCAAAAAGCTCTAAGCACCCTTACTTATATATTTATATTATAAACGACATTTTATAAAAGACAATATTTATAAACGACATTTCTGTGGATAACTTTGTCTTTTAGTAATAAAAAGGATCTCTTTTGACAGTCGTATAAGCAGGTAATGAAACTTCGCTAGTTCTTACGCCTCCAACCCCGACAGAATACGCTCTAACTCCTACACTATAAACCGTATTTGTATTTATAGTTAAATCAAAAGTATTACTATTTTGATAAGTGTATATATTTGGACACCCAGTCCAATCATAATTATGCTCTGCTGAAGAGACATTTTCCTGAGGAGTTATTTTACACTCATAACGAACTGTATTTCCAGCTGGTGAGGTTATTGCGCTCCAGCTAACATAAAACTTTTCAGCAGATACGCGTGAAGTTGTTAGTGTAGGTGTCGATAGTTCATAAATAAGTGGAGGTACACTGATTGAGAGTGTGGCAAACTGATCTGAACAACCGTCTATGTCACACGCGCGAACAGTCACTGTATAAACTTTTCCCGCTTCATATTCTGGCCCAAACCAAGCACTTGTATTTTTAGTTGTATGAGAGATTGTATTATATCCTGGTGCCGTAGTTGTCCACCATGATGGAGTGGTCCACCACCAGATCGACCGGCACCAGGGGCTCCACACGCCGGGGATTGGCGCCCACGCGCTCGGCCGCGGCGCGCATGGCCGCCAGATCGACGACGCACGGCACGCCGGTGAAGTCCTGCAGCAGCACGCGCGCCGTGCGGAAGGCGATCTCCTGGTCCACCG
>ENA-UOOK01007318-UOOK01007318.1-fermentation-metagenome-genome-assembly--contig:-NODE-7318-length-10122-cov-11.365650_pt1 | contig 10122 bp, 9 predicted proteins | sample MGYA00245777_ERZ724023 | MGnify/ENA primary metagenome ERZ724023 (study PRJEB28704, sample SAMN03018312) | fermentation metagenome | biome: anthropogenic terrestrial biome; feature: soil; material...
GGAAGAGGCCGAGGAAGAGGCCGAGGAAGAGGCCGAGGAAGAGGCCGAGGAAGAGGCCGAGGAAGAGTCCAAGAAGGAAGAGGAAGAAGAGAGCGGCATGGCCGGTCTCGGTGCCCTCTTCGGCTAAATCTCTTTTTTCTTTCGTGGGTATTTACAGTACGATTGCGCACATCGCTGGGACGGCTCGCCCCGCTTTTGAAGATAGCCGACTGATACGTCGCCACGGTGGCCATAAACTATAACTATCGAAACGTTGACGTCCCCGTACGGATGCTTAATTTGGATGGGGTCGGTCATGCGCATAGCTTTGATTGTTGCCGCAATGGTGATCATTGCGTTTCCTACAGTATGTTCAGGTCTTCAAACCTGAAAGTCCGGTGCCCGACGGCGAGACGATAAATCTCACCATCACCTCCCTGAAAGAGGGTGATGAAGTCTGGATCGACGTCGTTCCGCCTCACGTTGCGGTTATCGGCGAAACCGATGCCCCTTCCGGTATACGGAGCGTGATCGTGCAAAGCGAAATAGGGGAGGTTTCGTGTGGGAGCGGGACGAAGTTTGCATGTTCTGTACCGGTTTCTGTGGGGAAGAACAGAATCACGGTCATAGCGACCGATAACCTCGGAAACCGAGCGGAAAAATCTCTGAACGTGACCGTCCGCATCGGCATCCCGCCGCCGCCAGCGATCACCGTTTCGGGCAGGGTAACAGACCTCAAAGGCAATCCGATTCACAACGTATCCGTGCGATTTGAATCAGTATTCTGGCTGGATGGCGGCAAAGACTTCTCGGAGACGAACACGACCGGAAGAGACGGCAGGTATCTGATCGAAAACGCACTTGGGAGCAGGCAGACCGTCAGCGTTCAGAAAGAGGGCTATCTCACCCTCCAGCGCGAGATTATCTTCGAAGACGTGACGAACGAACTCGACCTGAAACTGGAACCCTCTGGCCGGGCAACTCTGGGATTCGATCTGCAGATAGGTATCATCGGAGTATTGGGAGCATTATTGGTCTTTCTGGAGGTCCGTCGGAGAAAGGAAGGGTGGTAAAGTACGTGACTGGCTGAATAGATCAGAGGACGGCTAAAACTCCTTTTTTTATTAGGCTCGTAAGACCATGAAAAGGACAAAATGTTCGAAAGGATGAAATACGCGGTACAGGGAATGATAAAAAAGTGAGCACAAAACCCACTGCATCCAGAGAGATTGGCATCTTGGTGATCGGGTTCTGTGTTCTGCTGGTCTTTACGGCAGGATGCCTTATGCCTCCTGACGAGATCGGCCGCGATATCCTGGTCTTCAAGGTCGATGCTGAGGGTACAGAACAATGGCAGACGGTCATCGATACCGGGGGAGATGATATTGCCAGGACCATAACCCAGACTGCAGACGGGGGATATCTTATCGGTGGGGAGGTCTGGCCCTGGCGCGGTGGTCGATCTTATGGAGTTTTCAAACTCAACAGCAACGGTACCGTCGACTGGAATGTCATCGGAGAGGGAGCTTCGGCTTCTGTTGTCGAGACAGCAATAGGCACCATCGTAGCGGTCAGCGGTTCCAGCACCGAAAGTTCCAGAACCCCGCTCTTTGACCTGACAGGGAACCTCCTGAAGAGCGAAGTACAGAGTGCGGAGGCTGGCATCTTGGAGTCGGTCGCCGGGACTACCGACGGCGGGGTTGTCGTCGTCGGAACTTTCGGAGGAGATCTCCTGGTACTCAAGAAAGATCGGAACCTGACGGAAGAGTGGAGGAAGACCTACAGACCGACGACCGGGAGGGCCTCTGAGGATATCATCGTCCAGACATCCGACGGGGGTTACCTGGTGGGTAGTCGGATCTCTCTTCCGGACAGAGGCGGCTTTGACGTGTGGATACTCCGACTGAATGCCACAGGCGATTTACTCTGGGATACGACACTCGGCACGCCGCCACTCTACCACGACGTGCACTTCATGAGCGAAGGTCCAGAAAGCAAAAGTACTGTCATCTACAGCAACATAATGCTGGGACCGCTGGAGGAGGTTGTCCTTGATCCGGGTGGGAATGTGCTCGAGAAGAGAGCGCTCAATGCGTCGGTTCCGATCATCAAAACGACCGGTGGAGGATATGTATACGCCCCTGTTACGTGGTATTGCGAACCTCGGCTTTTGATCTTCTCCGACTGGGTAGGCGTCCCCCACGTCGTGAAGCTCGATCCCGGCGGACTCCAGGAGTGGGACATTGAACTGAACGTCACCTTCGCGATAGGCAGGGCGGTCTCGGTCATCCAGACCACCGACGGCGGGTATGCCCTCTTGGCGGACAGATATAACATCCCTACGGAGCCCCAGTAGCTGGCTTTTTGTGATGGGGGATCTGGAGGGTATGCGAAACATTACCATTAGTCCCCTCCACAATCCTCTCCTCTTTCCGGTGGCCATTCTCATCCATGCCGGTTCTCCCCCATGACAGTAAAATCTTCCAAGAAGTCCTAGGAATGAGATCGGGGAGAGATGGAGATGGGCTCCTCGGGATGACCGGTCGGCGGAGCTCTGCGAGGGGAGCCATGCTTGCGGATCTCGATCCGGAGATATCGCATTTGCACGGGAGAAATATCAGGAAAATGGGATGATAGTTCTCGTTCCTTGCCGGAGCGCACGTCTGTCATCAGGATCGGATTACGGATATTGCAGTCGTTTTTTCGAGTAAGCGTAAAACTATGTCTCCTTTTCATCGGCAATTGCGCCCATCACCCGGGTGAATTCCCTCATTTTTGCAAACGACCGACTGACATGTCGCCGCTATGGCCGTAATCTATAATTATCGGAACGTTGATGTTCCCATGCGGATGCTCAAAATAGCGTTCGCACCATGGTGGAGGTTCACCCGCCCTTGCACGGATAGGATGAACCCTCCACGGCCCGAAGGCTAGGGAGATATTTGTATTTCACATATTTATGGATTTTCTCCTTTGCCTCCGGGGATGTTACAGGAGAAAGTCACATGAATGGAAAAAATTGGAATGCGAGCATTTTCCGTACTCTTTGCTGTACTGTTGATAAGTATTGCGATGGTGCCGGTGGTGAGTGCAAGTAATGGGAGATATGCGGGTCCAACCGACATTGATGAGGGACCAATCCTCATTGTTGGTGTCGATGTGCCCGCGCCGGAACCGATACCGTTAGAGATACTGCTAAAAGCAGAATCTATGGAGATGGAGCACGATGACAGAGTGATTATCCAAGATACGGTAAGCTATCTGAGCTCTTGGAATGAAGAGTTGAAGTGGGGCTTATCTGAAGAGGAAGTCAAGAAATATTCCCAAATTCTTGAAGAACAGGTGTTGGTCAATTACTATGATGTAGACAATCGTTACTATCTAATACCGAACTTGGACAAATTTGGAGAGGAGTTGGGGCTTGTTTTAGGACTTAATGCTGATGAAGTGGATCGATACGTCAGAGCGCACAGAGAGCAAATTGCGAGAATTATTCAGGACGGCCATCTCGGTATCGCAGGAGCTTCTGCGCTTGATAGCCGTATAGATAGCTCTACAGGTAGCTCTCTCTATGTCAGCCCTTCATCGTATGTCAGCCCTTCATCGCAATCAGCACCCCACGCGACTGGAAAAGCCTACTATTTATATATATTCGTGGACTTCACGACCCCGGTCTCAGGCTTTCAGGGAACCTGGATCCAATCGAATCGGAATGCTGCATTGAGCGGCTTAAGCTCCGCGACAACGGCAATTCGCAACCAAGCGCCTGCGGCCGCTAACCTTGTCAACGACGGCGGTTTCTTGACCGTAACTGTTTCTGGACAGAATCAGGGCGATCATTCCAGCTCCTGGGGCCCGAATGGATGGATGGTAACAGCAGCAAGAAACCTCGGCTACACTGGTACGGGCTACGCTGCTACTGAGCAAATGGCAAGATCGATTAAAAGCTGGGCTGGAGCAGATCAGGTCGTGATTGTCTACCTAACGCATGACAATCAGGGCTGTTATGCAACAGGCACTAGCACGGGTTACGCAGACATGGCCGTGATTTCATACTGGTATCCAGGATTGCCTAACACTCCGCTTACCCAAACGCCATCTGGCGTTTATGCGCACGAGATATACCACCTCTATGGCGCCCTTGATGAATATAGTGGTAGTTCATTCTGTGGACAGTACAGCGATCTTGCCGTCAGCCCGATGCACGACAAATATACGAATCAACATCATGAGGGTTGCAGTCCGTTAAACATGTTCATTATGAGGAACTCTGTTCTTAACGCTGGTCCGAGCCCATCAACTAAGAACTTCATTGGTTGGGGTGATTGGAATGGAAATGGGATTCTCGACCCGTTCAAATAGCCGTGAGGTTGATCCTCAACCAATTTTTGGGATTGGATCGGCTATGCGCATAACTTTGATTGTTGCCGTACTGATTGTTGCCGTACTGATGATCATTGCGTTTCCTGCAATAAACCCGGTACCCGGCGATGAGGAGATAAATCTCATCATCACCTTCCCGAAAGAGGGTGATGAAGTCTGGATCGACGTCGTTCCGCCTCACGTTACGGTTCATGGCGAGGTCGATGCCCCTTCCGGTATACGGAGCGTGGTCGTCCAGAGCGAAATAGGGGAGGTTTCGTGTGGGAACGGAATGGAGTTCGCATGCCCTGTACCGGTTTCTTCGGGGAAGAACAAAATCACGGTCATAGCGACCGATAACCTCGGAAACCAAGCGGAAAAATCTCTGAACGTGACCATTCGCAGTGGACCACCTCCACCGCTGCTGATCATCGTCTTGGGCTATCTGATCGAAAATGCACTTGGGTACATAATAGGTATCATCGGAGTATTGGGAGTATTATTGATCTTTCTGAAGTTCCGTCGGAGAAAGAGAAGGTGATATTGTGCTTTTTCCATGCAGGATACGAAACTACCATCAGTTGCTTCCCCCTCTTGTCATAGCGGAGAGCATAAGCTTGGTAATCGACGGATTGGGAACCGAATGAATGTATAGACATGGAAACACAGATCTGAGAGTACTTTCCAGCATACTGATCTCAGGCAAATGGCCTTGATATCATGGCTCACTGGTTAATGAATGTAATAGTTGCCGTCACGGTTGTGGTAGGTCTCATTGGTCTGATCCCCTGTGCCAGTGCATCTGCTATTCACATCGAATATTTTCATGCACCTGGATGTCCCCCATGTAAACAGACCGATTCTATTATCGTCGGCTTTGAGAAAACCTATGATGATGTTCTGATTGCTGAACGGATCGACGTCAATACACCGGATGGATGGGATCGGTGGCTTCAATATGACTTTACCAATGTGCCGGCCGTGGTCGTGAACGGCACTATTAAAATTCCCAAAGAGGAGATCACCGAGGAGAGCATCAGGGCGGCGATCGAGATATCGTTATCCGGAGCCGAATCGGAAACGGACTCGCCGCCGATAAACTGGAACATCTCATTTGCCTATTCTCTAGGTCTTTTCTCCGGCTTTTCACCCTGTCTGATGGCGATACTCGGGTTCATACTGGTGTATACCACCGGATCGGGCAATGGCTTGAGAAGCAGCCTCCTTAACTCCATGATATTCGGCCTGGGGCTGGTCGCCGCGTACATCGTCATGGGGTGCTGCTTCCTGTTGGTGGGGATGTCGCTCGGCGGCTTCGGCCCGTACCTCGCCGTCGCGGCGGGACTGATCACGGTACTCACCGGGTTGAACCTGCTTGGGTTGATACAGCTCCCGCTCTCTGCAGACGGTTATATCCGATCCGCTATACAACGGCACTCGACCACCCTTGTCGGCTTGTTCGTCCTGGGCATGATATTCTCGATTGTCAAGGCCCCGTGTGCTGCACCGATGATTCTCGTCCTGCTGAGCAAAATCTTGATCGAGGGGTCCGTGCAGGATCTATCGCTTCTGCTCGTTTTTGGGGCGGGGGTGCTCACGCCGTTCGTCGGTGTCGGAGTCCTCGGGGGATACGGTTCGTCAAGCAGAATCAGAGAATATCGGGATGTCATTAAAGCCGCCAGCGGAATTATTCTGATTGGATTTGGGTTCTGGATCATTTTCTGGGGGTAAACGGCCATCTTATCTACAATTGACGCACACCCTCGCCCATAGAACGATTTCACTACACCAAATGGAGAACGATTCAAATGAAAAATCGAGCCGGGCAGGGGGAGCAGTACTCGGGGTACTATTGGCAATCGCCTGGATTGTTCTTCTGTGGTTCGTTGAACGTACTTTTTTCCCTCACCTAGACGGTATTCAAAATCCGGTCGTTAACTGGCTTTATATTGGCCCCATGATGTTTTTGTCTCCTTTGGGAACTACCTGATGTATCAGCGGGAATTAGGTGGTTTCGAAGTCATTCGTGGTGTAATTGGGGGCTTAAAAGATCTCTCCTGGGTATTCTGATCTGGCTCCCTGTTACAGTGGTATTATTTTCCCTGCAGTGGGATGGTCCTTGGCAACTAAGCCCGATAGGGGTCTCCTTACCATGCTCGTTATTTACATTTTGTGGGAGAGAAGCGCAGTGCGGAAACGCTCTCCTGCATACGCAGGGCAGGACAATTCACGTTAAGGTATTGGAAATGCGAGCTCACTCCTATACCCGGATTTTCTTATCTCATCGATGGGTGGGATGAAGGTGAAAACCACGACTTTTCTTGGGATGGGTTCGTGATAAGCGGTACTGCGAGTGGTTTCCTCTCATGCGAGATCGGATCTCGATGACGGAGCGTGACGGCCGCAAGACAGGTATACGGACCCGCGCGCTGGAATTTAGCCCGACGAGATCTCGCGACCCATTTCGGCGGGATAACTCTCCGTGCCGGGATGGCCGGGGAGGCGGAGAGCTTCCGGATGCCTGTCGAAGAACTCCCGGGCAGCTTCGGAGAGCCGGTAGCGGACGAACCGTCCATCCCTCTCCGTGACGACGATCCCGTCTCCCTTGAACTCCCGCATCCTATCCGAGGCTATCCGACCGGAGATTCCAAGCCGTTCCGAGAGATCGTTCCGGTCCACCTCCATGGATTCGAGGAGACGCCCGAGCATCACCTGGGAAATTTCCTCCCGTAGGACGATCTGGATGCGCTGTTCAAACGCGGTGTGCCTCTGGTTCCTTGCGAAGTGCCCGTAGCGGCCCCGGTGACAGACGGTGGCCACCTTTCCTTCCCTGGCGAGCATGGCGAGGTGATACCGGAGCCGACTTCGCGAGACACCCGTAAGCTCGTTGAGTTCCCCGGTCTCGATGCCCGGATAGGCGGCGATCTGCCGGTAGAGGTCACGCCGGAGGTCGTCGTCGAGAATTGTGCGCTGTGTCACCCGTCGGTAGCCGAACGTCAGGAAGAGAAAGTAAACAAATTCGCCGGGGAAGAAGCACACGGGGAAGAATGTGAGCATGACATAGGGTAGCACCGCCCAGAGCGGCAAGTCCCAGAGTATGTTCTTCTCGAAGTCATACCTCTCGCCAGTGAGGTCGTGTACCTCGCTGGAGTACTTCCCCGGTTCGATCTCGTAACCGGCGGTTACCGTGCCCGGGAGTGCAAGCTTTGCGAGGACCACAGCGACGAAAAGAAGGGAGAAGATCCGACTCCACCGCATCATACTGAATGATCGCCGGAAGAAGTGTTCAACGTTTCGCTATTCACCACCAGACGAACGTGTAGCCCTGGGTCCCGGTCACGCGGTCGCCGTAGACCTCGAAGTACCACGTTCCGGGGTGCAACGCACCGGAGGAGTGCTTTATGTTCAAGCATATCCTCCCGTTCACGGTGCCGTCGGCCGAGTCGTAGTACGGCCCGAGCGTGGCGATCGGCGTGAAAATCGTCAGACGAAGCGAGTTGGACGGATTGCCCCAGTTCAGATCGACGGTGCGCTCCGTCGTGCCTACGGGAACGTTGAACGAGTACAAGTCCGACCCGCCCTGTTTGATGCTGCCGGCGTTCATCGGCATGACGATGCCGCCGACGTTCGTCGACGTGAGCAGTAGTCTCTCCTTGAACGTCGTCTCCCCGGGGGTCACGACGTAGTTGCCGTTCTCTATCTCCTGTGCTCCGACGGCCGGGGTCAGCAGCGCCACGACCACCATGATAATTGTTGCGATTCCAATCAGTCTCATAGCGTATCGTTGAGGAATTTCGAGAATTACTATGTCTCTTTTACGGCCACCGCGACGTACTAATCATGCAACCCGTACTCTAATCGCATCTCCCCTGCAGGAGGCGTGGAGGCCGGAACCGTCTCCTTCGGGGGCAAAACGTCGCGATCGCCGCCGCCTCCCGGGATGTGCGCAATCGGCGGACCGTCCCCACCCGTCCGACGCCGTGATGGCGGAGGAGCCTGATGCCGATGGTCGAAGGGAGTTCCTCCACCGGTACCCATCGTCCGGGGCAGCCGAACCCGCCCTCCTCACTCCTCCATGCTCCCGCCGTAGACCGCCTGCCCGAAGCTGATGCACCCGTCTCCGAGGGGATAGTCACGGTTGATGATGAACTCCAGCCCGGCAGCCCGGACCTCGTCCCGGATCGTCTCCCGGATCGCCCGGTTGTAGGCCACGCCGCCCGAGAGCGCCACCCGGGGGGTCCCCCGCTCCTCCGCCGCCCGGACAGCCATCGCGGCGACGCCCCGGGCGAGGTTGTACTGGAAGGACGCGGCGATGCTTTCGGTCCGTTCCCCGGCGGCGTACCGCCGGTATGCCTCCGCTATGAGCGAACGGGTCGAGAGGACCTCGCAGCCGTCGCTGCCGTGCAGGAAGTCGAGGTCCCAGGCCGACGGCTTTCCGGCGGACGCCGCCGCCTCGAGTTTCATCGCCGGTTCCCCGTCGTAGGTCCGTTCCCGGCAGATCCCGAGGAGGGCCGCAACGGCATCGAGGACCCGGCCCGTGCTTGAGGTCGCGGCGACGTTCAGCCCCCGCTCCACCTGCCGGGTAAGGGCCGATAGTTCGATCTCGCTCCAGCCCCGCGATGCGAGAAGGTCCCGGACCCCCGACGTCGGCAGGATGCCGTAGAGCATCCGCTCCGGGAACCGGGTGGCAAGGTCGCCGCCCGGCATCGGGACGACCTCGAGGTGGGCGACCCGGTCGAGGCGGGGGACCTTCCCGGCAAAGACCTCACCGCCCCAGACCGTTCCGTCGTCGCCGTATCCCACGCCGTCGATGGCGATTCCGACGCATTCCTCCCGGGTCGCTGCGGCGATGTGCGCCCGGTGGTGCTGGACGGCGAGGAGTTCCGCCCCGGTCTCTCCGGCGATCTTCCTCGCGTAGCGAGTCGAGAGGAACTGCGGGTGAAGGTCGTGGACGATCCGGTCGTATCGGGCGCCGATGAGCCCCCCTATCCTTTCGATCGTCTCCTGCAGGTAGGCGAGGGTCTGCGGGTTCCTGACGTTTCCGACGTGCGGGGACGTGATGCAGAACCCGTTCTGGTAGATGGAGATGTTTGCGTTCAGTTCCGGGCCGACACCGAGGATGCACTCATTGCCGAGATCGATTGCCGTCCGTTTCGGGGCGAGGCCCCGCGAGAGACGGATGATGCAGCCGTCCCGAACAACGGAGTCGTCGCACCGGTTGACGATCCGGCGGTCGTGCGTGAGGATGTAGTCCACCTGTTCCGAAAGCCGTTCGAGAGCGGTCGCGAGATCGGTGATCATCGGGTAGCCCGGCAGGTTCGCACTCGTCATGATGAGGAGCGGGTGGGCGAGGTTTGCAAAGAGGAGGTGGTGCAGCCCGGTATAGGGGAGCATGCACCCGACGGTATGGAGGTTGGAGATCCCCGGGTGCGACGCGGGGTCCCGCTTTGCGAGCACCACTATCGGCCGCTCCCGGGAACGGAGAATTCCCCGTTCTTCGTCCGATACAACCGCGATCCGCTCCACCTCCTCCGGGGTCGCCATCACCGCAAGAGGCTGCTCCGTCCGGCCCAGACGACGTTTCAGGGCGCCTGCCGCCTCCTCGGTGCAGGCGATATGAAATCCGCCTATCCCCCGGATGGCGACGATCGAGCCCGCATCGAGGAGGGATGCAGTTTCCCTGATGGGGTCCGCCGCTCGAAGCGGCGTTCCGTCGGCCCGAAGAAGCGTGAGGTGCGGCCCGCAGGCTGCACAGGCGATCGTCTGGGCGTGGTGGCGCCG
>ENA-UOOK01007319-UOOK01007319.1-fermentation-metagenome-genome-assembly--contig:-NODE-7319-length-10122-cov-3.995331_pt1 | contig 10122 bp, 9 predicted proteins | sample MGYA00245777_ERZ724023 | MGnify/ENA primary metagenome ERZ724023 (study PRJEB28704, sample SAMN03018312) | fermentation metagenome | biome: anthropogenic terrestrial biome; feature: soil; material...
AAGGCGCGGCGCGCCGTTGTCCGGCGGCGCTGTCTCAAGTTTAGAGCATTTTTGTTCGGCAGCTTACTGAAATTTACCGATTTTGGTAGTCCACCGAAATACGCGGAGCGCTCACCAATGTTCTCTCAGGCGTCGGAGGCTTCGCTTCCGCTTACACCGTGAGGTTATTATAGCACAAAGGAACAAAAAGATCACCTGCCGGAAGAGAACCGGCAGGTGATTCGTTTATTTTTCCGTGATGGGCTTTGCCTTTTCCCCCGCGTGCTTTGCCTTCCCCTGAAGCTCGGGGACAGGCGGCGCATCATTTTTCGGGAAATGGCTTTTATGGTTGCTCTCCGTCCCGTGCGGCTCTTTCGGGTCCGGGCGTCGCATTCCGGCTTTTGCCATAGAAAATCACCTCGCGGGTAGTATCCCGCTCCCCGAGCACTTTATGCGCGCGGGATGTTCAAAGCACCGCACACATCCTGCGGAACTGCTCCAGATTCGAAACGGGGGCGGAACAAGTGCGGTTCCTGCAAAGATAATAGGCGGTTTGCCCGTCTTTCAGGCCGTACTCCCGCGTAAAGGGGGCGATCTTTCCCAAAAGGCCGCCGTTTTCCGGGGTCTTCAGCAGGACGCAGGCGCCGAGCGGCAGGCCAGTGCGCACAAACTCCAGAAACCGCCGCGCGTCCTCCTCATCCCGCGCCGCACAGACCGCCTGCGCGCCGGGAGAAAGCTTCCGCATCATGGCCGTCAGGGCGAACGACGCGCCGCCCGGGAAATCCGAAACGGCGCCCGACAGGAACGAAAGCTGGCGGAGCGCCTTTTTCCGCATCCCTTCGTCGCCCGTCAGCTCCGAAAGGCGGATCATCACATACCCGGCAACCGAATTTCCGGACGGGAACGCGCTGTCAAAAACCTCTTTGGGCCGGACAATCAGCCGTTCGGAATCCTTCCCGTACAGAAAATATCCGCCGTTTTCCTCATCGGCAAAGCGCGCGTCGATTTGGGCGCAGCAGCCGAGCGCGCGCTGCAGGTGCTCGGCCGACAGCGTCGCGTCGTAAAGCAGAAGGTACGCGAAAGCCGTGTAAGCGTAATCGTCGAAGAATCCCTCTCCCTTCGCCTCCCCGTCGCGCCAGCGCACCATCAGGCTTCCGTCGGGCTTTGTCAGGCGCTCCCGTGCGAACCGCATGGCCTTTTCCGCCGTTTCCAGGAAGCCGGCGTCCCCCAGCACGCGGTACGCCATGGCGAACGCCGCGGCTGCAAGCGCGTTCCAGGAAGTGAGGACCTTGTCGTCCCGGTTCAGGGGGAACCGCTGCAGGCGGTATTCGTAAACCTTCCGCACGATCTCTTCCATCTGCGGGTCAAGCTCATCCGCCCGCTGCGCATGGATCCGGTTCGGGATGTTCATCCCCCGGTAATTCCCGTCGCGCGTCAGGCCGAAATACGAGTTGAAGCGGGCTCCGTCCTGCTCGCCGAACACATGGATCATCTCTTCGGGCGAAAAGACATAATATTTTCCTTCCACGCCCTCGCTGTCGGCATCCTGCGAGCAGAAAAAGCCGCCCTCCTTCCCGGTCATCTCCCGCTGAAGGTACAAAAGCGTGCGGCGCGCCACGCGGTAAAACAGGTCGTTTCCGGTGAATTTGCCCGCTTCCAGAAGAGCCATCGCAAGCAGCGCGTTGTCGTAAAGCATTTTTTCAAAATGGGGGATCAGCCATTTCCGGTCGGTGGAGTAGCGGGAAAATCCGAAGCCCACATGATCGAACAGGCCGCCCCGGTACATGTGCTCCAGCGTCTGCGCGGCCATATCCACCGCCTCTGAGTCCCGTTTCACGGCCCCGTACCGCAGAAGGAAGATCAGATTGTGCGCGGCGGGAAATTTCGGGGCGGTCCCGAAGCCGCCGTATTCCCTGTCGAACTGATGGCCGAAATACTCCCGCGCCTCGCGCAGAAGGTCTTCCTCCCGCTTTGCCGGCGCATTCTCCCGGCGGTCCAGCAGAAAATCCGCGACCTTCTGCCCGGATTCGACAAGCTGGTCCTTATCCTGCTGCCACTGCATCTCGATGGCACCCAGCACATCCATCAGGCCGTAGAGCCGACCGTCCCCTTCCTTCGGAAGATAGGTGGCCGCAAAAAACGGCTTCTGCTCCGGCGTCATGAGGATCGTCATCGGCCATCCGCCCGAGCCCGTCATCGCCTGGCAGACATCCATATAAACCGCATCCACGTCGGGGCGCTCCTCGCGGTCCACCTTGACCGCGACGAAGGACCGGTTCAGAATCTCCGCGACATCCTCATCCTCAAAGCATTCGCGCTCCATTACATGGCACCAATGGCAGGCGGAATAGCCGATGCTGAGGAAAACCGGCTTGTCCTCTTTTTTCGCCCGCTCGAACGCCTCGGTTCCCCAGGGGTACCAGTCCACCGGATTATAAGCGTGTTCCAGAAGGTACGGCGACTTTTCGTTTATCAAGTGATTGGGCTTCTTTTCCAACATGCGGCGCCTCCTCTTTTGAGATCATCGATTTTATCAAAATAGTATCTCCCTTCAAAAAGGGAGCATACTGCCCCGGCGATCCCTGCCGGGGCGAAACTATAATTCCGCTACGACCCGGCAGGGCAGGCCGGTCGTCCCAATACAAGGCTTTTCTTCTCGTTTCCCTGTGCATCCGTCAGCATTTTTGGCGTGATTTTCAAAGTAAGATCGACCAGCATCCTCATTGCCCCCTGTATCTTTCGGTATATCAATAGTACTCCTTCCACGCCGTGAAATCAATCGATCATGATCATTCTATCACAAGCCTTCCCGGCTCCTTTGGCCGCTGCAAGATCTGCTTTTATTTTCGCCCTTCCCTCCAATCCATGCGGGAACCGGTTTGCGGGGAATCGCGCCGTATCTTGGTAACAACAAGTCGAGGCAATCCACATAGTATATCAGTGTATACCAATCACAACTATTAAGAGGTGTATCTATTGAGTATATTGCAACTGGAACGCTTGGCAGCAGGTTCCATTGGTACAGGCACAAACGTGATCTTTGATTCCACAGTCGTTTCGGCGGGCAGCATCAGCTATGACAGCGCCACCGGCATCATCACCCTGCAGGATGCAGGCCGATATGAATTCGACTGGTGGGTAGCGACACAGAACTCCCTCGCTGCCGCAGGAGCCGGACTCGCGCTGGTTTCCTCCCAGGGTGACGTGATTATTGGAAATTCCCCGCTCAAAACGGGAGAATTGGTCGGCGTCGGCGTCATAGAGGTAGAAACGGCGCCTATCACTGTTACGTTAAGAAATAACAACGAGACGATTTTCTATTCCAGCACGGTCCCGGTAAAGGCGGCTCTGGCCGTGATCGGAAATGACGATGCCCAGGCTGGCCCGACGGGCCCCACAGGCCCTACCGGCCCGACGGGCCCGACAGGTGAAACAGGGGCAACAGGTCCCACCGGCCCAACCGGCGAGACGGGAGCAACCGGGCCTACCGGACCTACCGGTGAAACGGGGGCGACCGGGCCTACCGGACCTACCGGCGAGACGGGAGCGACCGGGCCCACCGGCCCAACCGGCGAGACGGGAGCGACCGGGCCTACCGGCCTAACGGGTCCCACCGGTCCCGAAGGAGAGCCGGGCGACGGTGCCATTATTCCGTTTGCATCAGGTACGCCTGTTGCTTTAACCACCGTGCTCGGAGGATTGCTCAACACCTCCAGTGCAGTTGGATTCGGGAATAACCTTGCGGGCATTTCCGCTGCCAGCGGAACAATTGATCTGCTGGGGCTGACAAACTTTGCATTCTCAGTTCCCCGGGATGGGATTATCACCTCCATTGCCGGTTATTTGACAATCAGCGCTGGACTCAGCCTGATCGGCTCTACTGTAACGGTATCCGCCCAGTTGTTCCAATCCACAACACCTGACAACACCTTCGTTGCAGTACCGGGCGCAGTGGTCACACTGGCTCCTCCCCTCACGGGATTAATTTCCATCGGCGATATCAGTAGCGGCATCACCACCGGACTAAACATTCCAGTCACCGCAGAGACCAGACTGCTTCTGGTATTCTCTGCAGACGTTACGGCCGGGCTGGATTTGGCAGCTGCTATTGCCGGCTATGCCAGCGCCGGACTGGGAATTTCCTAAGCAGCCTTTACAACTGCTGATATTCAAAACAGCAAGCAGGAACGGGGAGTCTGTGAACAGACTCCCCGTTCCTCGTTCGGACTTGTCAACAGTTTTTGCCGTTTTCCTTAAATTGTAAGTTCCACCTATCGGCCCGGCCGTGGAAGAATCATTTCCCAATCTCATAAGAAATGGCAAGAAGCAGCTTTTGAAAGCTGCTTCTTGTTTTGCCTGAAAGGTGATTGAAGTCCGATTTTCTGCATCCCAATCAGGAAATCATCCTGGATTATTTTCAGCCAGAAAGCATCCGCCAGGCGGGACCAACACCGGCGGCGGGTAAAATTGCCGAAACCGGCACGGCTGCGGCAAGACCGGATATACCTGGAACGAGCCTACGGCTGAAAAGCGGATTCAAAGCTCGCAAAGTCAGCGGTCAGATCGAATCCGGCTCCGCCGCCGACGGAAAAGCGGTAGCGCACGGTGCATACAGCGCTCTCGCAGACGATGCGCGTCATGTTCCCGCCGGCGGGCGCAAGAAGCGGCTGCTTTCCGCCCCGCAGAAGCTCCGCCCGGAAGCGGCACTTTCCCTGCGACAGCAAAAGGCAGTCACTTTGCCGGATATCCGCGCGGGCACCCGTGTAAGTCGCAAGACGGTACTCCCTGCCCGAATCGTAAACCGAGCAGAAACACCCGGGAAGGGAGATTCCCCCAAACGGGACGTCGGCGGCCGCCGCGGTGATGCAGGTGTCGCGCCCGGGAAAGCCGCTGCACTGCGTCCACACATAATTTTTCGGGAATGAGCGTCCCAGGTCCTTTTCAATATAACCCGTGCCGCCCGTCAGATCATAATGCTCCCCGTTGAGCGTCACATAGCCGGAAAGGCCGTGCGCCCGGCTTATAATGCCGTGGCTGCACTCCAGAAACGGCAGGAACCGAAGCGGCCCCATCACATCCCGGCGAAGCGGAGAAAACGCCCCGTACCGGATGTCTGCCCGAAGAGACAGCCCCTGCCGGGCGAGATTCAGCTTCACGCCGCTCTCCGAGAAGGACTGGCAGCCCAGCCGGACCTCCAGCCGGTCTTTCCTCGCGGAAAAGCAGTCGGCGGGAAACGGCACAAAGCGGGAAAAATCCTTTGTGATCACCTGAAGGAAAGCGTGCCGGACGCCTTCGCGGTCCACGCTGACGCCGGGGATCAGCGAAAGGGTGAACTCGTCTTTCCGGTGTTTCAGATACCATCCTTCAAAATAGGAGCGTTTTTTCCCTTCCCCCATAAAATATTTCATCCGAATCAGCCTCCGCCGCAGGATGGTCGAGTTTTCCCGGGGCCGGAGGTCTTTATCGCGGCGCAGCCCGGGAACAGAATCCTGTTCCCCGTTAGTCTTCCAAATTTTATGGAAAAAACACGGGAATTAAGTACGACGGGGGATGCGCGAAAAACTTGATCAAAAATTTCAGGCAGGTTCGCAATCATAAGCGGAATTGCCATTGGCGAATCGTCAGATAAAATATTCGATGGTATCGGCAGGCGTTTTCTGCGTCCGGCGGTTGAACAGGATCACGGCTTCCCTTCCATCCACCGGGCCCGCGGCGTAATAGCCTTTCCCTTCGCTTTCCATCAGGCGGATGGAAACCTTCCGGTTCCGTTCCGCCGGCATATTTCGGATCATTTCGATGCCCTCCGCTTTGAAAGGGTTCCTGCGGTAATAGGGGTCGAACAGAAAAAAGGACTGTTCCCGCACCCCGGTCAGCAGCACATAGTGCCAGCACTGGTACCGGACGCGGAGCACCACCGCGCCGCCCTGCTGAAGCCCGGAAACGATCCGGCTGTTCGGGCCGAAGGATACGTCGCGCCCCGTCAGAAATTCACACCGGATGGGGAACCCCTTTACCCTGCCGAACTGGTTCAGCCAGTTGCTCAGGAACATCATCGCCATGCCCGAGGTGCCGCTTTTCCCGGACTCCCCCTTGTCGTTATAGGAATCCAGACAGTAGAGCATGATGGATTTCACGACATCCGGAGGGATCTCTTCCCGCCGGAACAGATAGCGGATGGCGTTGATCATGGTGGTGGGGCCGCAGTCGTATTCGGTCGTCTGGTAGCTCAGCGGATTTTTCATTATTATTCCACCGCCCTTTTGCTATTCCGTCATCAGGCAGAGCGTCAGTTCCGCGGCACGGCCCAGCTCCTGCGCCGTGGTATATTCTTCGCAGGAATGGCACCGGTTCATCGCGGTCGCGATGACGATCCCGGCGATCCCGTGTTTCGCCAGATGGTTGTTGTCGCTGCCCCCGAACGTTTTTTCCAGCGAGACGGGGAGCCCCAGCCGGGCGCAGGCCTGCCGGAACCGCAGGACCACCGGATGGCCGGTGGGGGTTTCATAAGCCTCGCATCCGCAGAGGGATTCGAATTTCACGGACGCACCGATCTTCCGGGCACAGTCCTCAAAGGCCTTTTTGACCAGCTCCGCCTGTTCCAGGGCCTTTTTGTGCGAGTAGCTGCGAATCTCGCCGGCGGCGATGCAGCGGTCCGGCACGATATTGGTGGCGGTGCCCCCGGAAATCGTGCCGACATTCAGCGTCGTGTCCGGGTCGACGCGACCCATGCGCAGCTGATTGACGGCAGCCGCGGCAGCGGCGATCGCGTGGATCCCGTCCTGCGGGGCAAACCCGGCGTGAGCCGTCTTCCCGAGGACCTCCGCCGTGAACGACAGGATCGTCGGCGCCCCGTAGGCGGCACCCCCGACCGGCCCGGCAAGATCCAGAACATAGGCTTCTCTGGAGCGGAGCGTGGAAAAATCGAACTGTTCGGCGCCGCGGCAGTAAGGCTCCTCGGCCACAGTGAACAGCACCTCCACCGGGCGGTGGGGAAGCTTTTTCTCACGCAGGGTCCTCAGCGCTTCCAGAATCGCCGCGAGCCCCGCGCAGTCGTCGGCGCCGAGCACGGTTTTCCCATCGCTCGTGACGGTTCCGTCCTCCGAAACGACCGCACGCTTGCCGCGCGAGGGCTCCACGGTGTCCATGTGGGCGCAGAACAGAAGAGGCTCCCCTTCGGCGGTCCCTTCCAGAAACGCATGGATATTCCCACAGTTCCCGTGTATCCGATCCCCCGCGCGGTCCTGCCGAACGGAAAGGCCGAGCGAAGCGAGTTCCTTTTTCAGATAATCCCCCATCTGCTTCTCCCCAAACGACGGGCTGTCAATCGATACGAGCGCCGAAAATTCCTTCAGCACTCTCGATGGATCAATCCTCAACAAAATCAGCTCCTTTTGCCGTTTCGCGGCTGCCTTCCGCCTTTTGGGCGGAACAAAAACGGCTTTCTTTCCAAGGATGAATCATTGAGGAAAGTTTGTCAAGGGCTGTGCGCAAAGATTTTGATTCGATACGCAAAAAAGGCGGAAGAAATGCCGGATGGCATCCCTTCCGCCTCTTTCAAGCAGGTTTAAAAAGATTGATTCTCCGCATCCTCTTCCGCCGCTTCCGGCGTTTTACGGGAAATCCCCTTCCCCGCGGGATTGTCGATCAGATTGCCCCGGAAGTCGAAGCGGGAGCCGTGGCAGGGGCAGTCCCACGATTTTTCATCGGGGTTCCAGGAAAGCTCGCACCCCAGGTGGGGGCATTTTGTCGTGACCGCAAAGGCATTCCCCTGTTCATCCCGGTAGATTCCCGTCTTTTCCCCTTGATTCTGCACCACCCCGGCCCGGCCTTTTCCGATTTTCTCCGTGCCGCCCGCGGGCAGGTAAAAAACGCGCTTCGCAATTCCCGCAACGGCGTGCACTCCGTTCGATGCAAACCCCGCCGCGCAGGCCGCGGGGAAAAAACGCTGCGGGGAAAACACCTGTGCGTAAGGGCTGGCTTTCCCGCACAGCTCATCCGAAAGAAGCATCGCGGCGGCCATGGAGCCGGTCATCCCCCATTTCTGGAATCCCGTGGCGATATATACGCCCGGAAGGGCGGAGGAATACCGGCCGGCATACGGCACGCCGTCCGCCGTCATGCAGTCCTGGGCGGACCAGTGGAACAGCTCCCGGCTTTGGGGATAGTATTCCCGTGCCGCGAGCCGCAGGGGCGCGTACCCGCATCCCTCCCGGAATTTTCCGCAACGGTGCCCCCCGCCGCCCAAAAGCAGCAGGTTCCGGAATCCCCGGAAGGAAAGGCCGCCATCCTTTGCATCGAGGTACACATCGGAAAGCTCCGCAGCGTTTTCCAGCGCCAGCACATAGGAGCGCTGCTGATACATGCGCACGAAATAGTAGCCCGGCCGGTCGAGAAACGGAAAATGCGTGGCGACGACGATATGGGGGGCATCAACCCTGCCGCGGTCCGTCATGACGCAGCCGTTTTCGATGGACCGCGCCCTTGTGTGCTCGAAAACGGTCAGGCCCCGGGCAAGGGCTCCGAAAAAGGCCAGCGGCTGGAACCGGGCCTGGCCCCCGAACCGCACGGCGCCCGCTACGGGGAACGGCAGCTCGGTCTGCTTCGTGAACGAGGCGGAAAAACCGAGCCGTTCGGCATCCCTTGTTTCCCGTTCGATTTCTTCCGGGTTTTCCCTGTCGTAGCAAAAGGCGGCGCATTCCTGAAAATCGCAGTCGATCTGATTCTGTTTGACCAGCTCCGCGTATTTTGCAATCGCGTCGCGGTTGGCCTGCGCGTAGCCTTGCGCGAAATCCAGCCCAAATTTCCGGATCATCCGGGAATAAATCAGGCCGTGCTGGGCGGTGATTTTGGCCGTGGTGTTTTTGGTCGCTCCGCTCAAAATCCGGTCCGCTTCCAGCACGACGGCCGACGCGCCCTGAAGGCCCAGCAGATACGCGGTCAGGATTCCCGCGGCTCCGCCGCCGATGACGGCTACATCCGCCGTTTTGCAGCCGGAAAGCGGTGCGAATTCCGGCAATTTGGTTTCAGCACTCCAGATGGAACTCAATTGGAATCACCTCGCGGTTATTTTCCCAAAAATACACCCGAATAACCGAAAGGCCATAAGAAAACCCGGAAGCTTCACGAGGCCTCCGGGTTGTTCCGCTTGAAATATCTTATTTTTTCAGCTTGCGCGCCTGATCGACGAGCGCTTGAATCAACTCCGCGATCCGGCTGCGGGTCTCTTCGTCGGTGAGCTTTCCGTCGGCACTGAATTTACCGGCCGCAAGGCCGATGAAGACCTCCGGCTGATTGAGCACCTCCAGGTTCAGGACCACACAGACCTGACGCAGGTGGTACTGGACGCGGGCGCCGCCCAGCAGGCTGGGGGATACGCTCATGATCGCGAGCGGCTTGCCCGAAAGCGGGTGCGTCTGGTCGCGGGAAGCCCAGTCCAGCGCGTTTTTCAGCACCGCGGGAAAGGACCGGTTATATTCCGGCGTCACAAACAAAAACCCGTCGCACCCCTTGATGGCGGCGCGGAAGGCCTCCCACTGGGGCGGGGTGGCGCCGTCCTCCTCAAAATCCTGATTATAGATGGCCAGGTCCCCGATGTCGATGACCTTGGCCTCCAGCCCCTGGGGCAGCATATCCATCAGGTTGTGGGCGACTTTTTTGCAAAAGGACTCCCTGCGCAGACTGCCGATAATAACACCGATGGTTGTTTTTTCCATGATTTGTCGCTCCTTTCGTCGTCTAAGCTTATCCTGTCTCTTATTACTCTACCTTTTTAGTATAGCATATTCGTTGCCGCCGTGCAATCCCAATTTTCCATGTTCTGGAGCGGATAGCGGTTTTGTCATTCCTCCCGTCCGTCCAGGACTTCGTCCAGCTTTTCGTCCAGCCGGTCCAAAAGGCCGTTTGCCTTTTGGGCGGCCTTGCGCCGGATGTCCCGGCCCGCCTGGGCCCCCGCCAGCTTTCCGGCCATCCGCTGTGCCTTGCCCTCCAGCTCCAGCTCCTGGGAGCCCACAACCTGCCCCGCCGTCTCCTTCATCCTGCCCTTTGCCTGGTCCAGCTTATTTTCCAGGGTGTCCAACACCTTTTCCATGCCGTCTTTCATCCCAAAGCCCTCCTTTTTACCGGTGCAAACCCGTTTCGGCCGGT
>ENA-UOOK01007320-UOOK01007320.1-fermentation-metagenome-genome-assembly--contig:-NODE-7320-length-10120-cov-5.394138_pt1 | contig 10120 bp, 9 predicted proteins | sample MGYA00245777_ERZ724023 | MGnify/ENA primary metagenome ERZ724023 (study PRJEB28704, sample SAMN03018312) | fermentation metagenome | biome: anthropogenic terrestrial biome; feature: soil; material...
TATAGTGGCACACTTTTCATTAGCGTTTTTGGTACACTTTATTTTAGCGTTTACAGTAACCAGATACAGCATTTTTAATAAAGCTTCATCCGTTGGGAATATGCTCTTACCTTTGGTTACTTTGCGTAGTTGCCGGTGATAACTCTCGATCATATTGGTAGTATAAATAATTTTACGAATCTCGGGTGGATATTTGAAAAAAGTTGATATTTCCGCCCAGTTGTTACGCCAGGAGCGTACGATTAAAGGGTATTTATCGCCCCAGGCAGCCTCAAATTGATTTAATTCTTCCTCTGCTGACGTCTCTGATGAAGCTGTATAAATGGGTTTTAAAGCTGTAGTAATCTTTTTAACATCTTTGTAAGAAACATAACGTATAGAATTTCGTATCTGGTGAACTATACATTTTTGGATTTCTGCCTCCGGATAACAGGCTGCAATGGCATCACTAAATCCGGTCAGATTGTCAACACAGATAATAAGTATATCTTGAACTCCACGGTTTTTTAGCTCGTTTAAAACATTAAGCCAAAATTTGGCTGATTCATTTTCGCCAATCCAGATACCTAAAACATCTTTAATACCATCCAAAACCATATAGGCTGCTTTATTAACGATCTGGCCGTCCTGCTTGACCTTAAAGTGGGCTAAATATTCGGGCGTGCCCGAATACTCGCCCCCGAACCGGACTTGCTCGTCTCCAAGCATCCGGCTCTCCGTTTATCCATAGCTCTCAATTGTTTTGAAGCAGTCTTGACACACTACTAGTGTCTTGCGGCGGATTTCCAGCATTTTTTGCTCCCATGGTGTCGAGCCTGTTAGTTCTTTCAATTTTTTGACTTGATACACCAGAGGATTTTCAGTGGCTATTCCGCATAACTCACACGCATTTGCAAGCAACCGTGTTGCGAGGTTTTTTATCTTCCTGTACTTTTCATAGATTGGTAAAGTGTCCATCTCTATGTATAAAGGAGTTCTTCGTTTCTTAAATCCTTCGTCGTACAGGTACGCTTGCTTAGTTGCTCCACTTTTGGTCGTGTACTCTACCGTAAATTTTCCATTGCAGTTGAACCTGTCGATTATTTTCCCGATTGAGCATCTGTATTTGCTGCTCAGCGTTTTATATAGGCTGTATTCCATGATATATTTATACTTGTTTAATACAGAGACATTGTTTGCCAGACAGTAATAATTGTATAGTCCTCGGATTTCATAATTATAGGTCCGAAGTATTTCCAGGTTTGTTCTATTGACAAGTTCTTTGCGTGGCATTGGCATCCATTGTTCCTTTTGGCCTTTTCTTGTTCTTACTCGCATAACGCCGGTACCCAGAAGTTTAGACAACCATTTTTCTTTGGGGACGTAAAGCTTAACCTTGTCTTTATAGTACTTTCCCTTACGCTTGGTCCCTGCACATATGGCTTCATCTCTGGATATAGTGATTTCATAGCTCAGGAATCTTGCCCTCTTCCGGCCATGGGTGATGAGCGTTTTTTCCTGGGACAGTTGCAGTTTTAGCATTTCAGCGCAATAATTGGTAATATCCAACTTAATCTTTTCTGCGTCTGCTTTACTGCCTATGACACCGCATAACCAGTCGTCGGCATAGCGTGTATATACCAGTCTTTTGTAGTTTCCGTCCATTGGCATGCGCGAGGGTATTTTTTTTGCTTCCTGTTTCATCGCTGCTATCTCATGTTGAGCGTAATTCTTTTCGGCTTCGGTCATTGTACCCCAGTTTTTTCTGTAAACATTTATCTTGTAATTTGCTGCATTGTTTAGGGCGTAATATTCTTTGTTATAGGCCCGCTTTGTACCTGAATTGAAGCTTGCGGCGTATTGCACCAGAAAGTTGTCGAGTTCATTTAGATAGATGTTTGCCAGTATGGGACTGATTACTGAGCCTTGTGCTGCTCCGGAGTAGGTTTGGTTGAATACTCTGTTCTCAAGGTATCCAGCTTTTAAAAATTTCCAGATAAGTGCAATGAAGTACTCGTCCTTGATTCGTTTTCTTAGGATTGAGATGAGAAGGTGATGGTCTATGGCATCAAAACAGCCTTTAATATCTCCTTCGATAAACCATTTCACTCCGGTAAAGTTGTTTTTAATTTGCACTAACGCAGTATGACAGCTTCTATTCGGCCTGAAGCCATGAGAATATCTTGAAAACACCGGTTCGTAGATGCTTTCTAGTATCATGCGGACGACTTCCTGTGCAAGTTTGTCATCTGCCGACGGAATCCCAAGCGGACGTTTTTTGCCGTTCTTCTTAGGTATATACTGTCTCCTGACCGGGTTGGGCGTATAGCTATGGTCTTTTAGCTTTGCAATAAGTTTGTATATTCGTTCTTTTCCCATTCCGCTTAGGGTCTGATTGTCTGTGCCTTTGGTCATGCTTCCCTTGTTTGCATAGATATTTGTGTAGGCCAAAAGGTAAAGATTAGGATTGTACAGATTCCTGTACAGCCGCGTGTAGCTGTAGTGGCTGTTACCTGCTTTGTCGCTAAGAGCCTTTAATACATTTACCGGATTTCTCAATGCATCACGCATCCTTCTGATATTTGTATTAAGAATAAACTGTTCCACTTCGCCATGTAGACGGCTTTCCCGTCTTCGGACTACTATTGGAACTCCGTTGCCATATTGGATGACTCCAACTTAGGCAATCCTCGCTGGGTCTGAATCGAACATAGCTCTGTGTTCTCGGATACCACTTTCGTCATTTGCTGCTAATTGCAGTTGGGAGACAGGGAGCACTTATATACTATCATCCACTTTGACCATATATCCCTGTCACATGGCGTTCATAACCATCTTCCGCCAAGGCTGACGCTATAGCCCCTCTGACTATGGTTCAGGCAGTATAGCTTTTATCCTTATACACAATCTCGTTTTGACACTTAGTCGTCGCATGATGGCTTGTGAACTTGTGCCTTTACCGACATGCTATTGTTACCCATTGGTTTCCCTTAGAGCTTAGTCGGTTAACGACGGGCTTCAGCGCCGAGCCCGCTGCCTTGCTATCGGCAGATTTCTTTTCAGCCCGTGCATCGTTTTTGATGCTTACGAGCGCACGTGGATGGCATCCAGAAAAACGACTGCGTAGATATTTTGTAATGGCCGGTTTTGCCATTCTTTTATCAAGGGCATGATTTTATTGGTAACATTGGATATGAAGGTTGGTGATACCTCTATACCATAAAGGTGCTGAAGATGATCCTGGATCTCCCGGGTGCTTACTCCTTTGGCGTAAAGCGCTATAATTTGATCTTCGATCCCGGTTACACTCTTTTGATGTTTCTTTACAATTAACGGATCAAAATCGCCTTCACGATCACGTGGTACTTGAAGATCTATTTCACCATACTCACTGCGTACAGTCTTTTTGCTGTGACCATTACGCCGGTTAGCGGTCTGCTTATTCTGAGCATCGTTCTTTTCGTAACCCAGGGTGGTATCTAATTCGGCTTCCAGCATTTCCTGGAGAGTCTCAGAGAAGAGATCTTTTAAGACCTTTTGAATATCCTCAGCCGTTTTTAAATTGTTTTCCTTAATGAATTGTTTCAATTCTGAGCGGGGTATTAATCTTTTTTTATCCATAATCATGTCCTGCCTTTCCTTTTTATTTTATATTTGGAAAGAGCAGAAGCACAATTTATTTTACACACTCAAAATTTTTGTCCGATTAATCTTTGCAAATTAGCCTCTGTCTATTGCTTAAATGTATCTAAACTTTTTATGCCCCTTTTTTTTGAACAATCTCTTATAAATATCACTGCTACTTATTAATTCTGTATGAGTACCTTCATCGTCAATAACGCCTTCATTCATGACATATATTTTAGGGAAATCAATAAAACTACTCAAACGATGTGCAACCATTAGTATAGTATGATCTTTCGAAAGTTCATGAATACTTTTCATTATAAAGTATTCAGATTCGCCATCTAAATCTGATGTTATTTCATCAAGTAAAAATATTTTGGAACCTCTTAAGACAGCTCTTGCCACTGATAGCCTTTGCTTTTGTCCACCCGATAGTTTTATCCCCCCCTCTCCTATTAATGTTTCGTATTTGTCTGGTAGCATATCAATATATTTATCAATATAAGCCTTCTTACAGGCATCTTGAATTTCTTCCATTGTTGCCATCGGTTTAGATAACAATAGATTTTCTTTTATCGAAGCATTAAATAAATATGGTTCCTGTCGTATATATGCTATGTTTTCTCTCAAGGACCTTAAGCTAATTTCTTCAATAGGTTTGCCATCTATAATTATTTTTCCATTCTTATGTTCATAAAGCCTGACAATCAAGTTTAACAAAGTACTTTTGCCACAACCATTTAAACCTACTATTGCAGATATTGTATTTGGTTTTATATTTAACGATACATTTTTTATTGTCTCACAACTCGAATTATTATATTTAAATTGCAAATCATTTATTTCAATACTTCCCTGTAATATATTAAACACTGCTTCATCATTGTATTGCTCAATTTCAGCATCTAATAAATAATAAACTCTCTCTAAAGATACAGCAGTTGTTTGAATAAGTATGTTCGCAGCAATTATATTTTGAATAGAATTTAGAAACTTGCTAATATATCCATTAAATGCGATATATGACCCTATCGATAGTTTATCTGAAATAATCAACCATGCTCCGTAGGCGATAATAACCCAATCTGTTATTGTTGTGACGCTAATATTAAGTAATCCAGAGAATGTTGAAGCAATTGTTATTTTCATGTTATTTGCAAAGGTTTGATCTGAATAATTATTAAATCTATTTAATACCAACTTTTCTATTGTTAAACATTTGATTTCTCTAATTGATATTAGCGCTTCTTGCAAGAAACTATAATAATTGTCTCTAATTTTTTTCCCTTCTTGAGAATAATGCTTTATTTTTCTTCCAAATAAATAATATATTAAAAATGTTATAGGAAATGAGAATACTGCTATTAGTGACAAACCTATTGATAATCTTAATACGAAATATCCTGTGACTATGACTGTTGCTATTGATAATACAATATTAAGAAGATCTTCCGTATAAAATTTCGATATAATTGTTGTATCATCTTCAATTCGAGAAATAAATTCTCCTATTTTTATTTGGTCAAATTTTTCTGTCGGCAATCTAACTATTTTGACAAAAAAATCATTTTTTATAGAAAGTGACATTTTATTTTTTAATAGATTATTAAGATAGGTTTCAACAAAACTCAAGGCAGAATTAAATACAAATATCAAAAATAGTATAAATATTATATTAATTACTTCTGTATAATTTTTCATAACAATTGAATCAATAATTTTGCCCATATAAAAAGTTGGTAAAAGTTCTAATATAGTAGTAAGTATTGTAACAATATATAACCATACTAAATATTTTTTTACCGGCTTAATATATGAGAGTGTTCTTTTAAATAAAAATTTTTCATCACTTGATAAAATTTTCATTTTTATCAATGTCTCCAAACCAAAGAATTAATTAAATCTTGTTTCTTTTAAAAGATGGTAACAACAATTCATTTCACTCTCTAATCAGAGAGTGAACGAATTGTCATTAAATACTTCAAAATTACTAAAACGATATAAATCCTTTGAATTCATTTATGGTTTAGTAATTATACTTTACTCCGCCTTTACAATTCCCAGTGCAACTGGTATAACAATTGGTTTCACAAGTACCCTTACAACCATAACAAGTGCCAGTACATGTTAAGGTACAAGCTGCACATAAACATATATTGGGCTCTAATGAGTTGGTGCTATTATTTGTAATTTTGGTATCCAATTTCATATTTTTCACACTCCCATAATTTTTATGAACCTGAAACGCTAATTGAAAGGCAACCAGTACATAAGTTTGTACAATCACCTTTACATCCTACACAAGCACCACATATACACCAGTTAGGAGTTATAGGGTTGGTTTTATCATTATCCAATTTACTATCAAGCTTCATATTCTCACCTCCTCAAAATAGTATTTTTAATATTTCCTTTCTTTTGCCCCCCTTTTTATTAAGTGTTGTAAATTATTTGCTATTATTATCCAAGCAAATATAAATTGCCTTCTGAAAAATCGATCTGATAATAAGCCATTTTATCTTGATCAAGATTATAAACTTTAATAATATTTGCCCACCATTGATCATATTTTTTTTGAGTAGAAGATAAATCTTCAAGTACTTTTTCATACAAATAGCTGTTTTCATTAAACAGTTCATTATTGGTCGATAAAGTCAAGCTTAATGATCTTAATGAATTCATTCTCTCGAAAAGTTTTTCAATTTCATTTTTTTGGGGCTCATTTACCTGAACTATAAATTTTTTTATTTCCATAGTATCAGACTCCTTTTAGCAATTTCGCAAAGTATAGGGATTAACATCCAGATCTTTAATTACTAATTCAACAGGATCGGCATAATCAATGTCTTCAATATTAATCATGTTTGGAACATTAATTTTTTCTGCCTTTAGTTTTTCCAGTAGTAACAAACTCATTTTCCTTTCTAAATGACTTATTTTACATTGCAATGAAGATGGTGTATTAAACTCATTTGTGAACTTTTTGTTTAAATAAATACATCTATTGCATTGAAATGAATCGCATTGTGAACAATATGCTGACTTATGCAATTTAAATATATCTTTATCAATTAATGTTATCCCTTCATCTAAAGAACCTATATCAGACTCAGGTTCATTAAAATAAAAGGCTGGACAAATATAAAATTTACCATTCGGTGCAACGGCAAAATTATAATTACCAAATTCGCAATTATCCATTCTATCCAAATATAGACGATCGGTTATTCTATTTATTTCCTTTGTTTTGCCATTTCTTTTATACTGAAGTATTATATCAACTACTCTTTTAAGTTGTCCTTCATAAAGATCCAAATCAAATGTTTTGTTAAATATCTTAAGATTAATATTTATTCTTGAACTATTAGTTAGCAATTTTTTTATTGACTCCGCAAGATTTATTATGTTATTTTCATTTACATTAAGAATACAATTATTAGTTGAAATAAGTTCTTCATTTACATTCTCAACATTATAGACACTAATTGAGTCATTCGGTAAAGATGACAGCATCTTATTGCCTATTTCAATTCGTTCATTTTTAGAGTATTTATCTAAAAAAATCGAATTATTATTTTTCGAATGTAAAATTACAGGTGTATAAAAGTTGTTTTCCGAGAACCTAAAAGCTTTTTCTATGACTTCTTCGCTCATATGATTATTACTTATTTGTTTACTTATATAATTGCAGTGTTCTACGGAATCATCGGCTAGAATGAAATATAAATACCTTTTATGAGAACGTCCAAAGTAGCCTTGCTTTTTAATTCCAAATTCCTTATTTAACCTGCCCCAAAAATAGTTGTTAGCTTTGCATCTGGCTTTATGCATTTTACATATATATTTAGCTCTTTGGTAATTCGTTCCTATTGATGATAGATCATAGTTATTAGCCTGACACCAAGCACACCCTTGAGCAACTTCACAATCGATGCATTCATCGCTACTTTGACTTTTTGTATTGAGACCTAAAAAAGGTCTAATTCTGTCAAAGTCAATACCATCAGTAATATTGCCTATAATATACGGTTTCTGATTGACCAAGCAGTAATCTACATATCTTAAACAAGGATAAAAAATTCCATCGCAATCAACTGCTATCATTCGACCCGAACCACAATGATTTCTTTCTAAATTAATCCGGTCGTTTGGGTAACCTATTTTATCATCAAATAATGTGCAATCAACTTGATCCCATAATCTATTATCTAAAATGTAATCAGCTAAATCACGCAATTGATTCTCAAAGATTAAATCATCGCCATCTTGCCATACATCTTCAAAAACCACATTGGCAGGAATAGCTTTGATTCCTAAATCCCATAAATGAATTACACTTTCCTTCAGATATGGGAGGTCAGCATGTCCGATTGTAACTTTAGTCGTTGCATCGGGAAATTCTTCTAACCATAAGGGAATATTTTTTACAACTGTATCATATGAGCCTGTTCCGTCAGGATATACCCTTTGAAGATTATGTTTGGTTTTCGTACCATCAATAGTAATACCTACGCTACATTTGCCCTGATTTTTCTTTAAGAACCTACGGACGCTTTCTCTATGGTACAAAGTTCCATTTGTGGACATTGTAAATCTATATTGGTTGAACCAATTATGACCCCTCTTATAAGTCTCAATTTTTATATAATCTGCTATTTCATCAATTAAATCGATTTCTAATAATGGTTCACCCCCAATAAAATCCCAAATAACAGCATCCGAATTGAATAAGTTAGAATTATCTAGAAAATAGTTCACTGCCTTTCTGGCTAATTCAATACTCATTACTTTTTTATTGCTTTTATGGACCTGATAGCAATATTTACACCTAAGATTACAATCTTCGGTAACTATGAAAGTAATACTATAAGCAGCTCCTTCCTTCCAACTTCTTATTCCACTACCTAGTTTGTATTCTTTCATTTCCAATAATAATACTCCCTTTCGCTAATAAACTATTAAATGCTAGTAATACCGCACGGTTTATCCTATATATTTCTCAATACATGCTTACATTCCTACCATAATTCTCCAATAGCCGTTTTATAACCCCTAATAACCTCTATTAATCCCCCAATACCCGAAATAGTTTTATATATTTGGCAAAATGTATCTATATTATGAATATTACGCGCTTAGCGTACCAGCAATACGCAACATGATACCACTACCTTAATTCTAGCAATTCGCATATAGATACCACCAATTCACGCATGGATACCGGTCGCCTGTAAAATGTTTTTGAGGACAACCCCTCAAACATTACAGGAAGGAGGCCATACGAATAGCCAAGAAAATTCAGGTGAAACAAATTTTAGAACTACGGGCAGCGGGGCTTTCACAGAACAATATTGCGAGAAGCCGTCATATGTCCAAAAGCTCGGTCAGTGATGTGTTTCAAATCGCCCAGGAACTCGGCATATCTTATGAAGACGTCAAAGATATGCGACCAGAGGAAGTGTATAACCTTTTCTACCCGGACAAGCATGCCCATGAAACACTTTTTGAGGCACCGAACTACGAGTCTATACACGGTGAGCTCTCAAAGATAGGGGTTACCCTAAAGCTGCTCTGGAAAGAATATCGTGACCAATGTTCTGCTGGTGGGGGGATTCCAGTCGGTTATACAAAGTTCTGCACTGGCTATACACGATTTACCGAAGCTCAAAATCTTACCAACCACTTAACGCACAAACCATGATGTGGTAAGCTACTAGCGGACACCGAGAAGATGGACAATAATAAAGATAAGCCATCAGGAGGTGTCAACGATGAAGAACATGTTCTCCCGGGTAGTGGGCATATGAAGCCCGATACGGAGTACCAAAGGAAACTCGAAAAAGAAAATAAGCAGTTAAAGAATGAGATCGAATTTCTAAAAAAAGCGGCAGCGTACTTTGCCGGGGACCAGAGCAAAAGTACGCGATGATAAAGCAAGAACATAAAAATCTGGTCAGCATCACACGAGCCTATAAATTGTGCAACGTATCGCGCAGTGGGTATTACGAATGGCTCAGAAGGCCTGCAAAAAGAAGCGCAGATATCTTAGGCCAAAAGATTAAAAGGATCTTTATCAAGAGTCGCAAAACATACGGCCCACGCCGGATTAGAAAGCAGTTAGCAGCTGAGGGTATAGCGGTTAGTCGTCAGAGAATAAGCCATAAAATGGCTGAACAAGGTCTTGTAGCTAAGGCACGCCGGAAGACTCGTGCCACCACAAACTCAAATCATGATCATCCGGTAGCGCCGAATTTGTTGGAGAAACACTTTAATGTCCAATATCCCAATAAAACCTGGGTTATGGATATAACATATCTCGCAACGAGTGAAGGATGGCTGTACTTGGCGGTTGTTCTTGACTTGTACAGTAGGATGGTGGTCGGTTGGAGCATCAGTAGGCGTATGACGGTGTTTGTCAAGATAGTTGTCGCGGATTTCCAAAATTAAGTATGAATTTATGAAATCTGTTTTTCTTGTGATTCATTTGATTTAGAGCGCTCAGGATTAAGCCATA
>ENA-UOOK01007321-UOOK01007321.1-fermentation-metagenome-genome-assembly--contig:-NODE-7321-length-10117-cov-5.456669_pt1 | contig 10117 bp, 7 predicted proteins | sample MGYA00245777_ERZ724023 | MGnify/ENA primary metagenome ERZ724023 (study PRJEB28704, sample SAMN03018312) | fermentation metagenome | biome: anthropogenic terrestrial biome; feature: soil; material...
CTTTGATTTTCATCATTTCATGTGCGCGGGCGGTAGCCAGCGTGAGCGACTACCTAATAAAAGTCAAACACTATAAAGGGTACCTTTGGTAATTATGCATTTTTCTCTTCGGAAAGTCAGGAATTGAAGCAAGTAGATATGTACTTTAATTTACAAGGGAAGTTGATATACTTGGTGGAATATTTTTGCGACTTAGAAAACGGTAATCGTACGCTGAAACCTTATAGAACTGTCGAGTCTACTTACACCACAAACAGTAATATTAAATTACTGAAAAAAATAGAAATAATAAGTTGGACACAGACATTTTAAGTTTTTGATTAGATTACAACAATATGATATTTTTAAATACTTTAAGTTAGCTGTTTCTTGATTCATAGGTTTGTAATTTGGGGAAAACTCAAAATGGTTCCCTTGAATTGTTCTCGAGTAAATTGTTTTTGTGCGTACTGTTTTTTCTTAGCAAAATTTGATTTAAATAGTTCATTAATAAATAAGCTATTTTTTAGTTTTAATAAAAAAACTGTCACTACTTCTCTACTTCACATAGTCACTTAAAGAAGACCTTTTTATTCCGATAATTGCTGTAATTGCACTTACAGTAATGCCTATTATAAGTGAATCAACATTTATATTCAAAAAAATTTCACAAATCAAAAAAGATGCAAATCCTAAAGCACTTGATAATATTGCATATTTGCTATTGAGCTTTCTCTTGAAAAACAAGGCGGTAATCATTGGAATCAATAAGACCGTTGCTCTTAATCCCATTGACATAAATCCCCATGTTAACACTACAGATTTTAAATTTCCTAATGTAAATATTGCGGAGCCCGCTAAAGATATGATTATAACCAACCTTGTAACCAATAGCTCCTTCTTGCTGTCCGCATTTTTATTTATATACTTTTTATAAATATCATTTGTAATAATTGTTCCAAATCCAAGCGCCATACCTGAACCGGTGCCCACTAACGCTATTAATAATGTTGCTAATATTGCCCCTCCGATAAAAGGAGGCATGTTATTCATTATAAACAGAGGAAAAGCCTGACCGGAAGCTATGGTTGGAAAATTAATCCTCATATACATTCCGATTAATATACCGCCGATACCTATTGGCGGTATTAGTGCGGAACTTATCAATGCGCCTTTTATGGAAGCATTGTCACTTTTACCCGATAATATTGCCTGTACATAGGTCTGAGTTGACAAAACTCCAAAAACAACGGATAAAAATGCTCCTCCGTCAATTCCCATACCCCTTGAAAAGAAATTAAAATATTTATCATGAGGAAGAAAACCATAAATTTCCGCAAATCCGCCTGACAGCTTATATGCCAATACAGCACATAGTATAACTGAAATATATATTAATATAAGTTTAATAATACCTAAAACTCCGGTGCTTAGAACACCTCCGAAAATTACATAGCATGCCATTAGAATTACGCTTATTATTGCGCATAACTTGGGGCTTAATCCAAACATGGATGATAAAAGGGCATTTGCCGCTAAAATTTGTGCAACAATATTAATCATTATGCCGAAGGATGCCAATAAGGATGTAATTATTCCGGACTTTTGCCCGTATTCATTGGTTATTATCTGCTGAATTGTATTGCATTTGCTTTTTCTCAGCGGCTTTGCAAATATTGTTCCTAAAAGCAGACATCCCACTCCTGCACCAATTGTAAACCACCATGCAGATAAGCCGTTTGTATAGGCAAGCTGCGCAGTCCCAATAGTTGATGACCCACCAACCAATGTACCGATTATTGTGCCGGAAACCAATGCTGAGCCCGCATTATGTCCTCCTCCAGAAAAGTCCTTTGCGTCCTTTATCCTCCTGCCGGTAAAAATTCCTATAAATATAATGACAGATAAGGTTATAACGCTACCTAAAATATGTAAAAATGAAAGCTGTCCCATTTATTAAGCTCCTATTGATAAATTCTAATATTAATGACTATGCCGCAACATTAGCTGCGGCATAATTTGTTTTCTCATACAGGAATTTCTATATCAAGCAGCGGGGGATACTGCTGGCATCCAAACACATCTCCTTCACCGGGGCTTCCGCTCGGCTGAAGCCTTTTAATCGTAAATTTGATGGCAAATCCCGGGTCGAACTCAACAAAGTCAGAAATCCTGTCAAAATCTATTTTATAAAGCTCAGCTATGAAATTTTTATTTATTACCTTGCTGGTCTTAACCAATTCATAGTTTTCTTTATCTCTGAATATAATATCAAAAGTAATTCTATCTGTTCCTGCATTTTTGCTTCTTATTGTTTTTGCTAAGTCAACTAATTTTATTGTTTTCATTATATACCTACTCTCCTATTTCTACAAGTTTCACATCAAATAATTCCAAAGGATCATCCACTTCAACGTTACAGTTCACTCCCAACTTGAATTGATTAAAATAAAATCCCAGCAATATATGAACTGGGATTTTATTTTAATCAAATATTGAAGCTATGCTTGTATAAAGATTTTTATCTTGTGTGCACAACAAATTAATCATTCCCATACTGGTGCAAAGATAGTGCAGACTATCAAAGCTTCTGAATGTCATGACTTGTTTCTGTTTGCGTTTAAAAACCCTGAGAAGGCGTTCGCTTAAATTATTGTTCGTTGGAACCATCATGTCATGTAAAAACAAAAGATGACTTTCTTTGTATTTGTGTAATCTCCTGTAGAGATTGTATCCATCTTTATAGTAATTACTGGGTGGCTCGTATTCATATTCTTCTTTTGCAACTTCAAGTATGTCCTGGTACTTGGTTTCGTACTCCGCTACTTTATCTGGGTCTGGAGCAGTATCGGTTTCTAAATTGTTCCGGTAATGGATCATTTCCTGTATCAATTCTCGCATCTGCTTATTCCAATTCAAATTAGGCTCATTATCCATGCTGTCTTTCAGATAACGAAGCGCATGTACTAAACATTCCTGATGCTCGCTGCCATAATTGTAAAAAGTTTTATCATGATCGTGAACTAAAATTCCTTGATAATCTTCAACAGGGGTTCCCTTAACACCCTTATGACCTTTTTGTTCCCGAGCAAAGTACATCGTTGTGTCTGGAGTAGCACATACAGCCACCTGAACATTTTTTCCATTAAGACGGCTATTGGTGAAATCTGTATTGAGCACAGGGGAAAGAAGGAGGCCAGAAAATGCTTCTTTTTGTTCTGTTTCTGTTTTTTTAGAAAACTCCTTGCACAATCCATTGATCATCCCTTTTGAAATCTGTAGTTCACCTTCTGTCAATTCAGCTATAAATTCCCGTACCTTGTCTATAGATATACAGCAACGGTTATTTAGTAAAAATGCAAAAGCCTTGACGCTACCTCCATAATTGACTTCATTGATTATACCAGACGGAAAATCCGCATGAACACGTTGCCCAGTACGTACATTTCTAAATTCAGGAGTATTGTACTCATCAACAATGATACTGATGTTAAGATTAATCACCTGCTTAGTAATTGTTCTCCCTGTTAGCTTGTACTCCGGATTACTTGCATACTTTTCAGGCGCAGGAATATGTATCTGATTTGTAGGTATATGTTTCTTCCTCCTGTGCCCTTTATGTCCGGGCTGACCGCCAGGTTTCTTATTCGTTTTTTCCCGGCTGTTAGAAATCTTTTTATGGTTTGGTTTCATGGATGAAGGAATAGAAGAATTCTCGTAATCACGGTTAATTTGTGCCCTTAATTTCTGGTTCTTACCTTTCTCTTCTTCCAATTCAGTCATTGTCTGGTACAATTCTCTATTCTTTTCTCTAAGACTATCCTTTGTTGAATTGAGCATGCTTTCAATATTCATATTTCGCTTTTCTAATTCCTTTATTTTACGGTCTTTTTCTTTAAGTCCTTCTGCATGCTCATTTTCCATGTCTTCCAATACTTGCATCCAGTTTTTGCGTACAGTAACCATCTGGCAATGTACATCTGCTAACTCACATTTCAGTTTTGCGATTTCCCGGTCTTTTGCAGAAAGCTGCTTCTTGAACTCCGAATACATCGTGACATACTTTTCCCCTGACTCAAATGCTTTCACTTGAGAAGTTAGATTTTTAACCTTATATTGAAGATTGGTGATGTATTCGAAGTTTTTATTCATGATATCTTAATTTTGCTCCTTTAGTACGCTGATTTCTTTCTGTAATGCAGCGATTAACGTTTCTTGTGCTGCGCATTTCTTTTGTAGTTTTTCGTAAAGTTCCTTGTAATCAAGGTTTTCGTTCTTTTCTTCTCTTACCTTGTCTTTTTTGCCTCGACCGTCAGTTGCAACGATTTCACCTGTATCAGGGTCAACTCGTCCTATTAATGTTCTTTTTGCCCGGCTCATCTTCTTTTCTTTGTCCCAGCATGAATGTGATTCATAGGCATAAGTAATGCCGGAACGTTTATCGTGCTGATAAATAATTGCCATACAACACCTCCTAATCGTTATGAGTATATTGTAACACATAACGATATGAATGTCAACGAAAAAATTAAAAAAACACTCAAAATTCAAAGATTTTTAGTGTTTTTTATGTTTGTTTTTTGCTATTTATTAGTTATGTTTTTGCTTTGTTTTCCGTTAGGGAGTGAACTGTAACACTTCAACGGTATGATTTAATGACCATCTAAATGCCGGAGTAGCATGTAAAACTTCATCTACAATAAAAGCAGCAGTGCCGGCTGTTCCCTTTACTTCAGGCAATCTCGCATAGAATATTTGTCTTAAGCCTGTCATTGCAACTTCTTCCGCCATGTCCTTTTCAGGTGCAATTCCTTGTACCACAACGCAAAGCTCATGTGACTTTATTTCTTTAATAGGTTCTAAATCACCCATTACTCCATTTTTGCCATATATTCTATAATGCAGTTCATAGCCCTCTTCGCCGAACCGTTCCTTAACCTGTTCCCTTGCCATTTCAATTACCTTATCAATATGCTTGATTGTATATGGATCTCTGATTCCGGCTATTCCTATATACATTTCTCCAACCTTTGTCGATCCTTCCAATTTAACCTTTACCTTACCTTCAATTGGAATGTATTTTGGATTTGTAATTCTTGTCGTTTTTTCATCATGCTGCTCATAAACACATTCTGACATGTCAAGCATACCACCGGCAAAATATTCATAATAAGGATTAGACCTTTCATACATGGCATGACCTGCAACTGAAGCAACGGTACATCTTTGCCATGGCGCCATTGCCGTAACCTTGACATCATCCTTTGTAATTGTGCCTATTACACTTTCTTTAGCTCCGTATGGCTCGGCGCAAAACGAAGCACATTCCAATACTTTTCCTGCATAATATGAAATATTTTCCGGGAATCCTTCATAAATAGCCGGTGCGGCAAAAATTGCAATATCCGAAGACCTTCCTCCGATTATTACATCAGCTCCCATTTCCAATGCCTTAATATACGGATGAACTCCCGCAACGGCAACTATTCGCTCGGTGCCGTCCAGTTCCTCAACGGTAAGATTTGTCCTTGAATCTAAGCCTGCAATTACGCCGCCTTTTTCCATTTTACTTCTTAAATATTCTTTATCAACCTCAGAATAAAAGTAGGCTAATTTAAACTTTGGTAAATTGTGCTCTTTTGCCAAGTCCCTTATTATTTGAACATACATATCAACTCTGCTGTTAGTGCCCGTATCACCTGCTGATCCGATTATCATTGGAACACCTTGTTCTCTTGACGCCAATAGCATTAATTCCAAATCATGCTTCTGCCAAACATACAAGCTTGCGCATTTATCTGCTCCAAGTGGTCCCGGACCTATATCATCGCTGCCTGAATCGCTGCAATAATAATCAGGTTTTGTCTTTGCACCTATCCAAAAGCTTTCTTCTTTTGTAGGTGAAAAACCCAAATGTCCGTTAGGACAAATTATCCTAAGCTCTTTTTTATTCATTTATTGCCTCCAATATTGTATTGTTATTTATACAATATATATAGCAATAACTGTGCCAAGGTTTTAGGTTGCGTATTTTACGCACCTTTCGGTTCATTCATCAAAATTATGTAAATATTTTTGACACTTTTAATTAAGCTTTTCATAAATATCGTAATTTTCTTTAACTACCTAAATTATAATCCTTTAATTTGTTATACAATGTTTGCCTTTTAATTCCTAACACCTCAGCAGTTTTAGTTTTATTTCCCTCATACCTTTTCAAAGTATTCTCTATTATCATTTTCTCATAATCTGCTAATGTTTTTTCTTTATTATCATTAATATCATCATTTAGGTCTAAACCTGTTATTTCTTTAGGAAGGTGGTTTTTCAGCAATAATTCCTCTTCATCATTGGCGACTAATACGGAACGTTCTATAACATTCTTTAACTCTCGAACATTCCCTTTCCATTCATAATCCATCAAATAATTTAGTGCTTCAACCTCAAAATATTTTATTTTTTTATCATAATCCTTTGAAAATTCCATCAGGAAATATTCCGCTAAAACAGGAATATCATCTTTTCTGTCTCTCAAAGGAGGTATTTCTAAATTTACAACATTCAATCTATAATATAAATCTTCTCTGAAATTTCCTTTTTCAACTTCTTCCGATAAGTTTTTGTTTGTAGCTGCAATTATTCTTACATCAACACTGATGCTTTTTTCCGAACCGATTCTGTATATTTGTTTTTCCTGAAGAACCCTCAAGAATTTTACTTGAGCATGTAACGGCAATTCACCGATCTCATCCAAAAAAATTGTACCTTTATCTGCAAGTTCAAACTTTCCTTTACCCATACGATCTGCTCCGGTATAGGAACCCTTTTCATGTCCGAACAATTCCGACTCGATTAAATTTTCGGGTATTGCTCCGCAGTTTATCACAATAAAGCTATTTTCCGCCCTGTTGCTTCTTTTATGTATATAATTTGCCATAACATCCTTACCGACGCCGCTCTCACCGGTTAATAAAATATTTGCCTTGCTGTTTGCAACTCTGTTAACCATATCAATTATTTTTTGCATAGCTTCACTTTTGGCAATTACGCCATCATAATTATACTTCCCTTCAATCCTTCTCCTTAAACTTCTATTCTCCTCTTTTAATTTTCTTAATTCAATAGCCTTCTCAATTGTAAAGATAAGCTCATCTGTTGAAAAGGATTTTTCTATATAATCAAAAGCACCCATTTTAACTACCTTAACAGCAGCCTTTATATCGGCATATGCGGATATAAAAATAGTTTCTATTGAGGAATCGATATTTAGTGCTTGTTGCATCAATTCTGTTCCATCCATTAGGGGCATTCGAAGATCGGTAACCATTATATCTATAATATTGCTTTTTATAATGTTAATTGCTTCAAATCCGTCTTGAGCAGTAAAAACTTTATAATTTAAATTATTAAAAATAATTTTTAAAGTTTCTCTTATAGATTTTTCATCGTCTACAATTAAAATATTAACATTCATTTTCTCCTCCCTCTTCTATCGGCATGGTCAATACTATTTTTGTGCCTTTTTCATTGCTGCTTTGAACATCCACTACTCCACCGGAGCTTTTTATGATATTAAACGCTATGTATAACCCCATTCCGGTACCATACTCTTTTGTTGTATAAAAAGGGTCAAATATTTGATGCAGATCTTTTTTTTGAATGCCCGTGCCTGTATCTTCAATGGAAATAGATGTATAATCATTATATTTAATAACACTGATGGTAATAATTTTAGGCTTTGAGATATCATTCAAATTAATTGCATCAATTGAATTCAGCATCAAATTAATAAACACTTGTTTTAAGTTGTCCTTGTTGTAGGGTAATATTATATAATCATAAGTAAAATTAATTTTAATTTCAATATTATTCTTATTTATAGTATAATTCAATAAAGTTAAAACCTCATCAATTACTTCTTTTAAATCGCAATTCCCCATTGATGCAAAGCTATTTTTACCCATATTTACAAATTGCTCCAATACCCTGTTAAGCCTTTCGCTTTCTTCACTGATTATCTTAAGAAGGCTTTTCATTTCGTCATTGCTTTCTGTATTGCCGTATTTATTAAGCAAATATTCACTGGCATTCCTTATGGGCAAAAGTGGGTTTCTTATTTCATGAACCAAGCCTGCTGTCAGCCTTCCTAATGCTTCCAACTTATCTGTCATTGCTATGCGGCTTTGGAGATTTTCTATTTCAGTGTTATCTCTGAAAATGCATATACAGCTTTTTATATTTCCTTCTTCATCATACATTAAAGAGGTGCTAAGACGTATTCTTATAATATTTTGATCCTTTCTAACCATGAATCCCGGTTCTTCAAAGTATACTTTTCCTTCATTGAAACATTGGTAAATAAAATTTTCCTCATTATCTAAAACTAAATGTCCCGATAAAATGTCACTTCCCACTATCTCCTCAAATTTAAAACCGGTAATATTTTCGGCAGATTTATTTAATTTTACAACATTGCAATTTATATCTACAACAATAATTCCGCTGTTTACATTATCAAGAATCTTGTTGGAAAATCTTTGTGTTTCTGTAATATTATTATTTAGCTCCAATAATACCGCTCCCTGGGAAGCAATAATATTAATCATTTGTACATCATAATCATCATATTGTTCAGGCTGTGAATTTGATATGCTTAAAATGCCTATAGCCTTATCTCCAACAACTAAAGGTACCGCCAAAAATGTACGAATAACGGGATCCTCGTCGCAATATTGTCTTACTTGAATTTCCTTGCTTTTTAGCACATCATTAATAAGGATGGGCCTTTTATTTTGAGCCACCAAACCGACAGCACCTTCCCCTACTTTAAAAGGCATTCTTCTTTTGAGTTTTTCCGCATCAGAGCCAAGACAGGAGACTATTTCCAATATGTTTTCCTTATCATTTATTTTATAAATCACTGCCATATTAAAATCTATAAAACTTTTTATAAAACCGAAAATTATTTCTGCAGTAGTTTGAAAATTCGTTGATTTATTTATCTTGTTTATTGTGTTTGATAAAAGGTTCAAGTCAATATTTCTATTAAATTTTTTCAAATAATCACCACCCTAAGTCAATTAATTATATATTAACATGCTAATATAATTTTCTCAAATAAAATAAACCCTATCACAAGGTTTTGATGTGATAGGGGAGTTTTTATTGAATCAGAACGGACCGTAACTAATCATTTGTGCTGCTGCTACAAGTATCACGGCAGCTATACTTAATATTATATTTAACTTCAAAATATGTTTAAACCAAATATTATAAGGTATATCGGCAAATGCAAGGTAGTAAATCATTGCAGGCCATAACATATTTGTAATACCATCACCGAATTGGAATGCTAATACCGCAGTCTGTCTTGTTACATCCAAAACATCTGCCAATGGAATCATGATAGGCATTGTTGCTGCTGCCAATCCGCTGCTTGAGCCAATAAAGAAATTTAAGAATGATTGTACAATAAACATACCTACGGCTGCCAAAGAAGCTCCTAATCCCATTAGAGGCAACGAGAAACCATAAACTATTGTATCAAGCACCATGCCTTCCTCAAGAACAATAACTATTGCTCTTGCAAATCCAACAATTAAAGCACCGTAGGTAACACCTCTCATTCCCTTCGTAAATTCTCTGGCTACTTGATTTGGTGTATAGCCTGCTATAAAACCGGCTAAAACCCCAAACCCTAAGAATAAAGCTGATAGTTCAGTAGTGTACCAACCATATTTTATTGCACCAAATACCAAGAATCCTAAACAAACTAAAAATGTTAATAAAACTAATTTATGTCTGGTTGTAAACTCACCGACATCCATAAGTTGAAAGTCGCTTTCGTCTCTTTGACCCTGATATCCATAAAGAACACTTTTTGTAGGGTCATTTTTAACTTTCTTGGCATAACTTAAAATAAACCAAACACCTATAATGAAAAAGACTATATAACAAATTATACGAAATCCTAATCCTGAAAATAACGGAAGCTCCGCAATGCTTTGTGCTACTCCAATTGAAAACGGATTCAAAAATGCACCTGCAAATCCAATCCATGCTGCGGTTCTAACAACATGGAATCCAACCATTCTGTCATAGCCTAAGGCAAGGCACATAGAAATCCCTAAGGGTATAA
>ENA-UOOK01007322-UOOK01007322.1-fermentation-metagenome-genome-assembly--contig:-NODE-7322-length-10117-cov-3.811767_pt1 | contig 10117 bp, 6 predicted proteins | sample MGYA00245777_ERZ724023 | MGnify/ENA primary metagenome ERZ724023 (study PRJEB28704, sample SAMN03018312) | fermentation metagenome | biome: anthropogenic terrestrial biome; feature: soil; material...
CCTTAGTTTTACAACATTTGATATGATTAACGCTCCAAAATGGGCAGGGGTAAATAACTATTTATATTTATTATTAAAAGACGATGTTTTTATGTTATCACTTAGAAACACACTGATTTTAGCGGTTATCATTGGACCGGTATCTTATTTTGCCTCTTTTTTCTTCGCATGGTTAATTAATGAATTACAACCAAAAGTTCGTTGGATATTAACAATTATCTTTTATGCACCTTCTATTTCAGGCAGTGCCTATTTATTGTGGCTTTTAATATTTAGTGGTGATATGTATGGCTATTTAAATGCATTACTATTAAATATGAGGCTAATTGATACACCGATATTATGGTTAAAAACACCGAAGTATGCTTTACTTATTTTAATTGTTGTTCAATTGTGGTTAAGTTTAGGAATTAGTTTTTTATCTTTTATTGCCGGTCTACAAGTTGTTGATAAAACATTGTATGAAGCAGCCGCAGTTGACGGAATTAAAAATAGATGGCAAGAACTTTGGTATATTACATTGCCGCAAATGAAACCTCAACTCATGTTTGGTGCTTTAATGCAAATCACCTCATCTTTTGGTATAGGTACCATTTCTATGGCGCTTTTAGGAAATCCTTCGGTGGAATATTCGGGACATACCGTTATTACACACTTATTAGATTTCGGTCAAGGTTCACAAAGAATGGAATTAGGTATGGCTTCCGCTATTGCAACCATTTTGTTTTTTATTATGATGTTAGCTAATATATTAGTTCAAAAGATAATAAGGAGGGTAGGTACATAATATGAATGAATCAACCAACTTTAAAGTCATTAACGATTTAAAAACAAAAGTTGTCCAAGAAAAAAGACGCATAAGAGTTAAAAAACGCGGAAAAAGATTAAGTAGATCATGGCAAGGGGATTTAGTATTAGCGCTTGTTTTGGTTGTTTTTGGGCTTTTTAGTGCTTATCCTTTAGTTTTTACGATTGCCAATGCATTTAAACCATTAAATGAAATCTTTATTTTCCCACCAAAATTATTTCCTAGAAATGTTACTTTTGATAATTTTGTTGATTTATTTAATTTGATTGGCAACACAAGAATTCCAATTAGTAAATACTTTTTCAATACCATTTTCATTACGGTTATTGGTGTTGTGGGACACATACTCATTGCATCACTTTGCGCCTATCCACTTGCAAAACACAAATTTCCTGGAAGAATATTTATTAATCAACTTATTGTGTATTCATTAATGTTTTCACCGACTGTAACCGCAATCCCCATATATCTTATCATGAGTTTTTTGGGGTTAATTGATACTTTATGGGCAATAATAATTCCTGCATGGGGATATACTTTAGGACTATTCCTTATACGGCAATTTATGACAACTATTCCTAGTGAATTATTAGAATCAGCGAAAATAGATGGTGCTGGAGAATATCGTATTTTCTTTCAAATTGTGATGCCATTAGTTAAACCGGCATGGCTTACTGTTGTTTCCTTATTGTTTCAACAACTTTGGTCTGCAGATGGCGGTTCTTTCATTTTCACAGAAAATTTAAAACCATTAAGTTATGCACTACAGCAAATTGTTAGCGGGGGTATCGCAAGAACAGGTACAGCAGCCGCAGTAGGTGTTTTTATGATGATTGTGCCAATTACTGTCTTTATTTTTAGTCAAACAAGAATTATTGATACTATGGCACACTCAGGCATTAAGTAGGTGATAACATGAAGAAAGCTTATATTATGCTTGCATTTTTGACAATAATGATTTTATTACCCGCTCTAAAGGTAAATGCCGCCTATAACTATGGTCCATTTGCTGAAACCATTGAAAGTGCAGATGCAATGATTGTTAAAAAAGTAATTGATAACTCTAATTTAGTTGATGAAACGGGTAATCGTGCACCAATTCAAATCGGGAACGTTAAAGATGTTAAAGTACATGAAAACCGTATTTATTTATCAGATGAATTAAACCATAAAATCATTATTTTAAATGATCAAATGGAATTTATCAAAGTATTTCCAAGTACAGAGGAAGAAACATTAAAAAATCCACAAGGCATCTTTTTAAAAGAAAAGTATATTTATATCTGTGATTTTAATAATGAACGCGTCGCAATATTTGATTTAGAAACAGAGGTACTCATCAAAGAGATTAAAGCACCGTCTAGCGAACCAGTGTTTGAAACAATTGGTTTTAAACCATTAAAAATAACTGTAGACCGAGTAGGCAGAATGCATTTGATTGTGAACAATATCTTTGAAGGCATTATGGAATTTGATGAAAACGGGGAATTTTCAAGGTATTATGGAACAAAACAATTATCACTCAGTTTTATGGAGTCTATTGTTTATGCACTATCTTCTCAAAACCAAAAGAGTAAAATGGCTTTAAAACTACAAACATCATTTACAAGTATTGAAATTGATAAGCATGGTTATATTTACGCCGTAAGCAAAACCGATACTAGCGACCCAATCAAAAAATTAAATTTCAAAGGAAAAGATATTTTACAAAAAAGCGGTTATGTTTCAGTTTTGGGAGACGTAATCTATCAAGATAAATTAAGTGAAGTACCGAAAGGGCCAAGTCAAATTATTGATGTCACCGTTCATGAAGATAACAATCGATATAGTGTTTTAGATAGCACAAGAAATAGAATTTTCACCTATGATTCGGAAGGCTATTTATTATATATTTTTGGTAAAAAAGGTAGCCAAAGCAACGAAATTGAAGGCCCCTCAAGTCTCGCTTATATGGGTGAAAACATCATTGTTTCTGACGCTTTAGGAAAAAGTATTATTGTTTATGAACCAACAACCTTTGGTAAATTAGTTAATGAAGCTACCGAAGCCTACTTTTTAATGGATTATGACAAAGCTAAAACGATTTGGGAAAAAGTTTTAGAACAAAACAGCAACTATTTTTTAGCCTATGCAGGTATTGGTAAATCTGAACTTAGAAACAATCAATATGAAGAAGCACTGTATCATCTAAAGTTAGGTTATGACTACTATAACTATTCAAAGGCATACCAGGCATATCGAAATCAAAAAATGGCGTCATTCTTACCCTATGTCTTAGTAATAGGTCTTATAGGGCTCGGCGCTTTATTAGGATTTTCGCTTAAAAAATCGGTCCAAAGAGAAAAGGATGATGGCGCGTGAAAAGTTTAAATAAAGTGTTTAGGAAAATTAAATCAATAGATTATGTCGGGTTATTTAAAACCTTTTTAAATGATGTTTTTATATTTCCAATGCGACTTCTTTCTCATCCGATCAAAGGTTTTGATGAATTGAAAAATGAAAAAAAAGGTAAAATGTATGTTGCTATTTTCTATTTATTTCTTATGATTGTGACACAAGCCCTTTTAGCAACCAACGGTGGTTTTTTATTAGGACGTCCTAACGACCCCAATTATAACATTTTACTTGGTGCTCTTTATGTTATTGTTCCAGTAGTATTAATTTCGGTTGGTAATTGGTCGATTACAGCGCTTTTAAGTGGTAAGGGTAAGATAAAAGAAATATTTATGGTAACCTGCTATGCCCTTGCCCCTTATGTCTTATTAATGTTACCTTTAATAATTATCAGTCATTTTTTAACCTTAGAAGAATTAAGTTTTTATCATGCTCTTGCAGCTTTAGCAGTAGGATTACTTATTTATTTGGTGTTTTTTGGATATATGGTTATTCATGAATACGGATTATTAAAAAACGTTATAACAATTTTGTTAACTTTTGTTGCACTTGCAGTCATTATATTTATTGGAATACTATTATTAACGCTTTATCAAACGGTAGCAGGTTTTATTAAGGCCGTTTATGAAGAGTTTATTATGCGGATATCATAAGGGGATATTAGGATGAAAAAAATTAGAATTATTAAAATTACAACAATCATTGCTATTACGCTTCTTTTAGTTACAAATACTATCCTTTTAGTATTAAACAAACGAACTGTTTATATACCGAGAAATCCATACAATAAAGAAGGGTTTGTTGATGTTAAAAAGTATGATGAAGAAGAGATTGTTTTGGAAAATAATAGTTTTCGTTTTACATTAGATACTAACACAACAACATTTAATGTTTTGGACAAAGAATCTAGTCAAGTTTGGCAATCAATAGCAGAGACAACATTAATGCCACTACCACAAGCGGTAAAAGAATTGTTTGTTGTATATTATGAAACAAAACTAGAAGGACCTAAACCTTATGAACTAAATAAGTATAGCATTCTAGAAAACAGGTATCAATTTAGATTAAATGATGATGGTTCTTTAGAAGTGTTATATTTGGTTGGTGGAAAGTTAAAAAACTTATTTGAAGACTTGCCAAGAAGAATCGAAAAAGAAAGATTTGAGGAATTAGTTTTAGAACCCCTTAGGATTAAAGTCGAAGATAAAGAAATAAGCAATAGAGAATTATTACTTTTTCAACAGCAATATAGTTTGATTCAAGAAGAAGGGGGATTCTATTTTCTTAAAAATTTGCAATCACAAGATGCTATAGATTTGGTCTTTAACCTTCTTTATGAACATTCTTTATATACACAGGAAGACTATATTCAAGATAATTCACAATATGGTTACGATGTTATTAGAAAAATCCCTTATTTTGAATTTAGCGTTAAGTATAAATTAACAAATAAAGGCTTACAAGTATCTATTATTAATGACTCTATTTATGAGACGGAAGATTTTATGATTGCCTACATTGATGTGTTACCGTTTTTTGGGGTTAATAATATAGGTGACCAAGGGGTTACCATTATTCCAGATGGATCTGGCATATTGATCAATCATGACAACAATAAATACCAAACGGTTGAATACAGTAAACGTATTTATGGCAAAGACTTAGCAATTGGTAATGCTCATGAAGTTATGCCTACTAGTGAAGAAAAAATCATCTTCCCAATGTATGCTTATGTGAAAAACAATAATAGTTTCATCAACATAATTGAATCGGGTGCAGCAATGACTACGATGAAAGCGGGTTTTAAAACAACAGGAAATGCGGATTCTTATGAACATATTATCCCATATGCGCACTATCGTTGGTCTTTAAGAGAAAGAGATTCTTACAAATTCCAATCAACAAACAATACTCAAAATATTTATACTTGGACCAAAGAATACACAAAAGAAGATTATGTATCTGAATATATTTTCTTAAACCAAAATTCTTATTTTGAAATTGCAAAAGCATATCAAGCTTATATTGTTGAAAAATATGCATTACATTATATCGAAAACCAACCTAAAGTACACTTAACAATTTTAGGAGGTTATCAAGATAAACAAAATTTCTTTGGCATTCCTTATGAAACAACGAAAACACTAACGAATACAAATGAGATTTTAACAATTGTTGATGAAATTATTCATAAAGGCGTTGATAATTTAAGTGTCAATTATCAAGGATGGTCAAATAATGGTATTAACCCAGAAGCTAATAACAAAGTACGATTGAATGGATCTATCGGAACAAATAACGATTTTAAGAATTTAATTAATGAATTAAAAGAAAGAGACGTATCTTTATTTTTAGAACTAATGGTAAACACATCTTACACAAAAGACAACATCTCAGTTAAAAACGATACCCTTCAAACACTCATGCAAAAAAGTGTTTATAGACAAAAGTATGACGAATCAATGGACGTAGTTAATCCAGCCATGAATCATAAAAAAGGATATAAACTATCCATTAATAAAAAAGAAAGTTTAATAGAATCTTACAACAAATATTTAAATAAATTGAATTTAAATACCTTCGGAACGAGTGATTTAACCAATGAAGTTGGAAGCAATTTCAAAATAGGATCAGTGTTATTAAAAGATCAAGTTGTTGAGAAAGAAAGACAAATGATTGAAAATATCGATAAACAAACATCTTTTAGAAATCCTAATTTTTATGGCCTTATTTATGCAGATCAAGTTTTAGATATACCAGTTGAAGGCACAAAGCATAAAATGGTCGATTATGATATTCCTTTCGTTCAATTGGTCTTAAATGGTTATTTCAATTATGCTGGCCCATCAATTAATATGTATCAAAGCAAGTCTGTTTTGTGGCATATGTTGTTTTCTATGTCAACTGGATCGCAAATTCAATTTACATTAAGTCATGACCAAACCATTAAACTAGTAAACACACCTTATGGACATTATTTTCAAACATATTATAAAAATTGGACCGATGAAATTTCTAATATGTATCAAATACTAAGTAATTTAAATATTTATAATGCACGTATTATCGACCATAGAGTATTAAATCAATCTGGGTCAGTTGTTAGAGTAACTTATGATACCAATGTTGTGTTAACCATTGATTATGATAATTTATCTTATAGCATTAGCGAGGTTACACCATGATACCATCTATTACAATTAATCGTCTTTTATATGCAAAAGGGTTTAAAAAGTTTAAAAGCGGTCTATTATCAGAAAAAGAAATAAGTAAATATCAAGAAACACTCGATAAAGCTAGAAAAAAATATGTCGTGAAGATTGAAAAAGGAAGTGAAACAAAACTAAGTTTAAGACAATTGAGAATCAAACAAATGCAACAGCTTAAACTAAAATGTATTGAAAGTAGACAAGCGTTGTTAAAAAACAACGACAAATTAAAACCAATAAACATTAAAACAATTAAAATAAAGCGTCAAGAAATCGTCTATTTAAAAGAAGAAAGCGATAAAATTGCAAGTAAGATATTAAAATCAAAAGAAAAAAACAACAATCAGATTATAAAATATCAACAACAAATTAACCAATTAATCAAAAAAAAGGAAACAAAACGCTCTGTTAAAAAAATTATTAAAATTTCAATGAAAGAACAAAGGACGAAAATAATAATTGAAAGACTTAATATTAAAGAACAGTTGTTAAACAAAAACCAATTACCTAGACAAAATATTATTGAAAAAATAAAACAATGGTTTTCTAACATTAAATATGACAAACAAAAAGCCATATGGGGCATTATCTTTTCTTTACCGTTTATTTTAGGAGTTGTTATTATCTTTATTCCTTCTTTAGTACAAACATTGGTTTGGACATTTTATGATGTGACGCCTTCTAATGAAGGATATATTAAAATCTTTATCGGTATTCAAAACTATAAATATTTATTTCAAGATTATGTCATTAACGGTAATATGATTTTCAATGTTTCGATATTAGAACTTTTACAAAAAATGGCTTTTGATTTACCAGTTATTATTATTTTTAGTATTTTGATTGCGATTTTGTTAAATAAACCATTTAAAGGCCACACTATTATTAAAGCAATTTTCTTTATACCAATCATATTCAATTCCGCACTTGTTTCTGAGACATTAAATAGCAGTTTTGGTCAACATTTAAGTGGTGGTGGTGAAATTGACGAATCATTTGTTGGTCAAATTATGGTATTTTTTTCAAACATAGGGGCTGGGCAAAGCATTATCGGATTTGTGTTTGAAGCTGTGAACCGTATTTTAGAAATTATTAATTTATCTAGCATTCAAATTTTAATGTTTATCGCTGCAATTCAATCTATACCAGGACATTTATATGAGGCAGCTAAAATAGAAGGTGCTACTAAATATGAAACGTTTTGGAAGATCACAATTCCAATGATTACCCCAATTATTTTAACAGCCGCAGTTTATACTGTCGTTGATAGTTTTTCTAGATCACCGATTACAATATTTTTCAACAAAGCCCTTTCTGAACGCAGTTATGGTCTTGCGGCAACCATTTCGATTGTTTACATGCTAATTAATTTATTAATTATTGGACTGGTCTTTATGGTATTTAGAAAGAAGGTGTTCTATCATGATAAAGAAAAATAAAGTGGCAAATGCCTTTTCAGAACTTAAAAATCAGGGAGCAGTCTTTTATGAACGAAGATTGAAAACGAAAGAGCGTAGAACAACTACTTACGGTAAAATTGGCGATATATTAACAACACTGTTAAAATATTTCTTATTATATGGTCTAGCATTTGTTATTTTGTATCCGATTATCCAGCAACTTGCAATTGCTTTAAGAGCACCCGAAGATATTAATAGTGCCTTAATTAAGTGGATTCCAGAAAATTTTTCTTTCTTAAATTTCAAAGTTGCGTTTGCTGTTCTTGATTTTTGGGAATCATTAAAAAATACAGTGACGATTTCAATTATTGTTACGATTATTCAATTGTTTGTCACCTCTTTGGTAGGATATGCACTTGCCAGATTAAAATTTCCAGGAAGAAAGTTGCTTTTTGTTATGGTAATTGTTGTGATTGTGGTTGCGCCGACTACCATTGAAATACCCTTAAAAGATTCGATGAAAAACTTTTTAGGACTTGGAATCAATTTAATGGGGACACCTGGATCTATCTATGCATTATCCGGTCTTGGATTAGGGATAAAATCAGGCATATTCATTTATTTATTTAGACAGTTCTTTTTAGGTGTTCCAGAAGAACTAGAAGAAGCGGCATATATTGACGGGGCAAATCCTATCCAAGTATTTTTCAAAGTTATGCTACCAAACGCTAGAGGCGCAATAATCTTAGTACTTATTTTAACATTTGTTTGGCAATGGAATGACAATTACTTTACATCTGTTTTTGTTACAAACGCTAATTTTGACACGTTGACCACAAGAATGATGGGTGTTCGAGGTAATATTCAAGAAGCTATTGTTAAAGCTGGGGTTTATCAATTATTTAGTCAAAATGTTACTCAAAACATTTATTTTACATCGATGATTTTGAACACGTGTGCGATTGTATCAATGATTCCCTTATTGATTTTCTATGTTTTTGTTCAAAAATCATTATTTAAAGAAGGCGTTGAAAGAAGTGGCCTAGTAGGCTAACCTTAACAAATAAAAAAAGGAGAAAAAAATGAAAAAGAAATTAATTTTATTATTAACCGTAACACTTGCGCTATTGATGGTTGGTTGTACACAAGATACAACATACACAGTCAAATTTGATGCAAGAAATGGAAGTGCTGTAACGGAAGTTCAAGTAAAAGAAGGACAAACCATTACCAAACCATCAAATCCTAAAAAAGATAATTACACATTTGATGACTGGTATACAACAACAAATTTTGCTAGCAATGATAGATTCCGATTTACAACACCAGTTAGAAGCGATTTAACGCTTTATGCCAATTGGCTTGAAGAAGAACAATCAAAAATAGATTTAAATGGTATTGAATTTGTTATTATGGTTGACAACAAAGACCGTGCCAACCCTAGATCAGCAAGTTATGAAAGATTGTTTAGAAATGAAAAAATTGAACGTATGGACTATGTTGAAAACAAATACAATATCAACATTGTTTATAAAAATTATCCATCAAATGCCACATGGGGTGGTGCAAGAGAGCGTTGGATTATTGAAGAGACAACTAATGGAAATCCACCACATATTTTTGAAGTAACTTCAAACTCTGTTGGCACACTTGCGCAACAAAAAGTGATTACACCGCTAGATGATTATATTGAAATGTATGGCAACAAAGGCTTTTGGAATGAAAAATCTTTATTTAGTATTGTGAATGGTAAAAATTATGGATACGATGACCAATATACCATTGCTGATGAAGGTATTTATTACAATAGCGATTTGCTAGCTGCAATTCTCGGTGAAGAAAACCGTAATTTACCAACTGAAAAATGGTTAGCGGGGACATGGACATGGGAAGAATTTGAAAAATTAGCTAAAAACTTAAATACTCGACTTGATCAAAATAGAACACCTGAAAATGGGGGACCACAATATGTTTTAGGCGGCAGAGTTTATAATTGGGCTTATGGTATGTTTGGTACGAATGGTGGTCAATTGGTTTCTAGTGATTATAAAACCCATTTAACCAGTGCGCCGGTATTAGAAACATTAGAATTTTTAAATGGTCTATATAGCGAAGAAGGTATGTGGAAAGGCGAAGCACCATTAGACAATGCTGCAGAACCCGAATTTGCTCAAGGCAATATCGTTTTTCATAACGGTCAAAGTTACTGGTTAATGGTTTCTAATAAATGGCTTAATACAGACTTTAATATTGATTTTGTTCCATATCCTGTTGGGCCTAGAGCTGAAGCGGATAAGAGTCAATAT
>ENA-UOOK01007323-UOOK01007323.1-fermentation-metagenome-genome-assembly--contig:-NODE-7323-length-10115-cov-9.545427_pt1 | contig 10115 bp, 8 predicted proteins | sample MGYA00245777_ERZ724023 | MGnify/ENA primary metagenome ERZ724023 (study PRJEB28704, sample SAMN03018312) | fermentation metagenome | biome: anthropogenic terrestrial biome; feature: soil; material...
AATCGATGCAACATTTTTTATATATCGCAAAGGATTAGTCGCTCCCTTCGCGGGAGCGTGGATTGAAATTTAAACATGCATGGATGCTGTGCCTTGAACACTCCTAGTCGCTCCCTTCGCGGGAGCGTGGATTGAAATGTCCTTAGGTGGAGATACCGAAAAAGCAGCAGAAGTCGCTCCCTTCGCGGGAGCGTGGATTGAAATATGACTTGCCTTTATTGCTTCTACGCTTGATGGATTGTCGCTCCCTTCGCGGGAGCGTGGATTGAAATATTGTTTGCCACGATATCAACGTTATAGCCTTTAAGTCGCTCCCCTCGCGGGAGCGTGGATTGAAATACCACAAGGATGGAAATTGGCAAAATAATAATCGTCGCTCCCCTCGCGGGAGCGTGGATTGAAATCGTCGTTGGTATCCACCCGTTGTTAGTTCGCCTCTGTCGCTCCCCTCGCGGGAGCGTGGATTGAAATCACCTTGTAATAACTTTTTGATACGATTTTCCTTTGTCGCTCCCCTCGCGGGAGCGTGGATTGAAATTCTTTCTGCGCCATGTTCGGCTGGTGTAGAAATAACGTCGCTCCCCTCGCGGGAGCGTGGATTGAAATCAAATGCAAATGCGGAATAGTCAAATATTTCTCTGTCGCTCCCCTCGCGGGAGCGTGGATTGAAATCTATTTACTTTGGTTCGGCTTTTCTCCATTCAATGTCGCTCCCCTCGCGGGAGCGTGGATTGAAATGAATTAATTGATTATGGGAGTGAGTGATTATGCTTGTCGCTCCCCTCGCGGGAGCGTGGATTGAAATGCAATTGTTCTTACGGTGAAACACTGCCGGTAAAGTCGCTCCCCTCGCGGGAGCGTGGATTGAAATCCGTACAGGGCAAAACCTGCTTGACGAAATGTATGGTGTCGCTCCCTTCACGGGAGCGTGGATTGAAATAAAAAGTCTGGCAATTGTGTTTTTTTGCAGTGAAAAAGGAGCTGCACACTAATTACTTAGTGCGACAGCTCCATGTTTACAAGCCGCTTCATCCTGTTGCATTCCTTGGTATGAGTGTCATAAGCCTTCATAAACCCGGTCTGTTTGAAGCAATTATTTTAATGTTGAAATCTTGCTTCGTCCATATGCATAGGAATTCAGCAGATTTCCCTCACGATCATATTTGGGGGATTTGCAATAATAGACGTATTCTCCCTCCACATCAATGCTGCTGGGAATATAATAACCCCCCTCAAATTTAATGGTGGATTTATTTTGAAGATCCATTAAATAAATCTCAGCCGGATCTTCATCACAATCAAATACGATCTTAAGATAGCCTCCGTCCATACTGCCTCTCATAAAGTAAGCAGAGGGATTTATTCCTTTTATATCAAATGCGTTCAGATAAAGACCATGATTCTTTCCATCCGTTCCAACCGAGTATATATTCATTGCTTTGCTATTATTAAAGTCAACGCCATAATATACATGGGCCGCATTTGCAGCGAGAAGGGTAAAAGTATTACTATCAAGCCAATTACAGCCCTGCGCTTCTAATTCCTCCCTGCTGGTACTATGGATTGCTGTTACCTTATGATCCTTTATCTTGTTTAACTTCATTACCTCCGGTTCCTCAGAAATCGCCAGAAAGAACAATTCATTTTCTTCATTCGATTTTAGATCAAAAATATCCAGCGATTCGTACATTTTTGTCTTGTTCTCTCCATTAAAATCAACAAAATACAATCGATCGATAGGGTTATTCCCATCCAAGGTATTATTAACGCTTTTGCTGATGTAATAGATTCCATCCGGCACCATAACTGCCTCAAGAGGATCAATGGATTTTAGCTTAGCCAGGGACTTCTTTTCACCGGCCCTGTCAATTCGTATAATTTCCCGTGCTTTTTTGTCCAATGCAATTATATCATCCTCATGAAATCCCAGTATAGCTGCTGTGCCTTTAAAAAGCCTGGTCTTATTCTTTCCATCCACTCCAATCCGGTAGATATCACCTTTTACCAGATAATAAATATTTTTTCCCTTTAGATAGAACTCGCTGGAACCAAAATAATAATCCTCAACTGTAGCAAGCTCTGTAACCTTTGACGTTTTTAGATTTTTTGAAGCAATCACTGTCTTCCCTGCTTTTCCAGACTTATAAAAGAGATAATTTCCCTGGGTAAAAGCTGTCGTACTATGAACCACGTTTTCTGAGGGAATAAAATCAGAAATCGATGCCGGAGTGGAAGTCGGAGAATGTTTCCCAGATGCCGGTTCTGCCGTAGGGTCCTGCTTCCCGGTCTGTTCCGGTTTCGCAGTAAGCTCCCCCTCTTCGTTTGTTGTCGGCTCTGCAGTGAGTTCAGACTCTTCATTTACGGCCGGCTCCGCGATAGGGTCCGATTCCTCGGTCCCTGTTGGCTCCGCGGCGGACGGATCCGATGGTTGCTTCATCGTATCCTCCGTATTGTCATTTTCACTGATACTCTCTTTGCCTGACCTGCTGCACGCTGCGGATGCCATAAGCACCACAAACAGTAAGCACACCAGCCCCATTTTCTTCGCTTTTGTATAGTTCTGCGGCTTTTTTAAACCTTTTAAGTCATTATTCATCATCATACTGCCTCCTTGTTCGACTTACTGATATGTTTTCATATCATGTTATAGACGAAGCAATCGGGCAGATTGTTCCCCACTTTCCGTTTTTCCCTCATTTCTTGGGGTTGTTGCAAAATCAAGGTACCCCTTTCTTCCCTTATCTGTTTGCCTTCAATTTATGATAGATTTTGGATCTTAACGTAGCAATACTATCGATTTCATCTATATCGGAAATATTATCCTGTATGATATTCACACCAAAATCATGAAGCAATAATCCTTTCAGGCATTTCTCCGTGATCTCTGCCACATCTACTGTTTCAAAAAAGCCTTCCAGATATGGTCCTCCAAATTTGAACACTTCACATACCAATCCGACAAGCTCATACTCTTTGGGCGCCAATAACGAATCAGCAAAATCAATAATTGTCAGCGTATTATTATCATCTACCAAAATATTGTCTTCCGTTAAATCACCATGGACATATACCAAATCATGCATAGCCAGGGATCGTACATAGTCCCGTCTTTCCTTAAAAAAATTGTCCGGTGATGCATTCCACCTGGTATTTCTTAAGGCCCTTTCTTTAACATCTATATCGTTAAATGTTTCGCAATATGTATTCCATCGATCCGTGATGTCACGCAGCTGCTTTCCAATATATCTTTTATCGCCATCTGTCAGCCTTATCTTGGCATCCGCCAGCTCAATCCCATGTGCATATTCCATGATTAGATATTTGAAAAGATATTTATCCGCAATTTCACCTTTTGCTATCACGGCAGGTACCGAAACGCCTAATTTTTTTGCTCTTTCCATTGAAAAGAGCTCCGTAAAATAGTCTCTTTCTGTTTGCAGACCCGATTCCTTGGGCGCATATACTTTGATCACATAGCTTCCTGCCTTAAAAACCGCATTGGTTCCCGGTTTACATTCTTCCAGTTCCACTACAGGTAACTTTTCTTTCTTTAAAATATGCTGCACCAAAGGTTCAAATGCTTCCATGCTATGGAATACAACACTCCACGTTTCCCAATCAGAGATCTCATTTTTAAATAAATTTTCTTCTTTCTGCATATCAACGATTAACCCTTTCTTTTTCCTATCGTTTGCCAAAAATACTTTTCCCTATTTTACTATATAAGGTGCGTTATATGCAAACCCTCAACCATATTTCCATTAATCAACAGAGAATGCAGAGGTTAAAAACATCCACCAATTTGAATCGAAGCCTTCAAAAAATACTTCTTCACATTCATCCAATTTAGATATCCACTGTCTTACCAAAGGGACATCTCCAAAGCTTTCCCCTTTCCTTATGAAAGATTACGGTCAATGAACTCCTTAATCAATCCCAGAAGCTCATTGCTCCAGAAGGAGCCTTCATGGGGAGCCCCATCCACACAAATCATGGAAGCATCCGCACCTGCATCCAATAGCCTGTGGTAGATCAACTCACTTTGTGAATAGTCAACCATATCATCCCGGTTTCCCTGTAAAATTAGAAACGGCGGATACCCTTTTCCATTTTGAATATGATTGACTGGATTAATATCCCGCAGCTTCTCTATGTTTTCTTCTGTGTCCTCGCCCCTTAAGCCTTCAAAAATCGGTTTCATATCCTCCGGTATTATCGTAATGTTATTAATTACTTCCGTTAAATCCGTCGGACCGAAGCAGTCTACCACCATTTTAACCGCATCGGAATATTCCCTGTATTCCTCCGTTTTATAGCGTATCGCATCTCCGGTCAATCCAACTAGAAGTGCTGTATTCCCTCCGGATGAGGTTCCCCATATCCCGACCTTATCCGGGTCGATCTGGTATTGCTCGGCATGCTTTCTTAAGAAACGAATCCCAGTCTTCACATCCTCTAAAAAGGCCGGAAAAGGATGCCCTTCCAAAGAATTTCTATGGGTTAATGTTGCAACAACATACCCCTCTCTTGCAAACTGCGCAAGCTGCGGTATTTCATAATAAACATCCGGGAAGGTCCATGCACTGCCTTGCACAAAGACAATTAAAGGGTATCTTATCTGCTCATTTTCCTGAGATTCCCACGGTTTAAAAATCTGCATTTTCAATTCGACTCCCTGCGCTGTAGAGAAAACAACGTCCGGAATCATACGTGCCATCCCCTTTAGGGTCGGATTGTTTTTTATTATCTTGATTTCTTTATATGGCATTCTTAACCTCATTTCTGCGCTGCTTTTGCCCGCTCGTTTACGAGACGACAATACGCATATACAAGTTTGTAGACGCAGCGCAGTTACAAACTCTGTGAGTGAAAGATTTGAAAAGTCTGAGAAAATGTTATACCCTGAACACAATTCTTGATAGGAGTGTTATTAGTCATATTAAAACAAGGAACATGAATAGGAGCGCATATATATTCATATCAAAATCTTAAAATGACTTATGGCACTCATATCAATTCTTTGATTCTGATTTTATCATATTATCCGTATAATTACAATTCATGGATAAATCTTGAGTTTCCATTATGTTACAGTTTGTTACCAAAATAATTCCATAAGATGTAGAACCGGTTTAAATTTAAGTAAGAGCCTTTTCTTTGCTCGATTAAAAAGGCTTCTGAAAGCACCTTTCGTTTACTTTCAGAAGCCTGAATACTTATGTCTGCTATTTTATTTTCTCCGCACACGACTAATTACAAATCTGCTTTTTGGTAAGGTCGGAATTCTCCTTAAGCTGTATTTTAAATTCTGCCTGGGAACATTATAATCTATCTTTCCTGCAAGGTAAAGAAAGCTTTCCTTCATAACTGTAATCGTTACGATTTCACCTGCACACCGATGTCCCTTCGATGCATCGCCACCGCCCTGCGGTATGAATTCATAGGGTTCCTTCGCCCGGTCAAAGAAGCGCTCCGGACGAAATTCATTCGGCCAGTCCCAGATTCTTGGATCATGATCAATTCCATACACATCGAGAAGCACCAGCGTCCCTTTCTTAAATAAATGGTTCTTCCAGAAGAAGCTTTTCTTCACCAGCGCGCCTACAAAGGGGGTAAACGGATAATAGCGCCGAACCTCCTGAACAAACATATCCACATAGCGTTCGCCCATAGACTGCAGCTTTTTACGGCACACCGGATGCGTATACATCGCATGAGCTCCAAACGTAACATACGTTGCAATCGCTGTAATCGGCCGGATGATATTGATCAGTTCAACAGCGGCAATTTGCGAACTGAGCAGCTCTCCGGTCAGATTATAATGCCATGCGATAATATAAGCCGCACTCCCGATTCTTGGATGCAGCTTGTGGGACCGTATCTGCTCAATTATATCCTTAATCCAGGCTTCCGTTCTCTTTCGGGCACATTTTCCTTCCCAATAGCGAGGCCCAATTCCACCAAAGCCATCTACCATCTTACCCAGATCATCTGCACGAAGCTTTATTTCACACTTTTTGAGCGGAACTCCCGCCCATTGGCAGGCTGCCTTACATAGCAGCTCCTGCATCTCATCAAAGAGCAGGATTTGCTTCTTTCGTTCCCATCTTCTGCTACTGATCTCCCATTGCTTTAACAATATTCTTTGCAGCAGTTCAAGATTGGCGGAATTCATGATCGACAGAAACATCATTTTTCTCTGACTGTGCTCTGCTCCGTCCAGACCCTGAACCCCATTTTCACCGGTTAATGTCTTTTGAACCCGCTTCGGTGCAGCTCCTTTTCTTTTGAAACGACGCTCATCGTAGAAGACCTCTGCTGCCTCAGATCCTCTGATGCAGATAACCTTTTTCCCCATAATCCGTGTCTCAAATATATCCGTTCGTAATTTGCGCCCCCGGTTACTGATGAATTTATATCCTTCCCATAATAGCATTGGACTGCTCTCTACAAATTTAACACATTTTATCTGATTATTTTTCTTCATATAACGCTCTCCTGATTTTTATAAGTATCACTGATTCCTCTGTTACTATTATGGATTTATGGATAAACTTATATTCGATAAAGAATCGATAAATAGTGATAAATCATAGATTTTTTCTTTTCCATTGCTTTTTATCTATCCGTTATAATATAATAAAAAGCAGAAGAGCCATAAGTCATTTCATTACAGAACGCTTTTATTACACCCTATATATGATTGAGGTGTCATAAGTCATATAAAAACCATAAAGATGAATAGGATCGCATATATATTCAGGTTGGCTAAGACCGGCTGACTGCAGTCCAAGTCAGGTAAGGCAGCCAAATGAATATATATAAGATCCTATTCATACCAAAATCTTAAAATGACTTATGACACCCATATCATATATTGATACCTCTATAGAAAGGATACCTTATGAAAAAAACAAAACGTATTTTCTCCATTATCGGAATCGTCTTGATTGCTTCCATGTACCTTATTACGCTGATATCTGCTTTTTTTGCAAGTGAAAAAACGCTCGGATTATTTTTAGCAAGTGTTTTCAGCACCGTTGCTATACCGATCATGCTTTACTGTTTTATTGCGACTTATCGATGGGTGCATCGTAATGATCCGGATAATGCAAAGGATACTGATAAACCGGATGATGTCTAGAGATCTCATTAAGAAAAGCTTCGGTCCGCTTTGAGAGGTCTGGGAAAGGACACTGAAAAAGAGGAAGCTGTGCTTTAAGCCTCCTCCTTAATTTTTTTAAAATACTCCTGTATCTTTTTCTCATATCCGTTGTCGGAAGGAACATAGAATGTTCTGTCTTTAATTTCATCCGGAAGGTACTGCTGCTTTACATAATGGTTCTTATAATCATGCGCATACTTATAGCCAATGCCATGACCCAATTGTGCAGCTCCTTTATAGTGGGCATCCATCAGATAGGGAGGAATGGTCGCTGTTTTCTCTTTTGCTACAACCTCCATGGCATCATCTATGGCACAGATAGCCGAGTTACTCTTCGGTGCACAAGCTACATAAGTAGCTGCCTGCGCAAGGACGATTCTTGCCTCCGGCATTCCCAGCCGTTCCACGGCCAGGGCTGCACTCGTTGCCACCACCAGAGCATTCGGGTCGGCATTGGATACATCCTCCGCCGCACAAATCATAATTCTGCGAGCAATAAATGCAACCTCCTCGCCGGCATACAGCATTCTGGCAAGATAGTAGACCGCCGCATCCGGGTCGGATCCCCGCATACTTTTAATAAAGGCGGAAATCGTATCGTAATGATTATCCCCTCCCTTATCATATTTTAAAACCCTCTTTTGAATACATTCAGATGCAACCTCCAGGGTAATATGAATGAAACCGTCCTCCGCCCGCTCCGTCGTCAGAACACCAAGCTCAATCGCATTTAATGCCGACCTTGCGTCTCCATTGGCAACATCCGATAAAAATTCCAATGCATCCTCATCAATGGCAGCCTTATATACACCAAGTCCCTTTTCTCTATCCTGAAGTGCACGAATAATCAGAGTTTTAATATCCTCCTTCTCCAGGGGTTTTAATTCGAAGATAATGGAACGGGAGATCAGGGCCGAATTTACCTCAAAATACGGATTCTCCGTCGTTGCGCCAATCAATATTACCGTGCCGTCCTCTACAAATGGAAGCAGATAATCCTGCTGTCCCTTATTAAAACGATGGATCTCATCGATAAAAAGAATGGTTTTCTTACCATACATCCCAAGATTGTTTTTGGCCTCCTCAATTACGGCTTCCATATCCTTTTTCCCCGAGGCCGTAGCATTTATCTGTGTAAAAAGAGCACTGGTTGTATTCGCAATCACTTTGGCAAGCGTTGTTTTTCCCGTACCGGGAGGGCCATAGAAAATGATAGAGCTCAATTTATCTGCCTTAATGGCACGGTAGAGCAATTTATCCTTTCCAATTATATGACCCTGTCCCACAACGTCCTCCAGGGAATCCGGACGCATTCTGGAAGCTAAGGGAGCTTCCTTCTTCATTGTATTATTTCTCATATAATCAAACAAATCCATACCAACACCTCCGTAGGAAAAGATTATTTTCTTTTAATATGTTCTATTAAAATCAGCAGGAAATAAAATAGGAAAGCTCCGGTAGCCGCTCCGACAGTATCAATCATTACATCCTTAAATTCTCCACTTCTGCCCGGAACAAACAGCTGGTGAAATTCATCGGTAGCCGCATAGAGGAAAGAAAAGAGGATGGACAGAAGTATAAAGCGGATACCCTTCCTTTTCGTAATCCAGTAATGCAACTCAATTGCAGAGGCTAAAATGGCATATTCCATGAAATGTGCCGTTTTTCTTACGATATGATCCACGGTATCGAGAACGTTGTCCCGGTCTTCCTGCCATTGCGCAGGGTCCATGAAATTCTCCGCGATATTTAAGACTGCATTTGCAATTGTCCTGCTGCTTTCGGCTGAGCTGACCGCCGGCTTTGCCGAGAATAAAAATATAATAATCATAATAATTGCCGCCGGCAGCCACGATAATTTTCTTATTGTCATAAATTTATAGTAAGCAGCTTCCTATACATGGCTCTCTAGCCGCTTTTTCTCCTTTAATTCATTATTCATTGGCGCTTAACATCTAATACTTTACTAATAATATCATTCGAAGAATAAAATAGCAACTATTCAGAACAACTGTTTTGTTGCAGTAGCGCCAACCGCTTGCTATAATTACAATAAAGTAAAAAGCAAAAGCTTTCCCAACAAATCGTCTTCGTCAATTTTATAAGATGACTTATGACGCTACTTGCTCATAACCTTAGAAAGGAGTTTCATCGGATGGTGGAAACATATAAAACAATATTGGAAGGCGGTTCCGGCGAAATCGTTATGAAAAAATCAAGATTTATAGCAACCGTTCATCCGGTTGAGACCGAGGAGGCTGCCATTGCATTTATTGATGCCATGAAGAAGAAGTATTGGGATGCCACGCATAACTGTTCTGCTTATATCATAGGAACGAAAAATCCTATCATGCATTGCTCGGATGACGGGGAACCCAGCAAGACTGCCGGAAGGCCTATGCTTGATATACTGATGAATCATGCGCTTACGAATCTTGTCGTAGTGGTAACCCGCTATTTCGGAGGAACGCTGCTGGGGACCGGAGGATTAGTAAAAGCTTATCAGTCCGCGGCTCTGGAAGGTTTGTCTCAAAGCAAGGTGATTACAAAGCAGCTTGGCAACCGTATTCAGATTGTAACCGACTATAATTATATCGGTAAGATTCAGTATTATCTTGCGCAGGATAACATACCGACATTATCCTCCGAATATTTGGATATCGTTAAGCTCACCGTTCTGGTTCCGACTGGCCTGATGAAGGGATTAAGTCAAAAAATTGCTGAACTTACCAATGGTTCGGCAGCTCTGGAAGAGAACGGACTTGTATATTATGCCTTGATTGATAACGAAATTCGTCTATTTTAACCTGTCATTCTCCTTCTTCAGTCAAAGCGGAGTTATGTTCACACCTTCCATGTATACCATGTTATGATTTCGACAAATGATATCCGATTAGGAGTATTTGCATTCGTCGGTACTTTGGCTCCGTATTTTGGAGCCTTATGTACC
>ENA-UOOK01007324-UOOK01007324.1-fermentation-metagenome-genome-assembly--contig:-NODE-7324-length-10115-cov-4.476640_pt1 | contig 10115 bp, 9 predicted proteins | sample MGYA00245777_ERZ724023 | MGnify/ENA primary metagenome ERZ724023 (study PRJEB28704, sample SAMN03018312) | fermentation metagenome | biome: anthropogenic terrestrial biome; feature: soil; material...
ACACAGGATTTCTACGTATCTTTCCTTTGCATTCCTATTACGCACTCCACATGGGTAGTTATGTTGGTGATATGTGGAGTCCATTTTCAGATGTTCCCAATCTTTCAGCAGCATCAACAAGAGGTACTTCTTTTGATGTATTTAAAGCTATGATTCCCACTCAAGTACCGGCAATTATTGTAAGTATTATTATATATGCTGTGTTGGGATTTTCTCAATCTTCCTCGAATACATTTGATAATACAGCGGTATTAGAAATTCAAAATGCCTTAGGTAGTGTTTATAATTGGAACTTTACACTATTACTACCGCCGATCATTGTTATTGTTGGAGCAGCTATGAAGTTTCCGACTATACCAATACTTATTTTAAGTGCAATTGTTGCTGTATTGCAAGCTGTTATTTTTCAAGGAATGGATTTTGCACCTGCACTCACTGCTCTTTATTCTGGAACTGTTTCAAACACTGGAAATGTGGCAATTGATGGACTTCTTACAGGTGGCGGTCTCTTAAATATGATGAGTCTTATTCTAATTATTTTCTGTGCTTTTATCTTTGCAGGAATTATAGAGCGCATGGATGTATTGAAAACTGTTTTAGGGGATTTATCTAGAAGGATTTCAAATAAGGGGCATATTATTTTAATAAGTATGCTTAGTAGTATATTAAGTGTTTATCTAACATCCAGTGTATATGTAGCTACTATTATTAATGCGAGGATTTGGAGTGATGTTTATAAGAAGAATGGAATGAGTACATTAAACCTTTCTCGAACAATGTGTGGAGGTATGTCTAACTGGGGTATGATTGTGCCTTGGTCCGGAGGGGTTGCTGTTATGCTTAACACTTTCAATCTCCAATGGTATGAGTATGCACCATACCTATTTACTTTATGGGCGAGCATGGCACTTATTGTCATTTTTGGATATACTGGCAAGTATATAATCCCTCTTGAAGAAGATGAAAAGGAAGCATTGCAAGATGAAAAAGTTGCATAAATAGCAAATATGAATAAGAAAGAGGTATTAAGCTTGAAATTAATTTTAAGGGAAGGTATAAAATCACTTAAATTAATGTGTTTTTCTAATAAAGAAAAGAATGTAGGTGTGTCAGAGATTAGTAAATCTTGACATTCATTGAAACATTCTGCAGGTGTTAGCTGAAGGTATTTAATAGACATAAATTTCCTCCTGTTCTAGTTTTTGTTTTGTTTGTTACTTACATTATACCATAACAGGAGAGAAATTTATATATAAAAGTAGTGAAGAACCCGATAAAATCAACGGGTTCGGGTAATTAACAATTACCTATATAAAATAATTTATTAAGGAGAAAAAGATGATAAAGAAAATCTGTATTTTAGGAGCAGGAAATGGTGGATTTGCAGCAGCAGCGGATTTAACTCTCCGTGGGTTTGAAGTTACTTTGTACGAAAATGAAAGATTTGAGGACAGTATTAAAGGTATTCGAGATACAGGTATTATTAACATTGAAGGAGTGGGCCAAGTTGGTGAAGCAGTGATACATAAAATCACTACAGACCTTGAAGATGCATTAAAAGATACTGACATAATTATGCCAATTTCACCTGCATATGCTCAAAAAGATGTTGCTTATAGCCTTGTACCACATATTCGTGACGGTATGATTATTTGTTTAACACCTGGCAGCTGTGGGGGGTCTCTTGTTTATGGTAAAGTATTTTATGATAACAATGTATTTGATAAAGTAAAGCTTTGCGAAATGAATACATTACCTTATGCTACACGTAAAGTAAATGACAACACAGTTCGTATCCTACTTGAAACTAAGTTAATTTATTTTGCAGCATTCCCATCTAAATATAATGAAGAACTTTATGAATTAGTAAAACCTCTATATCCGGCAATTGAGTTAGTTGAAGATGTATTAGAATCTGCATTGAATAATGGGAATGTTACAAGCCATCCAACTCCAGTCGTATTGAATGCTGGGAAAATTGAATACTATGGAAAACACTATCACTATAAAGAAGGTATTACACCTTCAGTTGCTCGTGTTAACTGGGAAGTAGATAAAGAGCGTTTAGCGATTTGCAGAGCTTTTGGTTATAAAGAAGTTGATGCTCTTGAACGTCTTTATTTAACGGGTTATTGTCCAAAGGCTGACAACCTATATGATGCATATCAAGGTAGTAAAGGTATCTTCTTAGACATTGAAGGACCAAATGATTTAAGAGGCAGATATCTAACAGAAGATGCGCCTTGTTCACTTGTGTTCTGTGCAAAAGTTGCTGATGTTGCTAATGTTAATACACCTGTTATGGATTCTGTTACAATTCTTGCATCTGCTTTACGCGATGAAGATTATAATACGACAGGACGTACTTTAGATAAAGTTGGACTTGATAATAAAACCATTAAAGAAATAAAAATCTTTTTAAGAGAAGGTTATTAATACCTAATTATTAGCTCTAAAAGATTTGACTCGCCGGCATGGACGTAATCTAATGGGTGAAATTTCTGATGCTTAATATGCATTAGTAATTTGCAATCTATCGAATCGCTGCTTGTGGAACACATGGGCGGTGGTGTGAGAGGACGGGGGTTAGTCACCCCTCCCTACTCAATTTTATTCCGGAATATGGAATAAGGTATAAACATAACTATTAAAAACAAAAATTTATAATTCTTAAGATAATCAATCCAACTTATAAATATACCTATAGACACTTTTGTAATAGACAGATTACATTAAGCTACTGCATTTTTATAGTTAAAACAAGAGGTAACAGAAGGGTCACAACCATCCGTCTCATCAAAATATTTTACAATCTCGCGTTGGATTTCTTCAATATTACCGCAAGATAAACGTAAGCATCAAAACCAATAATGAAAGAAAATTTCATGAATTGGAATTATCTGGTGAACGAACTGACCCTGTTTAAGAAAGGAGCAATTATTTGTATAATTGAATCGTGTTGCTTTTAGTTGTGAGATTTGTTCTTGGCGATAATCGATAAGGTTGTTGCGGTATTTTTTATCAGTGTATTCAGCGTCATAGATGTACTTGTTGAAGCTACACTTAAGTGCATTTGTTATATGGAACTGAAGATTTGTCATGACGAATACATTTAATCTATTAGAACTCACATATTAAATATAAACTTTTGCAGTATTTAAAACTTGGAGGTGTTTAGTATTAATGATTAAATATATCGTAAAAAGATCATTAGCCCTTATACCTATTTTAATAGGCGTTATATTTCTTATTTTTACAATTATGGAATTTGCTCCTGGTGATCCAGTGGTAAAAATTTTAGGCATCGAAGCTACATCGGAAGCAAAGGAACAATTAACAATACAACTGGGACTTGACAAATCATTTTGGGAAAGATTCGCCAGTTATTTATATAATATCGTAATAAAATTTGATTTTGGAATATCATGGAGAACAAAAAATCCTGTATTTGAAGATATTTTACCAAGGATACCTGTAAGCATGGCACTTGCTTCACTTGGAATAATTTTTGCGACAATAGTCGGAATTCCATTAGGTATATTATCCGCGGTAAAACAATATTCACTAAGTGATAACATTTTAAGGGTTGTTTCAACTACTATGGTTGCAATTCCAGCTTTCCTGTTAGCAATGCTTTTGATATTGTTGTTTTCTTCAAAACTTGGCTGGCTGCCTTCTGGTGGCATTGAATCTTTAAAAAGTTATATTTTACCTGTCTTAACAAGCGGAGGTCGATATGGATGTACAGTTTTGAGGATTACTCGTTCCACAATGTTAGAAGAAATAAGGCAGGATTATGTAAGAACCGCAAAGTCAAAGGGAGTACCAAATAAGATAATTACTTATAAACATGCTTTGAAAAACGCCTTACTACCGGTTATTACAACAATTGGGCAAAACTTTGGTGCAATCCTTGGTGGTTCAGTTATAGCAGAAAACGTATTTTCTATACCTGGGATAGGTTCATTAGTTGTTTTAAGTATAAGATCAAAAGATACACCAACTATTATCGCATGTGTTGTTTTGATAGCTTTATTCTTTGCAATTATAATGCTTATTGTTGATTTATTATATGCATTCATTGATCCTCGAATTAAAGCAAAATATGTAAAAGTAAGCTAGGAGGAAATACGATGAAAAATAGCACAGTCAATGATAAAATTGATAAAGAAGTGAAAGATGCTCGAAGAGTCACAAAAAATAGCCATTTTTTTGAAATTTGGAATAGAATGAAGAGAGACAAAAACTGTGTGATTAGTTTAACGTTTATTGGCTTACTTTTTTTTGTAGCAATATTTGCTAATTTTTTAATTGATGAAAGCCTAGTTACAACACAGAATGTAGCTGAACGCATTCAGGGTCCGTCTTCAGCACATTGGTTTGGTACTGACCTTTATGGTCGCGATATTTTTGCTAGAGTTGTGTATGGTTCTAGAATTTCATTAAGTATAGGTATCCTTACTACAATTTTTGCAACTGCAATAGGAAGTTTTTTGGGAGCTGTTGCTGCATATTTTGGGGGCAAAATAGATAATATAATTACGCGCGTTTCAGATATTTTCATAGCGATCCCTGAGCAATTAATGGCGATGGTTGTTGTTGCTGCAGTAGGAGCAACTCCGATAAGTGTTATGGTTGCACTGGGTGTTGTAGTTATACCTAATAGATGCCGTTTGGTTCGATCTACAGTATTGGGTATAGTTGACACAGAATATGTTGAGGCTGCACGAGCTTGTGGTATGAGTGACATTAGTATAATTATCAAAGAAGTTATGCCAAATACTCTTGGACCTATAATAGTTGTTTCCACACAGGGTGTGGCAAGTTTGATACTAACTGTTTCGAGTTTGAGCTATCTTGGAGTTGGAATTCAGCCTCCTACTCCTGAGTGGGGTGCTATTATATTTGAGGCAAGGGAATTTTTACGTATTGCTCCGTATATGTGTCTTCTTCCAGGAGCAGTCATTGCATTAACTGCACTTGCTTTTAATTTAGTTGGTGATGGATTAAGAGATGCGTTAGATCCAAGACTTAAGGACTGATAGACTGATAGTATGAAATAAAGGAGACAGTGACATGAGTGGAGAATTGCTGAGTGTAAAAAACTTAGAAGTAATATATAAATCATCTGGAGAGATGGTACAGGCTGTCAATGGAATAAATTTCAGTTTGAATAAAGGAGAAACATTAGGTTTGGTAGGAGAGACAGGGGCAGGAAAGACAACTACTGCACTGGCAGTCTTAAGATTGCTTCCTGAAAGGACGGGAAAAATTCTGACCGGAAGCATATCTTTTGATGGCAAAAATCTTTTGGAGCTTAATGATGAAGAAATGCGTTTAAAAGTTAGAGGAAAACGAATTGCAATGATTTTTCAAGATCCAATGACGGCATTGAACCCAGTTATGTCAGTCTGTGATCAGATAGCAGAAGCAATACGCTATCATTCTGATAAAGTAGATAAGAATGAAATTGATAAAAAGGTAGACCATGTTCTTGAAATGGTTGGAATTTCACCTTCACGAAAGCATGAATATCCCCATCAGTTTTCTGGTGGTATGAAACAGCGTGTAGTCATAGCTATTGCTTTATCTTGCGAGCCAGATTTGTTGATTGCGGATGAACCAACTACTGCATTAGATGTGACTATTCAAGCACAGGTTCTTGCAATGATGGGTGAATTGCGGAATAGACTTGGGACTGCAATGGTTTTGATAACACATGATCTTGGCGTTGTAGCACAGATATGTGATAAGGTTGCTGTAATGTATGCAGGTGAACTTATAGAAACAGGTACACTTGAAGATATTTTTGTTGAAAAAGAGCATCATCCTTATACTATGGGACTTTTTGGTGCTATTCCGAATTTAGGGGGGGAATCTAAAAGACTCCATCCGATTGCAGGGATTATGCCGGATCCCACAGAGCTTCCGGTTGGATGTAATTTTCAAGAGCGCTGTCCACATGTTATGTCTATATGTTTAGACACCAATCCTGAGCCATATGTAAACGGAACACATAGTATTGCTTGTCATCTTTTTACAGAAAAATGTAACGTTGGAGGAGACAATTATGAGTAAAATTAATAACGATGCACCTCTTTTAGAAATAAAAAATCTAAAAAAATACTATGATATTGGAAGTAATAGTAAACTTCATGCTGTTGATAATATAACTGCAAGTATTGCAAAAGGAAATACGTTGGGTGTAGTTGGTGAGTCCGGTTGTGGCAAAACAACATTGGGTCGTACAATTTTAAAGCTAATAGAACCAACTGACGGGGAGATATTATTTGAAGGTACAAATATAGCAAAGCTCAGCCGTAATCAAATGAGATCCTTTCGAAAGTCCATGCAGATAATTTTTCAAGATCCATATTCAAGTTTGAATCCCCGTAAGTCGGTATATGATATAATAGCTACTCCATTAAGGATGAATAAAACTTGCAGTGATAGAAATAAAATGGAAGAACAAATTAAATCAATTATGGATATTTGTGGCTTACCTTCAAGGCTTTTGAATTCATATCCGCATGAATTGGACGGTGGCAGGCGCCAACGTATATGTATAGCTCGTGCTTTAGTTCTCGACCCGAAATTTATAGTATGTGATGAGCCTGTATCTGCACTTGATGTTTCAATTCAGGCACAAATATTAAATTTGTTAATGGATTTGCAGGATGAAATGGGGTTAACATATATGTTTATAACCCATGATTTATCAGTAATTAAACATATATCAACCGAAATTATGGTAATGTATTTAGGTGTATGTGTGGAAAGAGCACCTTCAGTTGAAATGTTTAAAAATCCGATTCATCCATATACCCGTGTATTGCTTTCTGCAATACTCGTTCCAAATATTTCTTCCCGCAATAAAAGGCTTGAATTAGTACGGGGTGAATTGACAAACCCTATTGATCCGCAGCCCGGATGCAGGTTTTCACCAAGATGTGAATACAGCAACGATTACTGCATAGGGAAGGATATTGAATTACGTGAGGTTTCACCTAATCATTTTGTAGCTTGTTCATATATTCAAGACTTTAAACCCTAAATTGAATGCAACACTAAAATGTTTGCATGTAAAGAAGAAAAAAAGGAGGAATTTATGGAATCTAAAAAGATTTTATCACTATTTTTGTTTGTTGTAATTATTATATCTATGCTTACAGGATGTAGCGGTGTAACAACAGGTTCAAATGCTTCTAGTGTTATAGGTTCAGAAAAGACCGTAGTAATTTATATACCTGATATTTTTAATACATTAAATAGATATGATACTGTTGCTTTATCGGATGCTTGTGTATTTAATCAGGTATATGAGACTCTAGTAACAATTGATGATAGTGGTAATCCATTACCCTGTTTAGCAAAATCTTGGGAAATAAGTTCTGATGGATTAGAATATACTTTCCATCTTGTTGAAGATGCAAAGTTCCACAATGGTGAAATGCTTAAAGCATCAGATGTTGTATTTACTTATAAATATGCCAAAGATTTTGCAGCTCAAAATGCATTTTATTCAATGGTAGAGAGTGCAGAAGTTAAAGATGACTATACTGTGATAATTAAACTTGATATACCAACACCTCTGTTTCTTAGTCACACACAGCAAATGCCGATTTTGAATGAAAAATTTGTTATTGAAAACAACAATGATATTTCAAAGGTTGCATGCGGAACAGGTCCTTACAAGGTTGTAAACTTTGACCCTGCCATCCATGTTATACTTACAAGAAATGATGATTACAGACTTGAGCCTGCAAAAATAAAGGATGTAGAACTTCGCTATGTAAGTGATGGGTCATCGGCGGTTGTATCGCTTGAGTCTGGAGATATTCACTTTATGTCAGTACCTCCGGTTATGGCTAAAACATTTATGGATAATGATAAATTTACAACGCTAACAACGTTGCCATTTTATACATCCGTTATAGCGATGAACATTAATAAGGAGCCATTTGACAATAAGATTGTACGTCAAGCATTTTCATATGCTTGTGACAAACAAAGCATTATAGACATTGCGTATGAAGGATTTGGAACCGTAGCTCGGATTCAGGCTTATACTAACAGTTTTGGTGTAGATTTTACCGATGCAAAAGATTTTTCTTATAATCCTGAAAAGGCTAAGAATTTATTGGCAGAAGCAGGTTACCCAAATGGTATGAATTTGACTAAGGAATTTGGAGTACATTTTATTACTATTCCTGGTACATTCCATGAAAAAGTTGCTCAAGTATATCAGAAAAATCTTGCTGATATAGGTGTTACAGTTGAACTGCAGAACACTCAGACTCCTGATGAAGATGTTGTGAGTGGGAATTTTGCATTAATGACTCAAGGTGCAACATATCGTACGGATTTCTCTTATAATGTAGTTAATTATGGTACAGTCGGTATAGGTGGACTTAACTATTCACAAATGAGTGAACCTTATGTAGATGAAATGTTTGCAAAAGGTGCTTCCGAAACGGAGCCTGATAATAGAAAAGCAATATACAAAGAATTGATTGAATATATTATTGATCTTTGTCCAAGTATACCTATTTTCCACAAACAAGAAATATATGTTTGGACAAGTTATTTAAATGCAGTAGCCCACGATTCAGCATTATTTCCATACTATGTATATGAATGGAGTTGGAAATAAATAAAACCAAGAAGTCCAAAAATAACTGTAATTTGTTGAGTAGATAAATATAAGGCGGTTAGGCATTTTGCATAACCGCCAGTTTGTTATGTGCGCTTAGTTGTACAACAATTTAACGATTATAGTCTGATATGGTGATTGGTAGTATGTATATTCTCTGGTTATAACTTAAATAAAACTAAATGTGGATTTGTAGATAATTGATATACAATTTTAAATTAATTACCTTCTACTCAATTTTACCGCAGCACTTTTTGTATTTTAGCCCGGAGCCGCAGGGGCATGGGTCATTTCTTCCTGTTTTTTCACCCTTTACAACTGTTTTGGAACGATTGTATTCCTTTTTTATTTGTTTCCTTTTTTCTTCATCAAAGATGTTTTCCCATTCCTTCATTCCGTAAAGCCATTCAGCTTTTGCATCATGCATATGCCATAACAGCTTTTCAAAGTCAAATTCAGCTTTTATTTCAGAATCCTCGGTTAAATCGTCCAAAACTATTGCTTCTTTGAAACTTGTGTTTGCACCATCTAAGAAACCTATGTATTGTAATGCAGACATATTGTTTTCTTCTGATAACTCTTGTATTTTTCCTTCAATTACAGGAGACTTGTTTTCAAGAATTTTTCTATAGCATTCTGTTTCTTTACCCATATATTCATTAAAAAATTCGTTGTATTCTCCCTGGGTTTTAATTGCTTCCAAATTTTCTGTCCATAGTTTATATAAACTCATAATTACCTCCATTATTAATTTATGGGTTAATTTTATCATGAAAATTCAAAAATTCAATGTTAAATTTAAATGCATTAAAAATGCACCCTCCCTAGAGTGCATCTTTTAGCTCTGCAATATGATTATTTTTCTTTCAACAAATCCCTTATTTCCGTCAGCAGCTCCTCCTGTGTAGGCCCTGCGGGAGCTTCAGGTTCAGGAGCAGGTTCTTCTTGTTTCTTAAGCCTTTCTTTTGATTTGTTTATTAATCGGATAAACAGAAAAATAGATAATGCTACTATAAAGAAGTCTACAACATTTTGAATAAAGTTACCATATAAAATTGCTGCTTCAGGCCGAATTACGGTTTCGCCTTCCATAATTGCCTCGCTCATTACATATTTCATTTCTTTGAAGTCCATTCCTGCCATTAGATATCCTAATACAGGCATAATTAAATCATTTACTACAGATGTCACAATTTTACCAAAAGCACCGCCCATTATAACGCCAATTGCTAAATCCAAAACATTGCCTTTGAATGCAAACTTTTTAAACTCGTCCCACATAATTTTCCTCCGAATATATAATATTAACCAGCGGCAGGGGGCACACCCATGTCCCCGTTCTTAAATATTATACCCAATTTTGTGTAATATCAACACAAAATTGAAATAATTGGGGACATTCCTCTCGCCCGCAAAGACTTACCCTATAGAGAGGTGTGTCCCCATACCGTATTAATTTTTA
>ENA-UOOK01007329-UOOK01007329.1-fermentation-metagenome-genome-assembly--contig:-NODE-7329-length-10110-cov-18.191447_pt1 | contig 10110 bp, 7 predicted proteins | sample MGYA00245777_ERZ724023 | MGnify/ENA primary metagenome ERZ724023 (study PRJEB28704, sample SAMN03018312) | fermentation metagenome | biome: anthropogenic terrestrial biome; feature: soil; material...
TATACGGGTTATTATTAAGGGTTGTCATGGGGATTTTTAGAGGAAAGGTATAAAATAATTTTCATACGCGCATACATATATGTAGTTATAAATATTGATTTAATGTCCGATTTTTGTTCTCAAATGATAGAGCAAAAAACAAATGACATATTACTATCGGCTATCGCACTTCGGATAAAGCAATTTCGCGAAGAAAGATCTATTACCCAAGAAGTCTTTACTTTTGATACGAATATTAATATAGGGAGAATTGAGTCAGGCAAATCAAATATAACAATTAGTACTTTATATAAAATTTGCAAGTATATGGATATCTCTTTGGCAGACTTTTTTAATGGATTTTCACTTGAACTGTAGATCCCTTTTTATCAAGAAACTGACTAAATCATATTTATTTAAATAATTATGTGTGTCGTGACGGAAAACACATTTCATTGCACCCTGCAATATCCCTATATGATAAATAACGGATAATCATCATAAACCGGAATAAAGAATACGACTTCAGCGGGAAAACTCATTTTTTCGTCAAAATTTTTCTTTTTAGTTTTTCTTCTTTATACCTTTGTAACTCTAAGTCACACCTCTATGTACACATCTAACGGCACACAGAAGCGGATGTTTTTATTCATTCGATAAAATCAATAATATGAAAAAGTATTTTATTTTTTGGTTGCCGGCATTTTTTTTGCTGGCATCATGCAAAGGCGACAAAGCCGATGAGTCTGTCGCTGAAAACAATCCACAGATTAACGCGACTGTCCTCGATCTCAAATCAAGGATGACGAACGACATGTGGAGTAGCGGAGATTCGATTGGTATTTATATGATGAAATCCGGCGGCTCACTTTTCGCCGACGCTTTAATCAGCAACATTCAATATGTAAATGTGGGTGATACGAAGTTCTTACCAAAAAATGAGGCAAACGCCATCGAATTTCCCTCCGACGGATCGAAAGTAGATTTTATCAGTTATTATCCGTATACAAAGGATATCGCAACGGATTTAACGGTACCGGTGGATGTGAGCGATCAAACCGATCAGGCAGCCATCGACCTGTTGTTTTCCAACAATGCCATTGGATTGAAATCGGGAGATACGGAAGTAAATCTGTTTTTCCGCCATCAACTATCTAAGGTAGTCCTGAACATCTCTTCCGATAATCCTTCGACGGACTTAAGCCGAATAAACGTCAAAATCAGCAATAGGGAAAAGAAAGCGAATTTTTCCCTGAAAGACAGTACGCTTACGGGACAAAATGAGATAGGAGATATTCCTTTTAAGGTCAGTACGGACGGCAAAACGGCAGAAGCTATCTTACTCCCGAGCGCAGACCTGTCGGGCTGCGAACTGAGTTTTTCATTGGGTGAGGACAATCATTATACCAGCCGGTTAAAAGAGGGAGCGACTTTCGAGAAAATGCGGTTGTACACCTACAATATAATATTGCAATCGGGTACACAGACAGCAGCCATCGCAAATTCAAACATCGGCAAGTGGATTACCCAGTCTTCCGAAGATTTCACCCTACTTCCCGGCAACGAAACGCCCGGCGACGGCACGCAGGAAAATCCCTATACGGTGCTGCAAGTAAAAGAACATGACGGAGAAAACGATGTATGGGTGAAAGGATATATCGTCGGATATGCAAAAAGCGATAAAAACTATTTCATCATGCCCGATGACGTATCAGATGCAAAAGAGACGAATATTCTTCTTGGGTTGACTCCCACAGGGCCGGACGTAGAGTGCGTTATTCCGGTACAATTGCCTAAGAGTGATATCCGGAATAACTTAACGATAAAGAATCATCCCGAACGATTGGGTAAAAGCGTTATCATACAAGGTGATTTGGGCCATTTTTATGAAAAGATCGGAGTCATAAACTTGAAAGAAGGCAAACTTCAATGATATGAAAATCTCCGGCCGGCAAAATGGCACTTTTGAGGGTTTCTGCGATTTTTTTAACCATAAAAAATGAAAAGAATTCCATTTTATTATTGTTTCTTTCAAAAGGAGTTTCTAATTTTGCAGAGTAAACCCATGATTTCATAGGTATAAATATCTTTTAATGATTAGTGTATGGAAGAGAAAACAATTAACTTCCCCTCTTCGAAAAAAGAGGGGAAGTTAATTGGCAAAATTGGCAAGGATTCGTTTCTTCTTTTATAATTTATTCTTGCTTGTCAATGCCTTCTTCTATTTTAATTAAATCCATTGCTACAAAATAAATCATATTTGCCTCTAAAGTATGTAATTGACTGCGTATAAACTTTGATGCCCTCTTCCGGATAAATTCGTCTTCGGTGTCAATGTTGGAAGAGAAGTGTGTTAATAGAGAAGCTTGTTGCCTTTTAGGTAAATCGGAAAATATTTCTTCACAAAGGGCCAAATAAGCATTCAAATCCTTTTTTGCATGACTTTCAATCAAACGAAAGGCTGCTGTATAGGTATTTTCTTTATTTAGGCCTGAATCAAGGATATTCTTTTTAATGAATTGGTAGATACTTTCGTCATAAGGAACTGTCGCAGTCAAATAATCAATTAGCTGCTCATTAAGCATTTGATTGATCCGATTTTCGATTTGATTTTTTATCGACAAGGCAAACCGGTTCCGATTGGCAATCATATATTGTGCCATGGCGTCTGTCGGGGAGGTAATATAATTATATACAAACACATTTTCTTCAGACAGTCGTTCAGTATCATTTAATCCTGTAAAATAATCCCGAACAATATCGAAAACAGCTTCTTGTTTTTCCTTAGTCGGATTGCTTTCTTCGTTCCACAATTCCTCGATTTTCATGCTTACGTAAGCCACAATCAATTCGGCCGAACGCTCTCCAGACCGGTAACGTTCCTTCAAGCGCTCAGAACTCTTTTCCGGATTAATCTGACGCTCGATAGATGCAATCAATTCATCGGCGTCTGATGCTCCTATCTTGGTCACCATTACATTTTCGTCCGTATCAACTCCTATATAAGTAGGATAGCTTTTAAGTTTATGAATAGCGGCTAATTCAGCGCCTTCTTTTTCCGCATCCAATTTGATGCAAATGAAATATTTGTCAAGGAAATCCCCTACTTTTTTTTGTGGAAACACCTGTTTATCCATCATTTTACAAGGACCACACCAAACAGTGTAAAAATCGATAAATACGAATTTTTTTTCAGCCTTTGCAATAGCCAACGCTTCGTCGTAGGATATATTGCGAAAATTTGTTTGAGATAAAATGGATAAAGAAAATAGAAGAATACTGAATATTAAAGATATTTTTTTCATTTATAAATTATATAACGAGTGGAAATTATTCATTATTGGATAATTACATTTTTAATATATTAAAAATTTTCCCGGCCAAATAATAATACACTATCAATAACTTAAGCCATAGCCGGATGAGTCCCAATCCCAGATCTCATTAAAAAGAGGCGAAACATACTGCACATCGGCTATTTTTCCGACGCCCCGAAATTGTATTACGGGATTGCCATTTGGTTGGCCTCCGATCATATTATACATGCTAAGCGTATAATTTCCGTTACCGGCAGTCGTTCCCACTACCAGATAATCAAAAGAAACATCGCGTAAAGCTTTCCAGAAACGATTGGATACGTAATTAATTTTCTCTCCAACAGGTAATCCCTGTAATGTTGTAATAGGGGCCTCTGTTTCTGTAACAAATGAATAATAATAAAGCTGATTATCCGCTATATAATAAAGAATGGGTGCGGAATGAACACAAATAGCATAATGGTCAGCCTGGCTAAATTTCGAATCAGCTTCCATAATGGTTACTTTCTTAATCGGATTGTCATCCCTTGTATAAGACAGTTGATAGACGCTCCGTTTTTCATTACCGGGGGTTTGTAGTACGGCATATATATCATTTGCTTCAGCAAAGTGAGTCGTCCCCATAAATACAACCTTACCATTAATATTATTCGGCTGATATTCTGCTTCATCTCCTGCAAAAGTCGAAACATTTCCATAAAAATCAAGAGACAGGAAACGCCTGTTTATTTCATCCCAATAAAGAAACCCCCAATTATAGGGAGCATTGTGAAATGCAATCCATTTACTTCCTCCTTGTGTTGGGTCGGGTTGAGGAAAGCGTCCTGTACTTAAATTTGTTCCGAATAGATTCTTCCCTGCAGAGATAGAATAGCAACCGTCGGCGGAAATATAATGTTCATTTAGATATCCTCGTGCAAAACGGCCAGGTTTTCCTCTATTTTCATTTTCTCCTCCAAAAAAAAGCGTATTACGATCGTGAATCAACGACATATTTTTCACTTCCATTAGGCAAAGGTCTTTTTCCGTTGTAATGCCGAGTGCATATCCATAGACTCTTTTATTTGTTTCTTTATTCACAAAAGGATAATTGATCATTTGTGCCAATGTTTGCGGATATCCGTTTAAGGGCGCCCCCAACGATTTAGACAATAGATCGTAACCGGGCTTCCCGTCTTCCGCTCTGAAATCGATATCCGTGTTGCCTTCAGGAGTAGATTTTAATATATAGAATCCACGGGAAAAAGCAGTTTCCACATTTAATGTTGTTTTTGCGTATACCGCATAATGATTAACCGCATGTTGAACCTTTACTGCAACCGAATATTCGCTGGGCTCCTCAGTTATTGGATACTTCAAATCTTTTTCCCTACTGATCGTATCTACCGATTCCTTATCATTCTTTTTATAAATAAACCAGGCATATTTTAAATCCTCTTCATCATAACCGCTTCTGATTGTTATCGGTATGATCAATGAATCCTGCATGCTATATTTCCGGTAGCTTTCTTCTACACCAAGGATTTCAATGTCCGATATCTCCATATGGGAAAAATTCTCGTTATCATCAGAGCAACTTGCCAAAGTGTATAAGATACATGAAATCGAGAACATATATTTTATTATATTCATATTCGTTTGCATTTAAAATTACTAATCTCCAATAGTCATTACGGTATTGTCGTCCCTCATCAAAGGGCCTAACCCAGTAGCCGCACGCCTTTCGTTTTCTTCTTTCAAGGCTTTTTGCAATGTCCAGATGAGATAGGTAAAATAGGCTTCATCATAATTATCATTGGTATATATAGGCCAGTCATCCTCGAATTCGGGAACTATTAGACCCAATTCATTTAAATAATCGTAATCCCATTTTTCACCACTAGCCTCAATTAAAAACTGATGCAACGCCTTATCGTAAGGCCCTATATACCAATCGACAAATTCACTCCAATTGGCAGGTTTAATAACTTGATCCGTAATCCATATTTCCAATTTTTCGGGAAGAACAAATCCGGGTTTAAAGTCGCTATTTTCTCCGATTGAGAATTTAAGCAAAACATTTTGGCGCTGCAATGATTTGTCCCGTTTAAGTATAACCGGAATTTGAGATTCCGTTTTATTCGCCGGAATTACGTACAAATCGGCTAATTCCGAATTATCAAAATCAACATAATGTAGATTCGGTTCTGCATTTATCGTATCTGTGATGATTTGTGTAAAGGTTACTTTTCTGTCATGGTTTGTGACATTACCGATGGTTTTCACCTTAATCCAAAGGGTATCTCGTATCCTGTTTTCTCCCTCATAAACAAAAGAATAAGATTGTGAGGTATCAGCTGGGGATACATTAAAGCGTAACCAGCATATTTCATTACTATAGGGAACCAGTTTTTCTTCACAACTTGTCAAAACCAGAAATCCTATAATGATACCCTCTATAAATTGAAAAAAATGATTTTTCATATCCGTCTCAAATTTTTATAAATTATCGATTCAATTCGGCAGGATTATATTCTGTGTCAGGTAACGGAACAATAAATTGCTCCTCTCCTATATCCTCGTTAGCAAATAGCATTCGGCGTATTCCATGACGTTTATACGTATAGAACATCTGTCCCTCTGCGTAAAATTCTCTACGAATCTCGTCAATAACAAAAGTTTTCACTTTTTCCAACGATGTGAATTGATCTATTTTCCCTACATTATGCGACATCATATAATCTGTATATAGAGCATTTGCCTCTTCCAAGTCGCGGGTGGTCTCCATTAAAATAAGATATATTTCGCTCATCCGGATTATCGGAACAAGTTGTAATTTTGTAAGATACACTTCCGGTGCATAGGATGTTGATGTGTTATAATAATATTTAGTTACTACGGGCCGGTTCTCTCCCAAAATGTCAGGGGTCGTTTTGTTCCACGAAAGAGCATAACGGTTGTGAGAACTTATGTCCACTCCTTGATATAGTTTGGAAAGCATATCCGATGTTATATAAAGCTGGGAGGGTTGTAATTGTTGGGAGCCGTATCCCAATACATCAATAGAATAGTCGATTAGTTCGTTATTACTTAAAGCAAATAAACATTCGGAAGGTAAAGCATTGTATCCTTTGTTAAGATCCTCCAGCCCACTTAATTTTACAGGCATTGCATCATAAATCACACGGGCGGCGGCATATGCTTTATCCGGTTGATTTGTATATAAGTAAAAACGAGATTGCAATGCTTTTACAGCGTAATAATTTAAATCCAACCCTCGATAATTATGCAGATCATCTTCGTTATTATTATATGTAATTCCTTGTTTTATGACGGGATCCTTCTTTTCGAGTGCCGTTTCGGCAAAGGATAAATCCTTTTCAATTTTTGCACAAAACGTATCATAGTCATAATAAGCAGGATGATTTTTTATAGATACTTCTTCAGCATAAGGCAACCGTACTTTCCGTATCGGATTTTCCGGCATTTGTCCGAAAATCCGAAGGATATCAAGATGGCAAAGAGCGCGGATGGCATAAGTTTCTCCTTTAATAAGGGCAAACGAAACCGAATCATTGATATGACTTCCGTTAGTTTCTATATGTTCGATGATTGTATTCGCCTGTACAATTACATTATAAAATCCTGAATAAATTTCGGTGATTGCTTCTTTAGCATATATGCTTTGATAATCATACTTTGATAACGATAAATCTGCCTGACGCTGTGAATTTTCCTGTAGCGCCCATAATTGTGCGAGGGATTCTATGTGGGACATTGTTAGATTTTCACCGTATAACGAACGATCTTTCAATTTAATATAACAACCTGTCAAGGCGCTTTTAAATCCATCGTAAGAACTAAACATCTCGTCTAATTCCGTCTGAGAATTAGGCTTTACGTCCAACCAGTCATTGCAGGCAGATAATAAGAAACAGAGAAGAATAAACAAATTATGAATAATATATTTTTTCATATCAAATTTTATTAGAAATTTAAAACAACAAAGAAATATTCGCTCCTACCGTCCGTGTAAACGGATAGGCAGTCCCACGTTCTCGTTTCACCGAAGAAATATAAAATAGATCGGACGCATTCACACCCAAAGTTACAATCTGTACTCCTATTTTCCGGAAGTATAGGGCTTTCCATTTATACTGTAAACTGGCTGCTTGCATCTCGAATACATTATCACTCATAACAAAACGGGAGGTTGCCCGGGTTTCCGTATCTGAAATCCCTTTGAAAAATGCAATATCGCCTTCATGCAGCCACCGATCCGAGAGTACGCGCCTATCCACATTCCTACTCCTGATTGCATTTGCCGTCAATTCTACTTTATCTAACAATGTAGCATTATATTGTTTTCCACCCCAATGATATCCGAACGAAAGATTGATAGTCAAATCTTTCCATGAAAACATCAGTCCGGCATTCCCATTATAAAGAGGTTCGTTTACACCTAAATAAACTTTATCCGAAGGATTCCATTCATAGGTGGAATTTCCCTCTTTATCCAAAAATATTTCTGTCCCGCTACTCGGATCAATTCCTAATGACCGTACTGCGTAGAGAGCGTTCTGCGAACGGCCTTCATAAAATAAATAAGCAATATCTTTGTCTTGTTTTAGATATTCGGCGGTTTGTCGCTTTATATCATCCGATAACCGGATGATTTTATTTTTATTATATGCTAATTTCGTTGATAATATCAATACAATGTCTTTTTGCTCATCTCGGATCAAATATCCGTTTAGCGAAATTTCATAGCCGGTATTTCTTACCACTCCGATATTTTCCATATAAGAAGAAAAACCGGTAGAATATGGTAAGCTCATGGAAGAGAGTAAATTATTTGTTTCCTTAGAATAATAATCAAAATTACCTTTAATTCGATTATTCAAGATGGCAAATTCCAATCCTGTATTATATTGTGAAGTTATTTGCCATTTTAAGTTCTCGTTTCCTAATCCCTTCAAATATGCTCCGCTTCGTATGCCATATTTTTTATCCGTATAATATTCAAATGTTGAAAGCGCTTGCCAAGGTTGGAATTTTTGAGATCCTGTCTGACCGTACGATAAACGTAACCGTAGATTGTTGATAAATTCATTTTCTTTAAAAAAGGTTTCACGGTGAATATTCCATCCGACACCGGTACTCCAGAAAGTAGCAAACCGGTTTTTGGCTCCGAACTGAGAACTTCCATCTGTCCGCAATGAAAAATCGGTATAATAACGGTTATCATAAACATAATTAAGATTTCCGACCAACCCAACACGCCGTATTTTACTCTCTACCGCTGAGGGGGTTCCGTTTTGTGGGTAATGAAGAGCATTACCTATGAACGGTTTGTCATTGGGAAATCCTTCTACATTAAAATAATAAGAATATCCATCGCTTTGAGCGGCAGATCCGTCTATACCTGTATATAACGAATGCTTTTTCTTCAATATTTTAGAATAACTCAATGTCAGGTTTCCCTCAAATGTGTTATCCTTACCCGTTGTAAATGCATAAGACCCTCTGCGTAACACCCGGTCTCCTTCGTAGTTAATAAAGGCGGAACTTTTCGGAGAGAGATATTTATCATAGGTGTTGTCGTTGTGAAGAATGCCAAATTGTCCACGAAGCGTTAACTCGGGGAGTATTTTCCATTCGACGGACGAGTTATTGATAATCTCGGTATATCTGCTTTCTTCCTTATTAACCAATGTAGCATCATATAACGGATTCTGAATTTGTCCGCTCCAAGCGTCCCAATCATCAAAATAGCGGATTATCTTTCCTTCGGCATCATAAGGTGTATTATAGGGCTGTTGTTCCACATAACTGCTGAAACTTCCGTATGGGCTTTCCTTGCTTTTATTGCGTCCAATGCTTGTATAATTGCGGAAAATAAAATTCTCATACGTATATGACAGGGTAATGCCCCCATTAAATGTTTTACGCTCAGAGCCAATCATAGCTCCTTGTATATCTTTGTAACCAAGGGAAGCAGACCAGCGAAACTCCTTACCGCCTCCTTCGAAACGCAGATTGTAATTCTGTCCGATACCGGTATGTAAAGGATGATTTAGCCAATAGGTATCGACACCTTCTAAAGTGGATTTTAAGCGTTTATAATAAGCTTCTTTAAAAAGAATATCCCTTTCCGGATTTTCGGCGTTATACAGTCCCGCTTCCCATTCAAGTTTTAACTTTTCAGTTGCATTCATCAAATTATAAGAAGATAGGTCGGGGATTTCCGCGATAGAGCCTATTTGTGCATACACTTTTAGTTTTCCTGCCTGCGGTTGTTTCGATACAATAACCACGACGCCGTTAGCGCCTCGTGAACCATAGATAGCCGTAGCTGCTGCATCTTTCAGTATGTTGATCGATTCAATCTCTTCATCGTTATAATCCATTAATTTTGTCAGCGAAATTTCAAATCCATCCATGATAATCAGCGGAGTATTCAGATTATTCTTGTTCCCCGCATTGAATTCTTCTACACTTGTCGACATCGATGAGTTGCCGCGTATGGTAATATCGGGTAGCCTGTTAGGATTGCTTCCCAATAGATTGTTCTCTGCTATATTGAAAGCCGGATCAATATTTTTCAGGGTTTGAAGCAGATTCTGTCCTCGATATGAAATAATTTCATCTGCTGTAATGGTGCTGATAGCGCCCGTATAGCTTTCTCTAGACTTTTTGAAAATTCCGGTTATGACAATGTCCGACAATGACTGAGCATCTTCAAGTAATTCAATTGCATAATATCCATCTTTGTTAACATCAACCTCTTTGGTCGCATATCCTAAAAAACTAATGGCTATTTTATTATTCTTCA
>ENA-UOOK01007331-UOOK01007331.1-fermentation-metagenome-genome-assembly--contig:-NODE-7331-length-10107-cov-3.223040_pt1 | contig 10107 bp, 6 predicted proteins | sample MGYA00245777_ERZ724023 | MGnify/ENA primary metagenome ERZ724023 (study PRJEB28704, sample SAMN03018312) | fermentation metagenome | biome: anthropogenic terrestrial biome; feature: soil; material...
AGTATTTCTGAAACACAATAAATAAAATTGTTATTGGGACTGCAATAAGAATAGCCCCCGCTGCGAACATGGTGAATTTATCATTTTCCTTGCCGGTTTCTTCATTGATGATATACAAAAGTCGATCACTATCCATCTTCAATTCCAACGAGCCGGTTGCTGCAAATTCTAATAGTTTTTGAGCTTTCTCATAATCACCGGAGAGCAAAGCAGCCTTTCCTATATAAAAAGACATGGTGTGATTAACTTTTACATTGGGATTTTGATCTAAAACCTCGCATTTACGAAGCCATTCCCCGGCCTTGTCCGCTTTGTTGTCATGAAGCAATACAATACTACCTTCTACATAAGCTTCGGCTAACAATTCATAGTTCTTACTTACCAAAGGTTGCACAAAAACAAGCATTTGGGCCTGCTCACAGGCCTTAATGTATTGCTCATCAAATAAATAAATATCAGTCATGATTTTATTATAATATGGATAATATCGATCCAAGCGAATGGCTTCCTCTCCTTCGAAGAGAGCCTTTTCCATCCATTTGGATTTATCAGCTTCCACTTGAGCGGTATATGCCATCCACATTGACAAGTCAGCAATTTCAGCATGATTAGATGCCAGCATAGGATCCAAATTAGTTGCCATTTCATATAGTTCCAATGCTTTTTCCGCTTCGATTAGATTTTTGTATTCTGTACCTTCAGCAGCAAATTTAGCTGCCTTTGAATAACGGACACCCAAAAAGATGCATGGAATACAAACCAAAATCATCAATGAAGGAATCAGCTTTTTCGTCCAATAATTTTTCTGTTTCTCGGAAATCTCCTTGGTCAGTTCTAATTCCTTGCCGGTATAACTAAAATATGCCGTTGATATTCCCATCAATGCAAAAAGCAAATAACTCATAGATGCATAACTTAAATTGAAGTCAATGGCAGAATGGACAGCCAAGGAAATAAATGCACAAAAGCAAGCTGCTACATAAACCTTATGCTTGGTTTCCTTCAAATGTACACGAGAATAAATCAAATAAATACAAGCGGCCACCACCATTATTGAAAAAGATAAAAACCCTAAAATACCGGCTTCAACGAATACCTGCAAATAATGATTATGTACCAACCTGGCTGCATAATACAACTCCTGAACGCTTTGATACAAGGATGCAAATCCGCCTCCTCCCAAACCTAAAAGCCAATGCTCTTTCAACAGCCTTATAGCGTCACGATAAAACTCAAATCGCATTACAACGCTGTTGGTTGTAAAATTGATATCTTTAATTCGTGCAATTATGTTATCCGGAATGATGCTCAAAACAAAACCGGATACAATTTGCCATTTGACCAAAAGAGCTGTTGCCATACCTAAAATAAAAACACCGATTGTTACATAACTTGATTTTTTTTCCATCCTTATACGAAACAAAAGGGAAAAAAGCATAATCGATATGGCTGATATACCGGCTGATAGAATAACCCACTTAGAAGCAGACAAGAGGTTATTAATTTGAGAGTTGGCTTCATAACCTTGCATGGCCGTTAATGTGGGAAGTGTGACGCAAAGCACATATATAAAGCTTTTAAATCGATATCCATTTGGCATTGCCAAAATTAAAATGATGAAAACAATCACCGGTATCACAAGGAAAACACCTCGAGAGCTTGTGAAAAACAACGTCATAAACATAACATTGGATATAGTGGCAAAAAAGCCTTTAACAAAGATGTTTTTATGATTCAATATGAACCCTGTTGCTAAAGCGATCAAGATTAAATAATAAATAGCTGCGGTATTGGCATATTGTAAAGTTGAGCCGATTCTTTGACCATTCACAGTGACATCCAGCTCCGAGAACACCTTGGTGTATCCGGCCAATCCCACCACAGCCGATAAAAAACCGATGATTGACATCGGAGCAAAAGCTATCCACGGTATATGATCAATTTGTGTATGAAAATAATCGTAAATCACAATAAGAACCATAAAATAAACAACATATTGCATCAATGTTTCAATATTCCCCCTGACATTGACCGCTTTAGTAAATGCCAGACAATAAGCCAAAAGAAGGACGACTCCTGCAAATAGAATGATGTAATTTAGTTGGAGCTTCTCCCCTTTCACCACCTTCAAAATCATGTATAATGCACATAATCCTGAAATGATCGCTAAGGATAAGTACATCTCGTAAGGGAAAAACAAACCCCTGAACATAGGTCCTGCCGAAACAGCCAAAAGGATGATAAGGATGATCAGTCTCTTCATGTTACCTCCAATGCTTGTGAAATATTAATTCATTTATATAATACAATAATAACAACCTAATTCACAGAAAAACAGGTGAAAGTAGAATAATAATGGCTAAACAAAACAATATCAGGAAAAGCATGTTCTCCTGATATCGGTTGGCTAATACCCTAGTACTGTTTTAAGAATAATTCATTATTATGTAAAACTGTCTTTATGCAATATTTATAAACTTACTTAAGCTGTCAAACTAAATGCGATCAACCTTGCAATCAATGTGTACAACTCACCTTTTGTAATAATGTTATTAGGACGGAATTCATATTTGCCGCCTCCAATAGCGTAACCTAGGAACAATCCACGTTCATTCAACGCCCTTACCATACCTCTTTCATCCGGTGTAAAAGCATAGAAGTCCTCGAAGGGGAACAACCTCTTGTTGTAAACGGAAATGTAACTCATATTAAATGCCTTGGCAAGTAATTTAGCGGCATCAATTCTTTTCATTTCGGTTGATGTTGCAACACCTGCTTCGATAAGACCGGCATCTTTTGCTTTTTGAAGCACTATAGAAGGAGTGTCAGTTTTATTTGCTATTCCGAGTGCCTTGGTAATTAGAGACACCGCATCTCCGGCTGTCGCAGTACTCAAGGGATTTATATTTCCATTGCTGTCAGGTGCAATTAATCCTGCTTCAAGAAGAGACGCTGTTCCTTGAGCATACCAATCCATCGGTTTCACATCCTTGACGCCTGCATTTCTTAAAATAGCATCCATCTCCTGTGCAGTGTGGTCTGTATATACCATACCGGGCACAGTTGCCCGGGAACCTTGTTGTATTCACAATAAAATATCCGCTGATTTTCAGGAGGTAGGGTTTGGACGTTAATGAGCTGGATCGCAATGGAAAATACTTCAGGCATGATTCGAATTTTGAGAAAAAGATTACCGTAATTGGCTGGGTTATTTTTTTAGTCTTAGTCTTTGAGGATATCTTTTCCAGGATTTATATTGCGGACCGGATTTTTGTGACCAAACTTCTGCTGGTACAGGGAAGTCTTTACGCTGTCTATATAAGAGCTGGGCAGATTTACCTTAAAATCATCAGGAAAGATAAATTAAAAGATAACCATTATATGGTGCTTCAAATTATCAAAATAGTGACTGCAATTTCATTGGTTACCTCCATGTATCACGGCTTATTTTTCTACATATTCGCATTCATGCCTGTTCTTCCCATAAGTCTGGATGTAGGCTTCAAGAAAACCATAGGCTACATTGCAATCGGCTGGCTTACCCAGGGCCTGTCCCGAATGCTGATGCTTCATTGGCTGGGGAACTCATATTTTTCCGGTGCTCTTTCCCAGGAGGGCTATTTTCTCGTCATCATAGTCCAATATTTACTCTTTATTATTATTTGTTATGTTTGCGGCATTATATATGACGAATATGCGAAAAGTCAGCTGGAAAATGAAATCCTCGTTGAACGTCTTGGGGATAAGTATGTCCAGCTGGAACAAGCCAAAAAAGAAATACAGCTCCATTATGACAAATTAAGAGAAGCAAATGATCAGCTGAAGCTCAGCAACAAAAAGCTGTCTTCCAGCGTAGCCGAGTTTTTTACCCTGCAGCAGATATCGCAGGCCATCACGTCTATTTTTGATATGAATGAGCTTTTGAGATTTGTTAACGATGCAATCATCGGCGTGATGGGAGCATATGACTCTACCATTGCTTTGTGCTACGGAACCAAGCAAAAATTGAGGGTGCAGGTTTCCAGCATACGGGATAAAAAGGATCTGGCTGTTGTATCGGATTATATCAACAGTGATGTTTTAAAACCTCCCTTTTTGGAAGGCCATTCCATGATTGACAACAATGTGACCGCCGAGAAATATCCTTTTACTAAGGGGAGGAATATTCAGTCCCTGATTTGCGCGCCCCTGGTGGTGAAGGGAAACGTGGTGGGGATTGTACTTATTGAACACCGCATCATGGACGCATTTGACAATGAAAATGTAAGACTTTTGGAAATTATCACCCAGCAGGTGAGCGTAGCCATCGAAAATACGAGGCTATATAAGCAAATGCAGGATCTTGCAAGGCTGGACGGGCTGACAGGCGCCTACAACCGTATTTTCTTCCAGGATGCGCTGGAGATGGAGTATGAAAGGGCGCTGGCCCAGGGCTATGACCTTTCCCTGGTGATCTTTGATGTGGATTATTTTAAGGAGTTTAATGACCGGTATGGCCATTTGTTCGGGGATCTTGTGCTGAAATCCATTTCGGCATATGTCATGAAGAATCTCAGAGAGGAAGATATCTTCGCCCGTTACGGCGGTGAGGAATTTGTGGTGCTGATGCCCCATACCACATTGGACCAGGCAGGGGTAAAGGCGGAGGATTTTAGGAGGGGAATTGAAGGCCTTTCTATTACGGACCGGCTCATCTCGGCCTCGGTGACCATCAGCGCCGGCGTGTCCTCTTTTCCGGCCTCTGCGGGAAGACCTACCGAACTGATAAAAACATCTGATGATGCTTTATATCAAGCCAAGCGCGATGGACGGAACTTAGTCCGGCTCGCACCAATACGTGAATGCTGAAAAAAGTATTATTTTACTGTAACTGAACCGACGATTCCATCAAAAAGAGACTGGAATTTTTCGCTGTATTCCGCATTATCTATAAAAATACTGATGCGGTACATATAGGGCTTATCATCATAGAATGCCTCAAGGGCCCGGATATTTTTATCGCCGCTTTTGAAGGTGTAATCCCAGAGGGTGTAAGATAGAGATCCTCTTTTTTCTTTTTTGCTTTCAAAGCTTAAATAATCGATGGCGGAATAGTTTTTTGACGTCTCAAGAAACTCCTCTAAAGTGGTTGAGAGCACCCATATTTGAATAAGACCATTGGCTTTTGGATCTGTTACGGTGAAATCCACGCTCTGTGTAATGTCGCTTCCCAGGTAGGAAGGGCGCCCTAATTTGACAACCTCGGGATATTTAAAAACAATCATCCGATTATCGGGACGGGGCAATACCAGTTCTCCGGTACTGCCAGATCCCTGGGTTTTGGCGGCAGCTTCATAGGAGAGATCGCTAAAGTCATAATGCTGTCCCATGCTAAAACCGGAGGGTGTCAAAATGGAGAGCCTGTTGCCGAAGGTTAAAAAATAGTGGGGTTCAATGGAATAGGCATAAAAAAACAGGGCGGCCGTGATCAGTACGGCGGCTAAAAGCGCCCCCGCCAGCCTCCGCCGCCGGTTCAATCTTCTTTTTAGAAAAAATGAAAACTTATACAGCATAAAATTTCTCCAGGCATATTCATGGAAGGATCCCTATGGATCACTGTAATAAAGATATGCCCGAAGAATTGCCGTCATTCATGGGACTTTTTTGAACATTTTGCTATTTAATGATTTCAGCTTTATTCTGCTCCACAATATTCTTGACCTGCTTTTCTTCATCAGGGGTCAGAATCTCTTTTAAATTTAAAAGAAGGATCAGCTTGTCCTCAACCTTCGCAACCCCCGAAAGAAACCTTCGATCAAAGTTTACCAAGGAGGGCGGTGTACTCTCGATCTCCTCATCGGGTACACGTACGATTTCAGTCACGCTGTCTACTATAAAGCCCAGCAGGTAATCGTTCACATTGACAGTGATGATGCGGGTGTTTTCATCATTTTCCCTGTCGGGCATGTTAAAGCGCTTCCGCAAGTTAAAAACAGTCAGAACCGTACCTCTGAGATTCAATAAACCCTCAATAAAAGGCGGGGTGTTGGGAACCTTGAAAATCTCCTGAGGTTTCAGGATCTGATAGATCTGAGTGATTTCTATTCCGAACGCCTCATCGCCTACATGAAATTTAATAAGCTGTTGTATGCCCATGTAAGATTACCTCCATTTGCCTTTTCCGCTTAATTTCAGCTCCTGTAGGAACCGTTGATTTTTACATAATCCATTGATAAATCACAAGTCCATATCCTGTCGCAGCTCTCACCAGCCTTAAAGTCCAGTAAAATTGTGATTTCTTCTTTTTTCAGAATTTCTAAGGCCAGGCCCTCATCAAAGGGAAAAGCGACACCGTTTTTACAGACCAAAAGGTCTCCTAAATAAATATCGACAATATTCGGGTCAAAATTAGCACCGGAATACCCCGCCGCCGTGAAAATTCTTCCCCAGTTTGCATCCTGACCGAAAATGGCAGTCTTGACCAAGGGTGATTTGGCGACAGCATTGAGGATAAGATGAGCATCGTTTTTATTTCTACAATGTTCCGCGCGAATCTCTATAAGCTTGGTGGCCCCTTCTCCGTCCTTTGCAAGCATTTTGGAAAGGCTTACCGACACCTCCGATAAAGCTTGGCAAAATGCTTCGTAGGCCGGTCCTTCGGATTCAATTGGAGCATTGCCAGCCATTCCGTTTGCTAAAAGGAGAACCTTATCGCAAACACTGGTGTCCCCGTCCACCGAAATTCGGTTAAAAGAAGAATCCGCAACAGTTCGGAGCGCTTTATCCAACAGTTTATGAGAGATAGCGGCATCGGTTGTCAAGACCGAAATCATGGTGGCCATATTGGGGTGAATCATTCCTGAGCCCTTTGCCATTCCGCCGATACAAACGGTCTTTCCGCTCAGGACAAAGGAGGCCGATGCTTCCTTTGGAAAAGTATCGGTGGTCATGATAGCCTTAGAGGCCATTGCTCCCCCCTCATAGGAGAGGGTGCTAAACGCTTCTTCAATGCCTCGCTTTACCTTGTCCATGTCCAGACGGAAGCCGATTACTCCGGTAGAACCCAGCATTACTTGAGAGGGATCGCACCCTGCCAGCCCGGCTGCGCAGCTGGCCATTTCCGCGGCGTCCATATCGCCCTGGGGACCTACACAGGCATTTGCACATCCGCTGTTAATCACAACAGCTTTGGCGGTTCCGTTTTTAATATGATTTCTGGACCACATTAGAGAGTGCCCTTTGACAACATTGGTGGTAAAAATACCTGCTGCTTGGGCGGTAATATCGGATACAACCATTGCAAGGTCATAGCCGCCATTTTTTTTAAGGCCGCAGGCCACGCCTGAGGCTCTGAATCCCAGGGGGGCCGCAACACCGGATTTTGTCATTTTTGCCTCCGAAAACTAAATAAGGTGGCTTTATTATAGCCTAATTTTTCAAGTCAGGCAAGGAAAACCGGAGGGACCCGTAATTCGTAATTTGGTGCCGTGAGCGATATTAAAGTGTGTAAGCGGAGCAGGATTGCGGAGCTGCCGATTACGAACTAAGGATGAGGGACAGCCTCTATATTCTTGACTTTTGCCGGCGTAATAAATATTTAATATGCGGAGGAATGGACGAAATACATAACATCCTTTAGTATAGGGCGTAAATACTGTATAATAATATCTATAAATTGCATTTGCCCTTTAGCAAATGGGCTTATAAAGCGATGCTTAAAAAAGAAATTGGAGTTGAAGAAAAGTGAACAATAAACTCAGAGATCAGCAAACCGACAGGTTATTTGAGGCCATATTAAATCTTGAGAATATTGAAGAATGCTATAATTTCTTTGAGGATTTGGGTACAATTACTGAAATCAAAGCTTTCGCTCAACGTTTTGCCGTAGCAGAAATGCTTACTGAAAAAAAGACATACAAGGAAATTCATGAAATAACAGGAGCTAGCGAGGCGACCATCAGCAGGGTGAATCGGGCCCTGAATTATGGAGCCGATGGCTATAGGCTTGCCCTTAGCCGCTTATCAAAAAAGGAGTCAGAGTAAATGAATATACTGGAAAAAATATTTGGCAGCTATTCCGAAAAAGAATTAAAGAGAATTAAACCTATTGTAGATAAAATTGAAGCCCTGGAACCCGATATGCAAAAACTTACAGACAGCGGGCTGAGAGCAAAAACTCAGGAATTTAAGGACCGTCTGGCCCGGGGGGAGAGCATGGATGACATCCTGCCCGAAGCTTTTGCAACGGTGCGGGAAGCCTCTGCAAGAGTGATAGGTGAGAGACATTTCCGGGTCCAGCTCATCGGCGGCATTATTCTTCATCAGGGCCGTATCGCCGAGATGAAAACGGGTGAAGGTAAGACGCTTGTGGCAACGCTGCCCGCTTATCTCAACGCGCTGACCGGTCTGGGCGTGCATATCGTAACTGTCAACGAATATCTGGCGCGGTTGGGCGCGGAGGAGAACGGACGCGTCTATGACTTTTTGGGTCTGACCACCGGGCTTGTCATCCATCAGCAGACTAAAGCTGAAAAGCAGCAGGCGTACGCTTGCGACATCACATACGGCACTAACAACGAATTCGGGTTTGACTACCTGCGCGACAACATGGTCATATATAAAAATGACAAAGTGCAGCGCGGCCACCACTATGCCATTGTGGATGAAGTAGACTCGATACTTATAGATGAGGCGCGCACGCCGCTGATAATTTCAGGCCAGGGCGAGAATTCGACGGAAATGTATTATGTGGCGGATTCTTTCGCCAAAAAGCTGAAGTGCGTGAAAGTTGCAGAGCTTGACAGCAAAGAGGATAACGACGAGCTTTATAAAGACGCTGATTATGTTGTCGACGAGAAGGCAAAGACCGCGAATCTTACGCAGAAGGGCGTTAAAAAGGCCGAGGAATTCTTTAAAATTTCGAACCTCACAGATGCCGAGAACGTACCGATACAGCACTATGTAGACCAGGCCATCAAAGCGCGCGGCGTAATGCGCAAGGATATCGACTATGTGGTGAAAGACGGCCAGGTTATAATTGTGGACGAATTCACGGGCCGCCTTATGTATGGCCGCCGCTACAACGAAGGGCTTCACCAGGCCATTGAGGCAAAAGAGGGCGTCAAGGTAGCGAGGGAAAGCAAAACGCTCGCGACTATAACATTCCAGAACTACTTCCGCATGTATGACAAGCTTTCGGGCATGACGGGCACTGCCATGACGGAGGAAGCCGAGTTCCGCGAAATCTATAAGCTGGATATAGTCGAGATACCGACAAACGAGCCGATGATACGCAAAGACCTGCCGGACGTTGTCTATAAGACTGAAGAAGCGAAGTTCCGCGCAGTGATAAACGACGTAATAGAGCACCACAAAACCGGCCAGCCGGTACTTGTGGGCACTATTTCGATAGAAAAATCAGAGCAGCTCAGCAAAATGCTTAAAAAACAAGGCATAAAGCATGAGGTGCTGAATGCAAAGTACCATGAAAAAGAAGCTCAGATAGTTGCTCAGGCGGGCCGCAAGGATTCTGTAACCATAGCGACTAACATGGCTGGCCGCGGCACGGATATTGTCCTTGGCGGCAACCCTGAGTACATGTCGAAAGCCGAAATGAAGAGAAGAAAAGTGCCGGACAAGCTTATCGCCGAGGCGGATGCGTATTCGGAGACCGACGATAAAGACATTTTAAATGCGCGGGAGATGTTCCAGAAGCTCACCGCGAAATATAAAGGGCAGACAAAGTCCGAAGCAGAGGAAGTCAAAGCTGCGGGCGGGCTTTATATTATCGGCACGGAGCGCCACGAATCACGCCGCATAGATAACCAGCTGCGCGGACGTTCTGGCCGCCAGGGCGACCCAGGCATGAGCCGCTTCTACATTTCCCTTGAAGATGATCTGATGCGTTTGTTTGGCGGCGAGCGCATAACAGCGCTGATGGAGAACCTGAATGTCGACGAGGATATGCCTATTGAAAATAAGATGCTCACGAAGGCAATAGCCAATGCGCAGAAGAAGATTGAGGGCCGCAACTTCGCAATCCGCAAGAGTGTCCTTCAGTTTGACGACGTAATGAACCGCCAGCGCGAAATTATTTACAGCCAGCGCGACCAGGTGCTGAACGGCGAA
>ENA-UOOK01007333-UOOK01007333.1-fermentation-metagenome-genome-assembly--contig:-NODE-7333-length-10106-cov-5.167844_pt1 | contig 10106 bp, 9 predicted proteins | sample MGYA00245777_ERZ724023 | MGnify/ENA primary metagenome ERZ724023 (study PRJEB28704, sample SAMN03018312) | fermentation metagenome | biome: anthropogenic terrestrial biome; feature: soil; material...
TCACGCCGGCTGTTTTTCACGCCCGGTGAATCAACTAAAGCTATTTTCTAAGTAGGTGCTACTAATGGCAGAAACAATCATCACCAAGATATTACCACCCAGTGCACAATCGGGATTAATTGAACGCGTCCGCCTGCACGAACAAACATCGGGGTCTGAATTTAAAAAAGCCACCTTATTTATAGCACCGGCTGGATATGGGAAGACCGTCTATATGACTCAGTTAGCAAGAAAAATGAAAAAGCCACTCGTCTGGTATCATATGGATAGCTATGATAATGACCCGGTGGTTTTTTTTCAATATTTGTGTGCTGCCCTTCGCCAACAAGTGCCTCGTTTTGCTCAGGATACATTAAAAACAATCGAGCGGGGGGATTTACAAAGTAGCATCCACGCTTTTACCGCCATGCTCATCAATAGTCTTGCCATCGAAGCTACAGATGGTTTAATCATTGCCTTTGATGATCTTCATCTCATCAACAATCCCCTTATCCACCACTTTATGCAGGAATTCCTAGAACACTTACCTTCTAATCTGCATCTGTTAATAGCCAGCCGGGCGCCACTTCCTTTTTCCTTTGACAAAATGTTAATGACAGGGGAAATTTCATCTTTGGGCGTGGAAGAGTTACGCTTTGACCAGAAAGAAATAGAAATTTATCTTCAGCAATTTAGCAAACTTAAAATCAGTAATTCTAACCAAAATTTATTACAAGAAATCCGGCAAACAACGGAAGGTTGGCCTGTAGCTTTAAGGTTAGTTATGGAGACCAAAGGTCCGATTAATTTAGAAGCAAAAGGGAAAAAAACACTTTTTAACTATCTGGCCGCTGAGGTCTTGGAGAAGCTACCATTAAATATTCGGGATTTTCTGCTTACTACTGCTGTTTTAGATATACTGACTCCAGATTTATGCAATCTTCTTATGAAGCGGACCGATTCTAAGCTGATATTATCAAATCTAGTGCAAGAACAATTATTTGTTACTCAGTTGTCCGGTAAAGAAGATGTCTACCGCTATCATCAGCTCTTTAGAGAGTTTCTTCTTACCCAATTAGGAGAAGATTATTTTCGACTTCTCCATAAGGTTGGAGAACTTTTAAGCGCACAGGGAGAATGGGAGCAGGCTGTCCGTTATTTTATAGCGGCTGGTTCGCAAGAAGAAACAATCTCTTCGCTTGTCAAAGCCGGTAGAAAATCCTTAAATAGCGGAAGATGGCAGACCGTGCTCGAGTGGTTAAATTCAATTCCCTTTGAACAGCAAACAAATCATCCCTGGCTAGTATTATACCGAGCGGAGATTGAAGTTTATCGCGGATGTAATGAACAAGCCGAGAAACTTGCTCAAAAGGCTTTTCATCTCTTTACTGAATTAAATGAGACAAAGGGTTTAACACAAACAAAGATCTTGCAAGCCAGAGTCTTTCGTTGTCGAGGAAAGTTCTTTGAAAGTCTAGACCTCTTAAGACAGATTGAGGATTTGTTGCCCGGTAATGACCAACGCTTAGATCTTTTAATGGAAAAAGTTGTTAGTCTTTACTTGACCGGAAGTTTTTTAGAAGCTGAGAAATTTTTGATCCAGGCGCTTAACAGCGCGGAAAAACAAGGAAATCGATACCTATTAACCTATATATTCGAAGGCTTAGGTAATGTTTATTACCTAAAAGGTGATTATTCAAAGGCCCTACACTTTTTTAAAAAAGGCATCGAAGTTTCTCCTGAAGGGTTTTTGCCTGGGTATCATACCCAAGATCATATGGCAGTGATCTACCAAGACTGGGGTGAATTGGACCAAGCGCTTAACCTTGCCCAACGGAATGTCGCTTTCAAAGAAAAGTTGGGCCTGGTGGAGACGCTGCCCTCCGCCTATACTCATTTAGCTTGTATCTATACAGAACTTGGCTGTTTTAAGGAGGCGGAAGAAAATTTCCAAAAAGCAATCACCTTGTTAAAAGAAAACCATGGGGAATTATCCTATCTCGCCTTAAGTCTGGTCTTTTATGGCCGCTCTCTTTGGTTACAGGGCAAGTTGGTTGCGGCTAAAGCTAAAACCGAAGAAGGACTTGCCATCAATGAGATTCGAGATTGTCTTGCCTATGGAGCTTGCCAATCGGTTGGCGGTTTAATTCTCTATCAGGCTGGCGAGACTGAACAGGGCAAACAAATCTTATTAGAATCCATAGCCTCTCTGGAAAAAATGGGTTTTATAAAGGCGGTGGCCTATGCCTCTCAAGCGTTAGCAATCTTGTATTGTACCGAGGGGAATGAAGATAAGTTTCTAACGTATGCCAAAAAAGCATTGATTTTATCTGCTCGGATTGATTATATCCAGAATTTTATTACCTGTTTTGATGTGTTTTTCCCGATCTTACGGGTGGGGATGGAAAACAATATCGAATTATCATTTATTCAGCGGATAATTGTTCGTATGGGCGGTCGTGCTCGCATAATTCTTTCACCATTACTCCAGCATCCTGATCCGGAGGTGCGAAAGAGGATCTGTGCTCCCCTATCAGAGATCAAGGATGAGGAAGCCAGAAAAGGTCTTCAGCTTCTAGCACAAGACCAAAATTCGCAGGTTAGCAAAACCGCCCGTAATCTGAGCACTAAATACAAGCTAAAAGCGAATAGTAATCAATTTTATTATACTGAGCAAAAAGATAAGATGATTAAGATTTATACCTTAGGACGGCTGCGCATCTTCCAAAATAATGTGGAGATTACTGACTCCAAATGGCGGACCAAAAAAGCTAAACACCTTCTAGCCTATCTCGCGCATCAGGGTGAACCAGTCAGTAAAGAAAAGATCATCGACAACATATGGCCAAATTTCGAAGGAGAAGAAGTTGGAGCCCTTTTCCATACGACAATCTATCGTTTACGCCAAGCCCTTAATCATAACCCTTCCTGTAAGATTATTTCCTACGAAGGAGGTAGTTATCAACTGGTTCCCGGACATTATGAGACCGATAAGAAAGAATTTGAGAACTATTTGTTGGCTGCTTCCAGCGAAGAGCTAAACCAAGAGGAAACCATGATTTACTTGGAGAAAGCCGTTGATCTTTACCGTGGTGATTACTTGGAAGATTTAGATTATCATTGGTTCCTCCCTTACCAAGAGCGTTTAAGGCATCTTTACGTTTCCACCCGCATAAAACTGGGCCGCTATTATATGGAGAAAAACGATTATGCAAAAGCAGTCACCCATCTCCTTTCTTTAGTGGGTATCTCCTATCTTTCCGAAGAGATTCACTCCCTGTTAATGAAAGCCTACGCTGGCCTAGGGGACATTATGGCCGTTCGAAAGCAATTCCAAAATATGACCACAGTTTTCCAAGAAGAGCTGGGGTTATCTCCCTCCCCTGATATCGTCGACTTGTATTATAAATTAGTTGGCAAAACCGTTCATTAAGGTGTTATCCCTTGAGACTAACGCCAACAAAATCATAATTTTTTGTTACAGTTGAATTATCACCCTTTTTTAAAGGTCAACATAGAATATGGCAGAGATGGAAAGGGGGTAATAACCATATCTACTCCTCGTATTCCCGAAACTCTCTGTGGTGTTCTAGAAAAATTGAAAGGCGAGAAAGTAATTTTAAACCTAAGATCAGGTGATAAAGAGCAGGTAAAGATTGTGGATGTTGTCGGTAATGTTCTCATCGCGACTACTGATCGGAGATTCAAATTCGTAAGTTGTGACTGTATCTGTGCCGTTATTGCCGATTGTTTAGATGTCATCTCCGCTCGCTTCGACTTAGAATACTAATAATAACTAGTTTTTCGCTTCTTAACAGAGACCACCGTAAGTACGGTGGTCTCTTCACTTGATCGTCAATGAGCTATGATAACTTAGGGCTTTTTGCGTTGTCTTTTGATTTAATTATCCTGATACAATATATTGATAGCCTAATACCAGTCTAACACTATATATTGTATTGGGACCTTTTAAAAAGGATACAACGCAAAAAGATTTATTAGTAAAAAAGCAATAATAAGAATACTTTCGATTGCCGAGATGTATGTTTGAATAACCTTTAATTCAAACTTTAGGTCTTGTAATAATTGCAGGAAACTGTATACATTTATTTCCATCCATGATATAATTTCCACATAAGACTATTAATTTCTGCTATGAACTGTCCATTACAAACAGCTCTTTAGAAATTAAAGGTCTCATTCTTGATTTAGGTTTTTATGAAGGGAGGGCATAAGATGCTTTACCTTATAGTAGGCACTATTCTCCTAGTAGTAACCATCTTTATCTTTATAATCAAAAAAGTCCATGACAAAATCAAACTAACCACTTTAAGTATTTGTCTTTTTGCTTTGGCTTTTTCCCTAATCAGCTCATACGAGCTTTTATTTCAGTCTTTTGAGGCCGACCAATTCCGACCTCTAGCTTTACTTAATCTCCAATTAATCTTCTTATTCAATGTGTTGATTAAATTCTTAATCTTTTATTGGTTAGTAGCCATTGCCACCGGGATCATTAATCCTGAAAGGATCTCAAAGTATGGCGCTAAGCTCTTGGGCTTAGAAGTTTACAGCGAATACGCCGAAAAAGCAAAAAAGATCGAAGATAATGCGGAAAAAGCAGATAAGCAAATGGATCTAATTGTTGAATTAAACCGCAATATCTTCGATTTTTTATTAAAACCCTTCGAAGAAAATGTCATTAAAGCCGAGAATCAAGCTGATATGATCCGTGATTTAGTTAAAGATATCCTGATTAAGTCTTATAATAATTACCCGGGAGTGAAAATTTTTGTTCTTCCTTTAAATGAAAAAGGATTTCTTCGCCTCGGAGAAGAATTAACCGCTTATGTCAGGCCCTTAAGTATGGAAAACAGACCTTTGACGACAATTGAGAAGAAGACGATCGGAATTGGGATCATTCCTGGGATGGAAAACTTAAGTACGGCAATAATAATCGACACTACCAAAGAGCATTATGAAATCTCAGATGCGGAAATATGCTCAGCAGGTTCTCTGTTTGTCTCGATCGCCACCGCCATCCATTGGTCAATAAGATGTAAGGATTTTTAGCTTCCATCTGTTTTTTTAGTAGAAGTAATCATTAATCAAAGATTATTAAGGAATTTGCAAATTAATCTCGAATTCTATATAATAGAAGCAGAAGGTAAATTGCGTCGCTACGCAATTGAAGGGTGTGTGATATAATGATCACAGTAAAAAAAGGACAAACCGTTGATTTTCGAGGTTCAAAAGTTCCATTATATATTAAAGAAACGAAAGAAGCGGCTCGTGAATTAGCTAGGGGTTTAGAGTTAGAAAGAGAAGCTTGCGCCACTAAGGACAGCTTCCTTAAACAACGCGTTAAAATCAAAACAAGCCAAAAAAGAGAAACGCAAATCCCGGTCATTCTAGGGAATAAAATTAAAAAATTAAGGAATGCTACTCACCAAGAGGGGTGATAACATTTGGCTCTTGGTATCAATAAAAGTCATTCTGATAAAAAATCAATTTTAAATGAACCAACTAAATCCAAACCGTTACAGGAGATAAAAAAACTAGCGAAAGATTTACAAAAGAAATATAATTAAATTAGCTCTCCAGGCTGCCCAACGTCATAAAGCCAACCCTTTTTCGGGTTGGCTTTTGATGTCTAGTTAGTCCGGCTATTTATTAGATAAACCTCGCCACTTCATTAGCGGAGGTAATGGCCTCCCAAGCCCGGCCAGGGACTCTGGCGTCGCCGATGCAATATACCTCCGGAGCCGCCTTCTGCTTTAATAGTTCATAATATAAAGAATCTTCCGCCCGACCGCCTGTTGCGTAAATAATAAAGTCTGTATCAATCACCATTTCTTCAAGATTCTTGGGGTTCAATGGCCGGTCGAAGGGATTATGAATATTCTCCGGAATCAAAGTGGTCCAAGGCGTATAAGGGTCCTTTCTTTTTCGATTAGCAAGGATAAATACTTTCCCTGCCGCCAAACGGTGAACTTTCGAGGAAGTAAAAGCTTTTACCGGCGCCTTTAAAACATCCTCCTGTCGTCCGGAAGGGGAGCCCTTCCCCATCATCATCCATAGTAGCATACTACGATTGGCATGTACTGTTCCAGTCATCAGATTAGGAAGCATCTCCACCACTGTAACTTCTAGTCCTCGTTCATAGGCTAAAGAAAAAGCTACCTCACACCCAACAACTCCGCCACCGATAATCGTAACCTTTTTTACATCCTCCGGTAATCTCATCCCATTAAGCAAAAATTCTCTGGCTTCAAGTGACCTAATCAGATCCTTCCCTTCAATCTCTGGAACTACAGGAGTCAATCCATTGGCGCAGATGATGACATCATATTTATCTTTTAAATCTTCCGTCTTAACTACAGTATTATATTTTATCTCTAGCCCGTTTTTGCTTAAGATATCCATCTGGTATTGAAGATTACGGAGATACTTAGCAACGTCATGTTTAATCTTCATCTTGCCGCCGGCTACCAATTGCCCTCCAATTTGGTTCGTTTTTTCAAAAAGCGTAACCTGGTGTCCTCGGGCAAAAGCTGTTTTCGCAGCTTCACAACCACCAGGCCCGGCGCCAATAATCGCTACCTTTTTGACCTTCTCTGCTTTGATCAACTGTTTAGTATCTTCAAATCCGGTATAAGGATTTACTGTGCAGCAAGGATGCCCCCCCAAGATAAAGGATTGGATACAGCCTTCCTGGTCACCGATGCAATGTATGATCTCCTGCACTCTGTTCTCCCGAACCTTCTGCGGCCAATAAGGATCGGCTAGTAAGGGGCGGCCCAGCATGAAGAAATCGGCCCAACCTCTCTTTAGAACCTCTTCAGCCTTGTCTGGGTCTCCCAGTTTCCCTACGGCGATTACCTGAGCATTAATTTTTCTCTGCTTAAAGAAATCCTTCAACCGCCCAGCCATCTCTTCCACATAAGGAATGTCATTAAAGTAGGCCGGGGGATGAGGCCAGAACCAGTTATCGTAACAACCCTTATCCACATCAAAGGCGTCTACACCCGCTTCTGCCAATGCCTGACAGAATTCCAACCCCTCTTCGATTGTTCTTTCCATCCCACGGAACCTTTGGGCAAAAACTTCTTCTCCATAAGACTCCCGTAGACCCTGAGTTAAATCTACTCTATAGATAATAGGGAAATCCTCACCACAAGTCTTTTTGATCTCACGGACCACATCGATGGCAAATTGGAATTTATCTTTATACCTCCCGAGCTTTCTCCGATTCCAGGGAGCGGAAGTCAACTGATCCATCAAATAACCTTCATGCCCATGTAATTGGACGCCATCAAAGCCAGAAACTTTGGCATTAATGGCACTTTGGCCAAAACTTTTCACGATTTTTTTGATCTGCCTACCGCTAAGCGGTAAATGGGGAAGTTGAGGGACATAAAAGTTTTTATTGATAGAAGCTGATTTTAGAAGTTTACCCTTGAGAAAAGGTTCGGGTGAACCCACCCTACCAAGTCCGGCTGTTAATTGGATAAAAATCTTAGCATCAAAGGAATGAACCCCGGCAACAAGGTCACGCCATCCGGCCATCCTGGTTCGGGAGGAACCATCGATCCTCGGAAAATAAGTGGTATCACTATCCTCAGAAACCGTAGGGTCTACGCCATATGAGACAGGAATTAAACCAGTAATCAACAGTCCGGTTCCACCCTTCGCCCGCTCCACGAAATAGTCGATCATTTTCGGAAGCGGTCTTCCAATTGGGTCTGCCATATTGATATTCCCCATCGGAGCCATAATGATCCGATTTTTCACCTTACACTTCCCAATTTTCCCCGATTCAAAGATCTTATGATAACTCATCTCTTTACTCCTTTCATCAACAATCAATTTTGAACCAGAAACTTAAAATTAACAGCTAAACTGTCTTTTATCTGATAATGACAGTGCCATCCTCTTTTATCTCCATGGTTTGGTCATCTTGAACATTATCTAAAAAATCTGCTCCTAATTGGTCAACTGTGATAATTCTGCTTTTTAGCCAGACCTCACTTAAAATAATACCGGCAGCCGCCAGAGAATCAATATGTTCTGAAAAAAGCATAGCTTTGGGTCCAATCCCCATTTGGACCACCGTCTCTAAGACCATTCCTCCAGTGGTTGAACCGATGGTTTGGGGAAGACAAATGATCTTATCTGTTAGATCCTTTTTATAAAGATCCGGGTTATTCTGGTCGGCACAGATTACCCGTTTGGCTTTTTTCAAAGCGCTTTTTTGGTAACTGGCTAACAGGTTCAGTCCTTGTCTCGAGACAACAGCTTCGCCGATGGTATTTCCAGCCAATACAACCCGACCTTTAAATACTCGCTCCTTCATTTTCATCCTCCTTTACAAGTTGACAACTTGCATAATTCATTTTTTTATGAGGCAACTCTAAAATACGACTCAAGCGTTTCGAAAGATAATTAGGTAATTTCCTCAGTTAATAATCTGAGCTAACAGTTCCTCATCCAATAAAAACTTGGCTGTAGTATAAGTACGTAACTTGTTGGAATTAGTAATCACTGGCTGTTTAGCGCATAACGGGTTATTCATATACATTAATGCGCATATAGAGGTTATTCGAGCGCCAGTCGCTAATAACTGGCTGTATCTTGTCTTATCCCCTTTGAAAGCATTTACCACATCAGGTGCAGCGCATAATAAAGTAGGGAGTCCAACTTTTTCTCGATCTGCCTTTTTTAAAGCAAGAGAAATCCTTTCCGACCAGCTCGCTAGTTGTTCCAAGGATAAATGAGGACAACCAATGAAACAGACTTTGGGTTTAGCCTCTTTCTTCTTCCACATTAACGGATAAGAATTAATAATTCGCTCAACCTCCTGATCATCAATGGTGTATTTCTGATAGTTCTCTACCAACAAACTCCTTTGTTGTTCTATGGCTTCCGGAGTAATATTCTCCACATGATAGAGTCCAACCGCCCCATTGGAGGCACTGGCCGCCCCCATATCTTTTAAATAGTCACGTGTATCGATAGAAAAACCGACACCCAAAAACTTATCTAATCCCGTTATATAAGGAACATCTTCTACCACCTTCATCCCAATTGCGCTCCCCAGAACCTGGGCATTGGGTACTTTAGAAGTTTTTACTTCCACCAGCCATTTTGCCTTCCGGCCTTCATCAGTTAATAGTCCGAATTCCGGAGCTTTACCCACAATTCCACAGCAAAGTTCAATGATACCAGAATTCCGATTACTCCTGGCGCCGCGGCCCGGGTGCGGGATCTTGTTCACGTCGACGAGCGCGGTGAGCTTCTGCTCCTTCGAGTCCACCACCGCGATCTTGTTCGACTCGTTGGCCGCCACCAGGAAGTAGCGCTTGCTGGCGTCCCAGCCGCCGTCGTGCAGGAAGCGCGCGGCGCCGATCGTGGTGGTCTTGAGGTTGTCGATGTCCTCGCAGATCGTGTCGATGGCGTCGGTGATCGTGACGCCGCCCGTGTAGGGGCCTATGACGATGCCGGCGATGATGTAGCCGAAGATGAGCGGCTGGTTCAGCCGCTTCGCGACGATGCCGCCGATGAGTCCGGCTGTTACGACGATGATGAGATTGATGGCAAGGTCCATGGGAGCCACCTCGGATTCCGGATGAAATAGGCAACCCCAGTATTGTCACACAAAGAGGGGAATTTTCAAGCCGTCGCCGGGGAACGGGCGGATAGTCCCACTGTTTCAGGGGCGCATCAGTCGACAGGAAGGACCGTCTGCGGGAGGAAAGGCAGTGGTATTCGATATTGGATTATTGATCATTCCTTTTTTGCATGATATATAATAGGGTAGAATATCAAGTATGGTGCCGTGCAGGGACGTCCGTACGGCGGAAAGGAGGCCTTTCGTGGCTGGTGCAAGCTGCAACAGGGAGGTTCCACAGGTCGAGGGCGCGGGGACCAAGCCCTCCGAGCGACAAGAGGAGAAAAAGGAGGCCGTTCGCATGGGCGTGATGGTGGGGGAGAAGGCTCCGGATTTCACGGCGCCGGCGTACTACAAGGGGAAGTTCACCACGGTGAAGCTGTCGGACTATCTCGGCAAGTGGGTGGTCCTGTGCTTCTACCCGGGCGATTTCACCTTCGTCTAAGCGACTGAAGTGTCG
>ENA-UOOK01007334-UOOK01007334.1-fermentation-metagenome-genome-assembly--contig:-NODE-7334-length-10105-cov-10.088756_pt1 | contig 10105 bp, 9 predicted proteins | sample MGYA00245777_ERZ724023 | MGnify/ENA primary metagenome ERZ724023 (study PRJEB28704, sample SAMN03018312) | fermentation metagenome | biome: anthropogenic terrestrial biome; feature: soil; material...
TCAGCTATTTCCACAGTTCTGTCTGTTGAACCTGTATCGACCACTATCTGCTCATCCACAACAGATTTAAGATGCTCCAGACAATGTTCTATGTTTTCTTCTTCATTTTTTACGATTAAACATTGTGATATGTACATTATTATCTCCCTTACTCATATTGCATTACAATTTCGGCTATCATACTATATACAATCATACATTGATTCATAATATATCCTATAGTCACCCGAGACTATATTTTCAATCCATTTAATATTATTCAGATACCATTCAATTGTATCTTTCATTCCTTTTTCAAAGGTGTAATACGGTGACCAGCCTAATTGAGTAGTAATCTTGGTATTATCAATCGCATATCTTCTATCATGTCCTGGTCTATCTTTAACATATCTGATCAGATTTTCTGGTTTTCCTAATGTGTTAATAATTAATTTTACTATTTCTATGTTTGCCTTTTCATTGTTTCCGCCAATATTATAAATCTCTCCATCAACACCCTTATGCAAGACCGTATCAATAGCTGAACAGTGATCAGATACATGCAGCCAATCTCTTATTTGCATACCGTCACCATAAACAGGTAATTCCTTTTCTTTTAAGCAGTTATTAATCATAAGAGGTATTAGCTTCTCAGGGAACTGGTACGGACCATAGTTATTACTGCAGCGAGTTATGTTTACCGGCATATTAAAGGTCTCATGATATGCCCTTACCACCATGTCAGCACTTGCTTTACTGGCAGAATAGGGACTGTTGGGCATTAACGGCATTGTTTCAGAAAATAACCCTGTTTTACTCAAAGCTCCATATACTTCATCCGTTGACACCTGCACGAACTTAACGCCCTCTCTATATTCATTGCAATATTTATCTTCGGGATTAAGCTTCCAATGATTTTTAGATACATCCAATAAAGACTGTGTACCGATAACATTAGTAGATAAAAACACCTCCGGATCTTCAATGCTTCTGTCAACATGTGATTCGGCCGCAAAATTCACTACATTATCCATGTTGTATAAACCGAAAACTTCTTCAACCTTTTTTCTGTCTCTTATATCCCCCCTTATAAAGGTATAATTTTTATTGTCTGCTACTTCTTCCAAATTCTCAAGATTGCCGGCATAAGTCAACATGTCCATATTTATTATTTTGTAATCCGGATGCCTTTCCAACATTAGTTTTATAAAATTACTTCCTATAAAACCAGCACCGCCCGTAACTAAAATAGTCTTCATTATTTTTCCTCTTCTATTGTATTTCTGTTAAATACCTGCTCAAAGCGTCTTCCCAATGAGGCAATCTGTCAAAATTATTTTTATTGAGATTCTCTTTGGACAGCATGGAATTCAAAGGTCTTTTTGCTTTTGCAGCATACTCCGATGTAAATACAGGGTTGACCTTTATATCAATCTCTGCTTTTTTAAATATTTTTAAGGCAAATTCATACCAACTGCAATATCCCTCATTAACGCCGTGATATGTTCCATATTTGATAGTTTGGATCATATCACAAATAAGAACCGCCAAATCTTTCGTATATGTAGGTGCTCCCATCTGATCATTTACTACATTAATTTCGTCCATTTCCTTTGACAGTTTTAACATAGTCTTTACAAAGTTATTGCCATTTTTCCCATATATCCACGAAGTTCTTATTATGAAATATTTTTCTAAAGTGCTTTTAACAATTTTCTCACCTTGTTCTTTGGAATAGCCATAATAATTAATTGGATTTGTAGTTTTGTCCTCACTGTGTGGTTCATTACCCTGACCGTCAAAAACGTAATCCGAACTTATGTATACCATTTTAGCATCTATAATGCTGCATGCTTCCGCAATATTTTTTGTTCCTTCAACATTTATTGCATAGCATTTTTCTTTTTCATCTTCAGCCTTATCTACATAGGTATACGCTGCACAATGTATTACTACATCCGGTTTGATTTTGAGAATATATTCTTTTGTCCGCCTCTTATCAGATATATCAAAATCGTTTCTAACAGCTCCTATTGCTTCTATTCCAAGCTCACTTAGTCTATTCATAACATCATGTCCCAACTGACCATTTACGCCTGTCACAAGCACTTTGATACTGAAATTTGCATCAGAATTCTTAAGTAGAGGGGCATCCATATCCTTTTTTGATAATATGGGATTAGTAACACCCCAATCTATCCCAATATCCGGATCATCAAATTTTATGCTTCTGTCATATTCACTGCTATAGTATTCATCTACCTTGTACTGTACTTCCACATCATCAGTTACTGTTAAGAATGCATGCCCAAAGCCCTTAGGTATCAATAGCTGTTTTTTATTCTCTGCAGAAAGTTCAATGCCGAACCATTGCTTATATGTATCCGAGCCCTTTCTTAAATCAACTACAGTATCTATAATAGTACCATGGGTACATCTTATCATCTTAGTTTGTGATTTGGGAGCATTCTGAAAATGGATTCCCCTTAATGTTCCTTTTTGAGCAGAATACGATTGGTTATCCTGAATAAAGTCAACATCAATTCCTTTATCTGAGAGTTTAGACTTTGTATATGTCTCTGTAAACCAGCCTCTGTGATCACCATGTACTTCTGTCTCAATAATCAGCAATCCCTTAAATTTAGTTTTTGTTACGTTCATAATATTTTCCTGCTCCTTAGGTCAAAGTAAAACATCAATATTGAATCTTGCCTTCAGCAACTCGTTTCAAATGCTCTCCGTAGGGTGATTTCCCATATTTTTCGGCCGAGTGCAAAACGGTCTCCCTGTCTATCCACTTATTGATATACGCAATTTCTTCAGGTGCGGAAATTTTAATGCTTTGACGCTTCTCAATAGTTTGTACAAAGTTTGCCGCATCAACAAGGCTCTCCATAGTGCCTGTATCCAGCCATGCATAACCCCTTCCTAAAAGCTTAACATTCAGAGTACCATCATCAAGATACATCTGATTCAAATCTGTAATTTCAAGTTCTCCTCTTTTTGAAGGTTTTACTTGTTTTGCATATTGAACAACTCTATTATCATAAAAATACAATCCTGTAATGCAGTAGTTAGATTTTGGGTTCTTAGGTTTTTCTTCAACCGATATTACTCTTCCGCTTCCATCAAACTCTACTATGCCAAATCTCTCAGGATCATGGACATAGTATCCGAAAATTGTAGCTCTGCCTTCTTCGGTGCATTTTACCGCATCTTTCAGCATTGAAGTAAATCCATTACCATAAAAAATATTGTCCCCCAATATCATTGCACAGGTATCGCTACCTATAAATTCCTCACCGATGATAAAGGCCTGAGCAAGGCCATCGGGTGTTGATTGTTCCTTATAGCACAATTTGATACCAAATTGACTGCCGTCTCCCAACAGCTTTTCAAAATTTGGCAAATCCTGCGGAGTGGATATGATTAAAATATCATTTATCCCTGCTAACATAAGTGTAGAAAGAGGATAATATATCATTGGTTTATCATAAACAGGCAAAAGCTGTTTGCTTGTAATTATTGTTAATGGATAAAGACGGGTTCCTGAGCCGCCGGCAAGAATAATTCCTTTCATCATTATATCTCCCTCGTATAATATACTTGTAGTTTAACTGTCAATTGTTATTCCGAATCCACCTCGAATTCAGAATAATGTCACATATCATGTCAACTTCTTCCGTTTTTAAATCCGCATAGAGCGGTAAAGTAAGTACTCTATCCGCTATGTACTTAGCAACTGGAGTTTCATCAGCATTAAATCTATCTTTATAGCACTCATAACTGCTTGTTAACGGATAGAAATATTTGCGGGAAAATATATTATGACTTTTTAATGCTTCAAAAACCTCATCACGAGTCATTTTATATCCATCAAATACTACAGGAAAATATGCATAGTTACTGTTAACTCCATATTGAGGCTCACGTAACTTAATTCCCTCAATATTTTCAAGTCTTTCAAAATACCTTTCTGATACAACTTTTCTCTTGCCGATTTCTTTATCAATATGACGAAGGTTGCAAATACCCATAGCCGCTTGGAACTCGTTCATCTTGGCATTTCCACCGACATATTCAACAGATTCAGATCCTGTAATGCCAAAATTTTTTATATCGTATAATACTTTATATAAATTTTCATCTTTATATGTAACAGCCCCACCCTCAATAGTATTAAAAACCTTTGTTGCGTGAAAACTGAACATTGACGCATCGCCAAAAGTTCCTATACCCTTACCATTTATTTCAACTCCAAAGGCATGCGCGGCATCATAGATTACTTTTAAGTTATGTTTCTTAGCAATTATATCTATATTTTCTACATCACATACATTACCATAAACATGTACCGGAATGATGGCTGAAGTCTTGTTAGTTATTAAGTTCTCTATCTTATTTACATCTATCGTATAGTTATCAGAATTAATGTCACAAAACACAGGTATAAGACCATTGCGAACTATTGCATGTGTAGTTGATGCAAAAGTAAATGGGCTCGTAATCACTTCTCCTTTCAAGCCTAAGGCATCTATCGCACCCTCAAGAGCTAAATGTCCATTTGCATATAACATGACATTATGAACCTTCAAGTATTCTATCAGTTGACACTCAAAAGTTTTATGCTTAGAACCCATATTCGTAAGCCATTTACTTTTCCATAAATCTTCTATCTCTTTTATATATTCTTCAAACTCTGGCATTGATGATTGAGTTACTTGGATTGGTTTATTCAAATTTCTTCCCCCAATAATTATTATTCTTAACAAGTTCATAATACTCATCTCTTAGAATACCTACAACATCTAAATCTCTATACCTTCCATTTTTATATATGCAAGACCTAAGCCTTCCTTCTACTTTCCACCCACACTTTTGATACATTTTTTTAGATGCAATATTATCATCAAACCAGCTTCCATCTAAACGATTTAATTGCAACTCGTCAAATGCATATTTCATAATTGCCATCACTGTATCTGTGCCTATTCCCTTTTTCCTTTTTTCTTTATTTGCCAGCTTCATTCCATGCATAGCTCGTCTGTTTTTCCAGTCAATATTGGTTAAAGTAGCAATTCCCAACACTCCATCCGCTTCTGTTTCTATGATAAATCTAAAATTATTTTCATCATTTATATTTTTTTCGTACCATTGTTCCTGTTGGTATTTTGAAATAGGAAATGCCCAACCTGTAACTAAACTCTCTATTTCCGGATCATTAAGCATTTCTATCATTAATTCTAGGTCTTCTCTCTCAATAGCTCTTAATGTTACAAATTTTCCTTTAATATTCATGCTATTCTCCTAATTCTTTCAAATTATTTATTATGTATTCCATTTCCTTAACCCCATATCTTTGATCACACGGTAATGGTAAAATATTTGCAGCATAATCAAATTCAATGCTGGTCTCACTGTTATCCTTTAATACATTTGGCCACAAAGTCGGTATATATATTTTTTTCTCAGCCAGCCTTTTCCTGGTTTCTATACCGTTTTCAACATAATACGGATAAGCAAAAGCTCCAAAAGGAGTCTTAATATCTAAAATATTAGTAGGTTTAAGGTTATCATTAAGAATTTTGAAATTCCTATTTCTCAATTCTATGATTCTTTGATAATCAATTGCCCCTAAAATATTTTCGGTAAGCTTTGACATCTTTTTAATAGGTAACTCTCTAAATGAATCTTCATTCTTCTTAAATTCACTATAATACTCTGATGCTTGTCTTTCAAAACGACCTAAAATATGCTTCATGCGAGAAGCTGACTGATCCTCTTCTAATTTTTCATTAAAAACAACACCAGTTGATAAATACGCTCCATCCGGTAATCCAAAATATTTTCTACATGAATAAATAGTATCTATATCTTTTATAGGTTTCTGAAAAAATGCTTGTGTATTATCTAATATAACAGAATTATATTGTTCCTTTACCATTAATACTTTTTTATTGCTGATTTGGCCATAATAATTCACAATATATATATATTCGTTATCCTTAGCTTTTTCATCGATTATGGGTAAAAACTCTTTATTAATATGATAATATTCATACTCAATGGAATATTTTCTTAATATCAAGCTAATAGAATTGCACATAAAATATGGTAAATATATCTTTTTAATATTTTTGGCTTTAATTAAATATATTAAAGCGTTTCTCCCCGTGTTTAACTGCACTACGTTCTTATAATATGGATTACTTATTAACTGTTCAAACTCCAAATATCCGCCAATTTCTTTCATTAAAATCTCCAAAAACATTATTTCTAAATTTATTTTTTTATGTAGCCATTCTTGATGTATGTTAAAGTAATTTGTAATTGTCTAACATATCTTTTATCTTGAGTGGATTATTAAACATCATTGCATCGATTATTGAAAGCCCCGGTTCAAATTCTCTTCTTTTTTGTGTATATCTTAATAAATCTATTTTTAAAAAATTAATCTTTATATCTGATTGCTCATATTTTGTAGTATCGAAAAACTCTACCCCACCCTCTGGATTCCAATATTCCTTAACATTACCCAGTGCTTTACAAATATTTAATGCCCACTCATCTGGTGAATTAACAGGATCAATTAATAAATTCATTTCTGAAAAAATTTCTATGTTAGCTTCCACACCAATATAATTACAAATTACTTTCAATATATGGTGATTTAATTTAGTTATACTATTTGTGTCTATGCATAATGCATCTTTTAAAATACTTATAGTTTCATTATAATAATTTGCCTTTTTTTTATAATGCTCTAGCTGAGCAAAAATCTTACACTTCCAATCACTTTCATCCCTAATAGTAATATCTTTTATCTTTGTATCTCGACTATGTTTCATTAAAGGAACCGATATATATTGCCACCCTTCTTGTGGTTTCAGTATCCTATTTCTTTCAATCCAGCCGTGATTTATAAACTGTACATCATCTAATAATATAAATCTATCAGTATGTTTTATCAAGCTAAAATAGCCCAGATATGGGAAAAAGTATGGTTGCATTATACCTATTTTCATAGAATCATCCTTTCATCAAAGTTACAACTGGTAATGCACCATCAAGCATTACATCAATCGAATCTTTAAATGCTTTTTTCAAGCCATCTCTCAAATCGACTGACAAATTTGAATTAATATTATTAGTTAATATACCGTTCAGCGAACTGAACCATTGGGAAATTAACCTTCTATATTCACTTCTGCTATTAATAATACCTAAATTATATCCATCATCAATAATTTTTTTCCATTCGATAATTCCTGTAATGTATACTTCCGGTTTGCGTGAATTTTGTGAATTATGCTGTCTAACATAGCTCAAGGACTCAGATATATATACCGCATCACCCTGTTTTAATAAAGATAACCAAGTAGCAACATCTCCAATATTTAAATAAAAATTATGATTAAACCTGCCAAATCCATCTGCCAGAAGAGATTTCTTAAACAATACCGTTGTAGGCTCTCCAATAAAATTTGTTAAGTTATCTAAACAAATTAAGCTTAGCTGTTTACCATTAACTAAAGTATCTTTCTCAAAAATCCTCTGTGTTGCTCCATTGTCAGGCATTTGATTTCTATCTTCATCAATTAGCTGTCTATGTGATGTAACGAGGGTTATTCCCTTATTATTTAAGTAATAATTCATCATTTTTTCTATTTTAGTAGCATGAAAAATATCATCATGAAATAAATAGTTTACATATTCTCCGCTACTTCTTTTAAATAAATTTTCCCCATTCGAAGCTCCATAATCCATTGCTTTTCTTTCATTTTTAAAATATGTTAAGTTTTTATAATTATCTAAATAAGGTATTAAAAATTCATGTACATCATCGTTTGTACTATCATCACCAATTATTATCTCTATATTTAAATAGGTTTGATTAATTGCGCTTTCAATTGCTTCTTTCAAGTATTTTGTCTGATTGTATGCCGGGATCAATATGCTTACAAGCGGAAATATCTCTCTTGAGTATTCCTGAAGGAAAACCCTTCTGTACTCTTCATATCCATTTCTAACATTGACAAGTCCGCAATCATGAATGCACCATACATCATTTTGCTTTGTAACAGCTACTTTGTATCCTGCTCTTATGAACTCTGCACTTTGCGATAAATCATAAAAATGCCATCCATCAAAAATCTCCTCGCGCCAAGGCACATCATACTGAGTTATCATTATCAGTCCATCTATACCTTGTACACTTTCATAATCTTCTCTGATATCGCCTAAATCAAGAAGTTCCATTTTGCCTGTATGACTATCATATACTTTTCCACATTTATTACCAGATTCCCACCATACACCATTGGTAGGCAGCACCCTTGCTCCTGCAACTCCGATTAATCCAATATTCTCATTTTTATTAAAAATATTTATAATGTCGTAAATGAAGTTTTTATTAATAATAAATACATCCTGATGCAAATAAACCTTGTACTTTGCGTCTGATGCCTTCATAGCTTCATTATATCCCTGTGTCATACTTACGGCATCTTCAATATATATATTATCTACCTGATAGTCTCCCGGAACTTCTAAGTAACTGAGATATTTCACACACTCATTATACATTTCCATATCATTTACACAAGTTATAAAACAGACTTTTTTATTATTCATTAGCTTCCTCCATTATATCGTGCAGTAAATCAAGCATTTCATCATCTTTGTCACGAGCAGAGTTTAAAAATGAAATAGCCAATTCTTTCTCACCTATTTTACCGGCAATATATGCAATATTGTAAATAGTATCTTTATCTGCAAGGTTAATTTCATATGATTTCATCAATAACCTTAGAGAAAAGTCCACCATTCCTTCTTTATAGCATCCTAATGCAATTGCATTTAAAAGCATTTCTTTTTTAATTATATGCTTGTCTATACTCATAACAATGCTGTCATAGTCAAAATCATCTTCATAAATATTATCTAATACCTCACTTAAGCTTTCATCATATTCAATATTATTTTCAATTCTTCTCAGTAAAAATTTAAGATTTCTGTCATCAATTTTGGTGTTTGAATCTGATAAATTAGTAATCTGTTCATCTATAATAGAGTGTGGATCAACACCCCATTTCGTCTTAAATTTTTCTCTATTGGTATTCAATAATTCAGCATATTTTTGATTGTCCTTGTTAAATGAAGTGCTGCCAAAATGATGTATATAGCTATCCTTACACAGAATGAGCTTGTATCCTGCACTTCTCATTCTAAACGAATAATCATCATCCTCAAAGTTACCGGGTGTGAATATTTCATCCAACAATCCTATTTTATTGACAACTTCCCTTTTAATTAACATGCAAAAGCCTACTAATCTTACTCGTTCCTCCCATAATGATGGATTGCTTTTATTGTATTTCTCGGCAAAGTCTATCATTTCATTGATATTATTATATTCAGCTTGTACCGTCTGATGATTAGAGCAAGAGTTAGTGACCGATCCTACCGAACCTATATTTTTGCTGCTGTAAAGACAAATTTTAAGGTTATCAAGCCAATTCGGTGTAACTATTGTATCATTATTTAGTAATAAAATGTCATTATTTTTTTCAGAAGCATTTATTCCCTGATTACATCCCTTTGGAAATCCGTCATTTTCATCATTGAAGATAATTTTAAGGTTATTTTGTGTTTTCAGCCATTCTTTTGTACCATCTGTGGAGTTATTATCAACAATGACAATCTCATAAGTTCCTTTTCTTGTATATTTTCTGATACTGTCTATGCATAACTTATTATATTCAAGGTTGTTGTATGTTAATATGACGATGCTTGTATGAGGTATATTATTTAAGTTGTCCTTTATTCCATAAGCAGAATAATATTCCATTCCTTTTATACTTTTTTCAGAATTCACTTTATTTCCTCCAATAGAGTTTAAATACTATTATATAGTATCGGCAAATAACGACAAATATTAAGGCAAAAACATTAAATTTCCTCGCGAAATCCTTGAGAGTGTAGATTGACACTCACATTTAGTTTGTGTATCTTTTTTTATTAATTTATTGCTTTTTCATGGAGGGTTTCATAATAGTAACCAATAAATACGTGGTTTACCATTTGAACCAATACTATCATGTACCGGTGACAATTCTACAGAAAT
>ENA-UOOK01007335-UOOK01007335.1-fermentation-metagenome-genome-assembly--contig:-NODE-7335-length-10105-cov-5.634726_pt1 | contig 10105 bp, 9 predicted proteins | sample MGYA00245777_ERZ724023 | MGnify/ENA primary metagenome ERZ724023 (study PRJEB28704, sample SAMN03018312) | fermentation metagenome | biome: anthropogenic terrestrial biome; feature: soil; material...
GCTCGGAGGATGTATTTCCATTGCGAGCGTTCCAATGGAAATACATCCTCCGAGCCATAACATTGTGTTGGGGCCCCAACTCATAATACGATCCTTTTCGGGAATCGGCGCTAATGTACTAGTGTTTTCTTTTGCTTCGTTGTTAACGTCACCCATAATCTCTTTCTCCTATTATCTATTTATTTTACCGGTGTAATAAATTCACCATATCCAATGGCTTCATCCTTATACAGCCCATCCTCAGCAACAACTTTGCCGCGAATAATTGTACAAACAGGAGCTCCTTTACCTTCCATGCCATCAAAACAAGAGACATGCCCTTTTGTCAGAAGTTCTTCTTGTTTGCATTTCCATGCCTTTTCAGGATCAACAATTACAATGTCCCCATCAAATCCAATCTCAAATGCACCTTTACGTCCATATAGGCCAAATACCTTAGCAGGATTGTAGTCCATAACCTTTGCTATCAAGCTTGGGCTTAATTTTCTTTGATGAACAACCATATCAAACATCATTGGAAGAAAGAATTGGATAGAGTTAAGTCCGCCCCATGCGTGCCAGATATCTTTTATCACATTATCTTTTTCTTCATCTGCTGCCGGCGAATGATCACTTCCAATACAGGACAATGTTCCGTCTAATACATAATCCCAAAGTTTATCCATATCTTCTTTTTTGCGCATCGGAGGAGTACATTTTGCAGGAGCCCCCTTTTCAAATACAAAATCTTCTGTAAATCCAAGGTAATGTGGACATGTCTCCGCTGTAATCGGAAGACCTTCATAAATAGCATCCTTTACAACTTGGGCAACCATTGGATGGCTGACATGGCAAATGTGAACACGTCCGCCCGTCGCTCTTGCCATATCAATGACATTTTTTGTAGCAACATATTCTGTCCAAACATCATGAGAGTCCAAAAAATCTCTAATTTTCTCCTGATTTGTTCTTCCTTCTTTCGCTTTTGCTTCTTTTTCCCTTTCCAGAACTTGACCATATTCTTCACAGTGGAATCCACAAAGTGCATTATATGGTTTCAATATCTCGAGTGCTTTTCTAACGTTTCCCATATTTACTGTTGGAAAAAGATTTCCATTTGGACATGTAAAGCCTTTGAATGCAGCAACGCCACAGTTATGTAGATCAATCAAATCATTCATGTTATTTTTTACTGAATCTGGTTTATCATCATAGTCTCCTACAATTCCTCCCCAAAGTGCAAAATCAACAGCCGAGTGTTTACTGATTTTTCCCATTTTAAGGTCAAAGACCTCTTTGTTCATCAATGAAGGATCATTGTTCAGTGGCATATCGATCAGACATGTACATCCGGCAGAAACAGCAGCCCTTGAACCAGTCTCAAAATCTTCACGATATTCAAATCCAGGTTCATTCAAATGTGCATGACAATCAATGATGCCTGGAAATACATAGTTTCCTTTCGCATCAATCACCTCGTTCGCTTCCACATCAGTACCTTTTGCCAAAAATGCTGCAAATACACCATCATCCACTGCAATGTCTGCTTCATAAATACAGTCAGGCGTTACAATTTTTCCGTTCTTTACCAATAAATCATACATATATTTCCCTCCTATAGCTCCCTTTCCAATGTTGCCAGAAAGTGTTGTTGTAATTCGGTCGGCCAAAACGAATTGATATAATATATTTTAAATAGGATTTTACAACATTACAATTACGTGAACCAGAGAAAATATATTTCTTTTTTGTCTGATATGTATAATTTTTTTTATTTTTTGTATTATAATTGTATTTTTTACCCCTTCATATTAAAATTAATTTGTAATTGTCATAAAATCATATCATTTTTTTGGAGGGCTTATCATAAATGTTGCACAACATTACATACACATCTACTTATGCACGGCAAATTCTTTCAAATAACAAAACCGGTACTATTCATTCTGTATACCGAAAAACAGTCAATATTACATTAGGGAATTTCCTTCTTGCGCTGCAAACAGCTGATTCTCCTATATCAGCAATTAGTTTAATCACTAACCTATCCGCATCCGATATGGAGTGCTTAAATTTAAATCCAGGTATGCCCGTGCGTATTGCTGATTGTCAAATACAAATCGGGATCCCTGCCGATGTTATTTTTTCATACTCCAATGTTTTCGGATATAATTTAAAATTAAACAATATCCCCCCTAACTTTTCTATTAATTTTCTTAATGAAGCCTTAAAACAAGCATTGTTAGATTTTCCTCCAATTGGATTCCAACCACTTTTTAATAACTCTGATTCCATGCCGGATTCTATTGTTTTAGACATCGCTGAGAAGTATCTTGTAGATTGTACTATGTTATTTCAAAACAAAGATTATAAAAAAGCCGCTGAAAAATTATCACTTCTAATCGGTCTTGGAATCGGATTAACACCAAGTGGCGATGACTTCTTGTGCGGAACACTTGCTGGTTTTCTTCTATCGGGCCAATCCGATTCTCCTTTTATAACTTTTTTACACCAGGAGATACAAAGTCATTTAAAAGATACGAATGATATTAGCGGAGCCTTTTTATCTTGTGCACTGGAGAATCAATTTAGTCTTCCTGTTGTATCTCTTTTGAAGCCAGACAAACATTCAATATTTGATAACTTTAGTAAGATCGGTCATTCTTCAGGTTCAGATACGCTTTGTGAAATTCTTTATGCTATTCAACTATCATTATCTTAATAGCATATTGATATAGACAAAACGGCAGAAAACCTTAAAGGCTTCCTGCCGTTTTTGCTTCAAAAAAAGCCCATAAAATCGGGCTCTCCAATAGTAGCGGAAACTGGATTTGAACCAGCGACACCACGGGTATGAACCGTGTGCTCTAGCCAACTGAGCTATTCCGCCATATGCAATATTTAAAAATATTATGGGGCCTATAGGGCTCGAACCTATGACCCTCTGCTTGTAAGGCAGATGCTCTCCCAGCTGAGCTAAGATCCCAAATACAAGCTGTTTTCCTGCATAAATGCTCTCGTCATTACTTGTATACAAAGATTTTGAAAAGCACTTTTTATTATATCCATCGGATTCCCTTTTGTCAATAGGACAATTCGATAAATTTACTTCTTATCGTTTAATCATTTTCCCCAAAAAGGCACCATTACAGTAATCCTCTCTAAATTAATTTTCTTCCTGCAGCAGGATAATGATATCCTTTTGCAGCCGGCTCGTTTCCTCCTCCACCGGTATCTTCTGCAAAGCGTGTACCATCGCATCTGCCGTAAACCGGCACCCTTCCAGATAAGTTGGAATCTGCTCTATAAAATCCGTATATAGAGAATCCGAATAAGCGGTGCATGCTTTAATAACTCCTGCCGAAACGTAAAATTGTATCTCAATATTTCCCCAAGGGAAGCGTCGTTCATAGCAATCGCTGAAAGCCAGCCGCCTGCCATAGATCCATTCCCATGAGGAAAATTTTATCGTCAACTTGGCGATCTCTTTCGGATCGATAAGAATCGGTTTTCTTGGCTCCGGTTTACGTCCATATACTTCGCCGAAGGCATTCATCAGTTCCTCCTTTATCGTGTCTATGCTTAGATCCGGGCGGTATTCCTGCAAATTAACGACGCGGGTTCTTACCGAAGCAACGCCTTTTGATTCCAGCTTCTCCTTTGCTACATTTAAGTAATGGGACAGCCTGCTCATATCCACGTTTACTAATATGGTTCCATGATGATAGTTATGTATTCCATCCGAATAGAATGCATTACCGGAAAACTTTCTGCCCGCCACCATGATATCATTCCGCCCTGATTTTTCAGCCGGAATTCCCAGACGGTTTACGGCTCTTAAAATAACCTCCAGCTGCTTCACGATATCATAATTATCCTTCCGTACCAGAAAAGTAAAATTCAGATTCCCAAGATCGTGAAACACCGCCCCGCCGCCGGATAAACGGCGGACCAGCCTTCCGCCATCCTGCTTAAGCTCTGCTACTTTGCATTCCTTCCATGGATTCTGATTCTTCCCGATAACAACCGTCTTCTCATTCTGCCACAGGTATAGGATGCATTCCTCTTCCCCAACGTTCTTTAATAAATACTCCTCAAGAGCAAGATTCTGATAGGGATTCGTATGATTGCTGATAATATATTGAATACTTGTTATCAATTGCTACCTCTTTTTTTGTATGATTTATGACTCCCGCCGGTATCTCAGAATTGGATTCCGCGCCGCACTCACCTCATCCGGCCGCCCGACCACCGTATTTTGAGGATAATCATGCATCGTCTCCGGATGGCTCATTGCCTCTTTATAGATTTGTTTATAAATTGCGATTACCTCATCCAGGGTTTCTTTCGTCTCCGTCTCCGTTGGTTCCACCATGAGGGCCTCAGGAATGATTAATGGAAAATACATGGTCGGCGGGTGAATTCCATGATCCAGCATCGCCTTGGCGACATCCAGAGCAGAAACCCCTTTCTCCTTCTGTAATTCCTCCAGAGATACAACAAATTCATGCATACAATGATCCGGAAACGGCACCGAAAAAGTATCCTTTAGATGCTGCATCATATAGTTCGCATTGAGCACCGCACTTTCGGAAGCATGCTTTAATCCTTCCTTTCCCAGGGTAAGAAGATAGGTAAGCGCCCGGACAATAACCAGAAAGTTTCCGTAGAATGCTTTCACCTGTCCGATACTGTCTTCTTTCCCATATTCCAGCTGATAGGTTCCATCCTCCTTGCAACGTATCAAAGGGGACGGAAGATAATCCGCCAAAATTGCTTTACAGCCAACCGGACCGCTTCCCGGCCCTCCGCCTCCATGAGGAGTGGAAAAGGTCTTGTGAAGGTTCAGATGCACAACATCAAAGCCCATGTCTCCCGGTCTTGCAATTCCCATAATCGCATTTAAATTAGCACCGTCATAGTAATTGAGTCCGCCGGCATTATGGATAATATCAGTGATCTCTATGATCTTTTCATCAAATAATCCCAGAGTATTCGGATTCGTCAGCATAAATCCTGCGGTATCTTCCCCTGCCGCTTTCTTAAGCTCCCCGATATCGACGTAGCCTTCCCCTGTCGAAGGCACATTAATTACGGTAAAGCCCGCCATCGCCGCACTGGCCGGATTCGTGCCATGCGCAGAATCCGGAACAAGAATTTTATCTCTCTTTCGGTCACCGCGGCTTCTGTGATAAGCGCGGATCAGCTGCAAACCGGTATATTCCCCATGGGCACCGGCCGCAGGCTGGAACGTCATCCGGTCCATACCCGTTATTTCGCAAAGATATTTTTCCGAAAGTGCCATTACCTCAAGGCATCCCTGCACCGTATGTTCCGGCTGCAAAGGATGAATTTCTAAGAATTCCGGCATGTTTGCCATATCCTCATTCACCTTCGGGTTATATTTCATCGTACAGGAGCCTAAGGGGTAGAAGCCATCATTAACGCCAAAGGTGTTCTTCATCAGCTCGGTATAATGCCGGCTCAGCTCCGGTTCGCTGACCTCAGGAAGATTGAGATCGGATTTCCTCCGATATTTCTCCCCCGCCTCAATTACCGGGACATCACTTGGAGGCAGAAGTTCGCAGCCTCTTCCTTCCATTCCTTTTTCGAAGATCAGTTTCATTCTGCCACCTCCTTTAAAATGGCGATCAGCGTATCGATCTCTTCCCTGGTATTTACCTCCGTTGCACACCAAAGAATATGTCCTTGGTTTTCACCGGACAGAGGATATCCTCCAAGAATTCCACGCTGCTCCAATGCCTCTGATATTGTATCCACATCTTTCGGACAGGTCGTTACGAATTCGTTGAAGAACTCACCGGGATAAACGAGTTTAAATCCATTCAATTCGCAGAGCCTGTTAGCAAGATAATGGGCTTTCGACATGGAAAGCGTAGCTGCCTGCGTAAGCCCTTTTCTTCCCATAGCATCCAGATATACCGCTGCGGTCATGGCGCAGAGTGCCTGATTGGAGCAGATATTACTGGAGGCCTTCTCCCGTCGGATATGCTGCTCCCTTGCCTGCAAGGTAAGCACAAATGCCCTTCTGCCTTTGCCATCCTTCGTCTCTCCTACAATTCTTCCCGGCAGCTTCCGCATCATTTTCTCCTTGGACGCCATAAACCCAAGGTAAGGACCGCCAAAGCTTAGCGGTATTCCAAGCGGCTGCCCTTCGCCAACCGCAATGTCGGCGCCATACTCCGCCGGCGTTTTTAAAATTCCTAAGGAAATCGGATTGCAGCTCATAATATACTTTGCTCCGCACCCGCCGGTTATGGCACCGATTTCTTCGCCATCCTCCAGCTGACCGTAGTAATTGGGCTGCTGTATCAATACGCATGCGGTAGTATCATCCACCAAATTCTCTAAGGACGGAAGATCCGTTTTTCCGTTCCTGCCAGGGGCTGTCACAACCTCAATATCCAGACTATTGCAATAGGTCTTAATTGTTTTGATCACCTGAGGATGTACGGTTTCCGATACGACCGCTTTTCTTCTTTTTCTTTCCGCACACATGAGGATTGCTTCCGCTGCGGCAGTTGCGCCATCATAAACAGAGGCATTGGCAACATCCATACCGGTCAGTTCACAGATCATGGTTTGGAACTCAAAGATCGACTGCAGTACTCCCTGGCTGATCTCTGCCTGATACGGTGTATAGGCGGTAACAAACTCCTCCTTCGAGGTGATCTGCTTGACGATTGAAGGAATGTAATGCCGATAGGCTCCGGCTCCGCGGAAAATGGTTTTAAATACATAGTTTTTCTCCGCGATTTTTCGTACCTTGTTCGTTACTTCCATCTCCGATAATCCGGAGGGCAGACGGAGTTCTCTGTTCAAACGTACTTTTTCCGGAATCGTCTCAAACAACTCCTCCATGCGGCTCTTACCAATGGAACGAAGCATCTCTTCCTGATCCTGTAAGGTGTTTGGTACATAACTTCCCATTTTATACCCCCTTACTTAGGAGCTCGTCATATTCATCCTCCGTCAAGAGTTCTACTTTATCACTAACCTCTCCGATCTCCGCAAACCATGCTTCCATCGGATCCGAATTAATCAGCTCCGGATGGTCCAACAGCTCCTCATTTACTCTACCGACCATTCCAGTTACCGGGCAGTAGACATCCGATACGGCTTTTACCGATTCAACATCCGCAAAAGTTTCCCCGGCGGTTACGTCATCGCCCTCTTCCGGCAGATTAACGAATACCAGATCACCCAATTTATTTTGCGCATAATCCGTCAAGCCGACCCGCACCGTAGTTTCATCAAGAAATTGCACCCACTCATGCGTTTTCGTAAAAAAGAGTTCCTGATTCATAATGATTTCCTCCTATTCAATGGTAAATATACCTTTTGATGCCTGTGCTATCAATCGTATTTTATTATCATTATTACAACTTATGACATACTCATACCAATGCTATAAATAAATATTTTCTGATTTCCCGATGGTCGGATATTAAAAGCGGTAAAGCCCGCAATATTTACCGCTTATAAAAGGGCAGACCTACCACCTCTGCTGTAATTCTTCTCCCACGTACCTCGACCTCCACCTGCGTCCCAATCTCCGTATGGGCAAGATCCAGTAAAGCCATGGCAGCCGGTTTTCCAAGATAGGGGCAATGGGTCCCAGAAGTTGTGATGCCGATCTGCTTATCCCCCACATAAACAGGGCAATTCTCTCTGGCAATCCCTCGGCCGGTAATCGATAACCCCACTCTTTTGCGTGTTATCTCTCTGGATTGCAGAGCCTTCTTCCCGATAAAATCCTCTTTATCCATCTTAACTGCAAATCCAAGACCGGTTTCTAATGGGGAAATGACATCATCCATTTCATGTCCATAGAGAGGCATTCCCGCCTCCAGCCGTAGCGTATCTCTTGCTCCCAATCCACACGGAAGTAATCCCTGCTCCGCTCTCTCATTGCTGCCTGCATTACCCCCGGGATTGCCTGCTTCCATCAGTGCATCCCAAAGCTTACCGGATTCCTCCGGTTTGCAGTACAATTCATATCCATCCTCTCCGGTATATCCGGTCCTTGATACCAAGCAAGGAATCCCTGCTACAGATACAGGATCTGTAAATGTATAATATTTCACCGGCAGCTTCGAAGGATCCGAAAGTTTCTCCAGAATTTCTTTGGAAGCCGGCCCCTGAAGCGCAAGCTGCGCCACTTCCTCCGAGATATCCTTAAATTCAACCTCACCGGATAAATGCGCTTTCATCCATTCGACGTCTTTATGACGATTCGCTGCATTCACAACGACGAGGTAGGAATCCTCATTCTTACGATAGATGAGCAGATCATCCACCACGCCGCCATTTTCATTACACATGGGACTGTATTTTACCTGGCCGTCAACCATCTTGCTGCAATCATTGGTGACAAGTCTCTGAATATTGTTCTTTGCATCCTTCCCGGTAAAGGTCACTTCACCCATGTGGGATACATCAAACAGCCCTGCCATCGTTCGAACTGCCATATGCTCCTTAATCACACCGGTCTCATATTGAACCGGCAATAGATAGCCTGCAAAGGGTACCATTTTCCCTTTGTATTGTAAATGTCGATCATAAAGGGGTGTCTTTTTTTCCATACTTTTCCTCATTTCTGCTGAACTGATTCTAATATAGTGTATTCCTTAAGCTTTGACACATAATACAAAATTAGAACGGTCAAAATCCAGGTTTTCGTTTCCTTAGGATCTTTGACTCCTTCATCCTATTTTTTCAGGTACATCCGATTTTAATCCTGATTAGCAATTATTTTTCGAAATTTGCATAAAAAAAGACGTATCGTCTCCTCCAGATTTTTCTTCCGATTTGCTTCATTATAATAGAATAATAGGTATAAGTCAACATACTTTAGCGCCATATTTTAATTTATTTGTGAACATTGACTATATTTTATCAAGCATAAATGCAGAAAGTGAAAATGTATCACATACTATTTCTCTTTTTTAAAATAGCATTCATATATACATATACAACTTCCAATCGCAGATAAAAGAAAGAATAAAAACATCGCTATCTGAATATGCGATTCTAGATCTCGTTTAATAGAAACTAGCAATAAAATAAACCCACAAGCCAATCCGGCAAAAAATAATGCCATACCAAATAAAAATCTTTTCATATTAACCTCCTTCATATAATCTATACCATAAACTGCATAGGCAGTTGATTAAACAGGATGCTTTCCAGCACCAAGTCCGTTGAAAGCATCCTGTTGTGGTAAAATATGGTGCCTGTAAAATTATAACATATAAATTGATACGAGTGTCATAATTCATATAAAAAATGAACCTGAATAGAAGCGTATATCTATAAGGTCCTATTCATATCAAAATCTTGACTTATGAACACCCATATAACTTTAATATTACAGTTCGAAAGGTTAAATAGTTTTGGCAAGGTTTTGGTATTTAATCCAGTATTTTCTCAAAAGCAATGCGCTTACTATGATCTGCCAAATAGATCACACCACAGTAAACAATATCCACCTTAATGCTATGCACTCCCCTTTTCAAGCAGATTTCCTCTATTCGCTCCAGCATTACAGCAGACAGCCCCTGCCCCTTATACTCCTCGTGCACAGCGATCCTATGTATCACCACATAGGGCTGGATGCTCTTCCATTCCCCCTCGTAGATCCGGTCATAGGTTCTTTCCCCATCGAAGGATACAGCAACCGTACCCAATAGAAAGCCGTCCTTCACAAGGACATATCCGATCTGCTCCTGAATATCCTTCTGAACGGCCTCCAAATTGGGATAATTGTTCTGCCACTGATCAATTTCCTGACTTTTAAGATAAGCCTGTGCTTGCCGGATAATCTTAAGAATACCATTGGCGTCCGCCATGGTTGCTTTCCGAAATTCCATGCTTCTCCTCATTTCTGCGCACCGCAGGCAAGATGAATTGCCAAATCTACACTGATCAATCAATTCATTTCATAATGCTTGCCCGGATGCGCCAATTTTAAGATAACTTACCGTTACTGTTCACACCCGGGCAAAGTCTATCATACAATAAAAACGTAATGAGGAAATGCAAGCTTGTTTGCATTTTCCGAGTGGAGCAAAAGATCATGAACGTTCTTTTCGTTCATGATATG
>ENA-UOOK01007336-UOOK01007336.1-fermentation-metagenome-genome-assembly--contig:-NODE-7336-length-10105-cov-3.541692_pt1 | contig 10105 bp, 8 predicted proteins | sample MGYA00245777_ERZ724023 | MGnify/ENA primary metagenome ERZ724023 (study PRJEB28704, sample SAMN03018312) | fermentation metagenome | biome: anthropogenic terrestrial biome; feature: soil; material...
AGAAATCTACATTTCTTAAATCAAAATCTACAGGAGTGTAGTATTCGTTGAAAAATTTTAAATTCAATTCTGTTTCAGTATTATTAAAAACTGCATTTTGTAATGCAATGGGATTATCAAGGAATACGTTTATCAATTGGAAGAAACAAAAGTAAAAGCAGATTAAAATACAAAATTAATAAAAGCGTTGAAATTTGGTATGGTCTGTCAAATAAGGAATTCTGTGACACAATAAATGCCTGCGTAAAAAGTTATTAACAAAAGTGGGAAAAAATGGGGTATTGTGGTATAAAGTGGGAATAAATGTATTACTTTTACCTTCCAAACACCAAAACCAGTCATGATAACCTTCATAGGCGACTATACCTGTAAGCTCGACGATAAAGGCCGGGTATTGCTGCCTGCTGCTTTTATAAAGCAGATGGCGGGTAGCATGCAGGAGAAATTTGTGCTTAAAAAGGACATTTTCGAATCATGCCTGGTACTTTATCCCATGAATGAATGGGAAACATTCGAAAAGCAATTACGCAGCTTACCACTTACGAACAAGAATGCCAGAACTTTTACTCGTTTCTTCGTTGCCGGGGCAGCATCTTGCGAACTGGACAAGCAGGGGAGAATTCTCGTACCGCAGACGCTGCGGGAATTTGCCGGTCTGACGAAAGAAGTTGTCTTGACAGGCAACATAAACCGAATTGAAATCTGGAGTAAGAATAAGTGGAGCGAGAACAGTAATTATGATGACATGGATTCTATAGCTGAAGGGCTTGAGGACCTGGGAATCACGCTGTGAGCCGCTTTGAATACAGGAGATGATTGAATGGAGTTTAAACACAAATCCGTGTTGTTAGAAGAGACGATTGACAATTTGAATATCAAACCCGATGGAATCTATGTTGATGGAACCATAGGAGGAGCAGGACATGCTCTGAAGGTTTGTGAGAGGTTGTCTGATAAAGGACGGCTAATTGGTTTTGATCAGGATGCAGACGCTATTCATGCTGCTGGGGAGCGGCTTTGTGATTATGCAGACCGGGTCACGGTTATTCGCAGCAATTACTGCCATATGAGAGAGGAGCTTGAAGTAAGGGGTATTACTCAGGTAGATGGGATTCTGCTGGATTTGGGAGTTTCTTCCTTCCAGCTGGATTCTCCCGACAGGGGGTTTACGTACAGAGTAGATGCGCCGCTGGACATGCGTATGAGCCGCGAGGGGGTCTCCGCTGCGGATCTTGTCAACACCATGACGTGGCAGGAGCTGGCGCGGGTCATCAGCCGTTACGGCGAGGACAGAAACGCCGTGCGGATCGCGAAGGGGATCGTCAAGGCGCGCGAGGAAAAGCCGATCGCCACCACGCTCCAGCTCGCGGATATCATCCGTCGGTCCGTTCCGGCCGCCGTCCGGCGCGAGCCCGGGCACCCGGCCCGCAAGACCTTTCAGGCGCTGCGGATTCAGGTGAACGGCGAGCTCGACAACCTTTCCCGCGGGCTCGACACGGCTTTTGAGCTGCTCCGGCCGGACGGCAGGCTCGCCGTCATCACCTTCCATTCGCTGGAGGACCGCATCGTCAAGCGCCGGATGAACGACTGGTGCACGGGCTGCATCTGCCCGCCGGATTTTCCGGTGTGCGTCTGCGGGCGCAAGCCCAGGGCGGAGCTCCTTTATAAGAGAGGAATCTCGCCGTCCGAGCAGGAAGTCGCGGAAAATCCGAGAAGCCGCAGCGCACGTCTCAGAGTGTGTACGAAACTTTAAAAAAATACGCCCGTCCAAGGGGCACACGATAAGGGAGTGGACTCATGTCACAGCGCAATGAAGCTTATGATTTTTCTTTGTTTGAACAGAAGCCAAAGGAAGAACGCGGAAAAAGAGACAATATCATTGAACTGTCCAAAACGCAGCTGAAGCAGAGCCGAAAGGCAAAAGTGCGCCCTGTGCGCGCGATCGCCACTTTTTTCACCATGGCTGTGATCGTGGGCATCGTGGGCACCATGGTTTACGGGCAGGTGCAGCTTACCGAGCTGACCGAAGAGCTCAACTCCGCCACCAAACAGGCGGAAGAAGATAAGAGCGTCTATACCCAGCTGAAGATGAAGTCCGATTCCAAGCTCTCGCTCCAGGTGGTGGAAACTTACGCGGCGGACAAGCTGGGTATGCACAAGATCAGCCAGAACCAGGTGAAGTGCATCAGCCTGTCCCAGGGGGACAAGGGCGAAGTCCTGCAGAAAAGCTCGGACGGCTGGTTTGCGTCTTTCTGGAACACCGTACAGAACCTGTTGTCATAAATAAAACACCTGGTCAATAAGTATTAGTACCAAAGTCTTTCGAGGCGCTGGTGCTGGAAAACCGGAGAGTTGAGAGATGATCTTGACTCTCATTTTTATAGCGGGCCCGTGCGCCCGGAACGGTGGGGGATATTTTATGTCAAAGGGAACGACCATTCGGATGTGGCGCAGGACGCTTTTTGTTCTCGTGATTTTGATCGCGGTGGGATTCGGCGCCGTGATCTTCAGCCTGGTGAAGCTTCAGCTTGTGGAGGGCGAAAGCCTTCAGCAGCGGGCCATCGACCAGCAGCTCAAGGATACGACGATCACCGCGCAGCGCGGCACGATCTACGACTGCAACATGCAGTCGCTGGCGGAAAGCGCGACGGTCTGGACGGTTGTTCTCGAGCCCGCTTATTTAAAGGATGATGCACAGAAGGAAAAAGTCGCGGAGGGCCTTTCCAAAATTCTTGGGATGGATAAAAAGGAGATTCTGGAGCATACGAAGAAAAAAAGCTACTACGACGTGCTCAAGCGCAAGGTGGAAACGGATGTCAAGGACCAGATCCTGAAATTCAAGAAAGAAAATAAAATGGGAAGCGGCATCCGGCTGATCCAGGATTACAAGCGGTACTACCGCTTCGGGGCGTTCGCGGCCAACGTGATCGGCTTTACGGGGACCGACAGCCAGGGGCTCGCCGGCGTGGAGGCCTATTACGACAAATATCTGAGCGGCACCGCCGGGCGCCTTGTCACGGCGAAAAACGCCATCGGCACCGACATGCCGTTCCAGTACGAGCAGAAGGTGGACGCACAGGATGGGTACAGCCTGGTGCTGACCATCGACCAGGTCATCCAGCATTTCCTGGAGAAGAATCTGGAAGAGGGCCTCATCGCCAATAAAGTCGGGAACCGGGCCACCGCGATCGCGATGGATGTCGATACCGGCGCGATCCTCGGCATGGCCGTCAAGGGGGATTTCGACCCGAACAACCCGCTCGTCATCGCGGATAAGGCCGAGGCCGCAAAGGTCAACGCCATGCCCGCCGGAAACGACCAGACGGAAGAGGGCAAAAAGCAGAAGGAAGCCAAGGCCAAGGCGACGAACGACGCCCTTCAGGCCCAGTGGCGGAACAAGGCGGTCAGCGATACCTATTACCCCGGCTCCGTTTTCAAAATGGCCGTCGGCTCCATGGGGCTGGAAGAAGGGGTCGTCAGCGAGAACACGCCGTTTTACTGCAGCGGCTCGGTGAACGTTGCCGGAACCACCATCCACTGCTGGAGAAAAATAGGCCACGGCAGCGAGACGTTCGTCCAGGGCGTGCTCAATTCCTGCAACCCCGTTTTCGTCCGGCTGGGGGAGATGCTCGGCCCGGACCGCTTCTATAAATATTTCTCCGCGTTCGGCCTGACGGAAAAAACGGGCGTCGACCTGCCGGGCGAGGCGGGCAGCCTTTACTATACCGCTCAGCAGCTCAACCCCGTGGAACTGGCGACGGAATCGTTCGGCCAGAACTTCAGCATCACGCCGATCCAGATGGTCACAGTCGCCGCCGCCGTGGCGAACGGCGGATATCTGGTGCAGCCCCACGTCGTCAGCCAGATCATCGACAGTGACGGCAACATCGTCAAATCCATCTCCCCGAAGGTCAAGCGCCAGGTCGTCTCCAACGAGACGTCGCGGCGCATGAGCGCCATCCTCCAGAAAAACGCGACGATCGGTACGGCGAAAAACGGATATCTGCCCGGCTACCGCGTGGCGGGGAAAACGGGGACATCCGAGAAGGTCGCGGATTATATCGCGGGCGGCAGGAAAAAGATGGAGTACATCGCATCCTACTGCGGATACGCGCCTGCGGACGACCCCAAGGTCGCCCTGCTCGTCTTCTATGACGAGCCGCACGGCGACAGCTACTACGGCAGCGCGGTCGCGGGGCCGGTGTTCGCCAAATCCATGGAAGAAATCCTGCCCTATCTGGGCGTTGAACACAAATACACCGAAGAAGAGCTGGCGAAGCTCGACATCAGCGCGCCGAACACGGTGGGCAAAAAGGTCAGCGAGGCCAAGGCCGCCGTGCAGAAGCTTGAGCTGACCGCAAAGGTCTACGGCAGCGGCGGCACGGTTCTGAAGCAGATTCCGGAGCCCGGCAAGAGCATTCCGAAGAACGGAACGGTGGTTCTCATCACCGACGCCGAAAACCGGTCGAAGACGGTCACGGTTCCCACGCTGACGGGCCTGACGCTGTCCGAAGCGAACCGCGTCGCCGCGGAAGCGGGCGTCAACATCAGCATTTCGGGCGCCGCGCTTACCACGACGAACGCCCACTCTCGTTCCCAGAGCATCCCCGCGGGGCAGAAGGTCGAGCCCGGCACGGTGGTCGAAGTCGGCTTTATCGAGCTGGATCAGGTGCAGTGACAGCTGATTGATTCCGCGCACGCATCCGGCGGTTCTTTTCCGCCCCCGGACTGCGTCAAAAATCCCTCGTCGGCTGCGCGCATGTCATTGAAATCATCGGTTCCCTAAGGAGGAGTCAACATGAATGGTTCGGAATCTTTTTATAAAACCGTGCCAGCCGTGCGGCTGATCGTGATGGAAAATCCGGGAGCAGCCGCGGCTCTGTGCCGGATCCTGAAGGAAAGCGGCTACCGCACCGCCTGCAGCCCGGATTTCGGGGAGCCGCCCGCATACCTGGTGCTTCCGCCGTCCCGTCTGCGGGAGGTGCGCGGGGAAACCGTGCCTTTCGTCCTTTCCGTGGAGCGGGAATGGCCCGGGTTCCGCACGGAAAAATTTGCGCGCTGCGTGATCGATTCCGCTTTTTCGGGGGACCGGCGGAGCATCCCCGCGGAAAAGCTCGTCACCTATTCCGCCGAGAGCGACAGCGCCGATTTTACCGCGCGGAACATCCGGAAGACGGATGAGGGCGTCGTTTTCGAAATCGTCGGCGTCGGCGTGATCGGCCGGGTGCGGCTTGCGGATGAAAAGCAGATCGAGCCCTGTCTGATCGCGGCCTGCGCCGCGGTCAGCTGCGGGATTCCGTTCGCGGATGTGCTGGGCAGCCTGAACCGGCTTTTTTCGGCGAAAGAAAAGGTTTATTCCGAAACGGCTTTTGGAGTATCATAACCTCACGGCGCCTGAGAGAGCATGGGTGAGTACTCCGCGTATTTCGGAATTTTACAGCTTGGTATATAACTTTGCAGTGGGAGCAAAGCTACATGGAGCGGAAAGGTTTACGCACCGGGGTTTTCTGTATTCAATGGTTGCTCCCTATTGCAAATGTGCCAAATAACCTCACGGCATAAGCGGAAACTTAGCCGTGTCAAAACGGCAATCTGCTTTCCATCATGTTATAATAATAAAACAGTAAATAGATCATAAATAAAGAAAACACAAAAAGAAAAAACGAAAAAGGTGGAACAAGTTCATGGCGGAGACGGAAATACTGGCGGCGGCGCTGATCGCGTTTGCAATCACCGGAATTTCGGGAAAATGGATCATCCCGTTTTTAAGAAGGCTTCATTTTGGGCAGACTATTCTGGAAGACGGCCCGAAATGGCATAAGAAGAAGCAGGGCACGCCCACGATGGGCGGCCTGATGTTCATTTTGGGAATTCTGGTCTCCGTGCTGATCTGTGTGCCGCTGTATTACCGTTCGGCGGGCGGGAACTCGCTGGGCGCGACGGAGAGCCTGCCCATGCGGATGAAGGTGTTCGGCGGCCTGGGCATGGCGCTGTTCTTCGGGGCCATCGGCTTTTTCGACGACTATATCAAAGTGGTCAAAAAGCGCAACCTCGGCCTGACCGCGCGTCAGAAGCTGGTGCTTCAGTTTCTGGCGGCGGGCGCCTATCTTGCGTCGCTCTATTTCTCAGGGGCCGGCTCCGCCACCATCATTCCGTTTGTCGGGAGCGTGGATCTCGGCGCCTTTTACTGGCTGATCGCTCTGTTTGTCATTGTGGGCGTTGTCAACGCCGTCAACTTCACCGACGGGATCGACGGCCTGAATGCCTCCGTCACGTTCTTTGTCGGTCTTTCTTACCTTGTGATCGCCGGAATCCTCAATCTTCGCGGCCTTGGCATTGTATCCGCGGCGCTTGCGGGGGGATGCCTGGGCTTTTTGTTTTGGAATTTCAACCCCGCGAAGGTCTTTATGGGCGACACCGGCTCGCTTTTTCTGGGCGGCATGGTGTGCGCGCTGGCCTTCGGAATGAATGTGCCCGTGCTGCTTCTGCCGCTCGGGATCGTCTATCTGTGCGAGATCCTTTCCGTGGTGCTTCAGGTTTCTTATTTCAAAGCCACCCACGGCAAACGGCTGTTTAAAATGAGCCCCATCCACCACCATTTTGAGATGTGCGGATGGAGCGAAATCAAAATCTGCCTGGTGTTTTCCGCTGTCACCATCCTCGGCGGGGCCGTTTCGATCCTCTGCGTCGTTTACGGCATTTAAAGCGGAAGGAACGGCAGGCTTTGACAGATTACGAACTGTGACCATGATATGATTGTTTTTATGGCGGGAGGGATGAAGATGCCGAACGAAGCGGGAAGGTTCGCAAACGAAGGGGCCGCACCCCACCAAAAGGGAAAGAAGGCCGCCGCGTCCGCGGCAGCCGAGGGGAAACCGATGGGCGCATACCGGCGGGTCCGCAAAAAATTCCATCTTTTTTCCGTGCGCTCCGGCCTTGACATGCCCTTCCTTTTCCTTGTGCTCATTCTGCTCGTCATCGGGCTTGTCATGCTGTTTTCGGCGAGCTTTGCCTATGCGTACTACAATTTCAACAAGGACAGCTATTATTTCATCACCCGCCAGGCGGTCTTTGCCGTTCTGGGGGTGGTCCTGATGCTGTCCATCTCGTATTTCGATTATCACCATCTTCATAAATTCGCGATCCCCCTTCTCCTTGTCAGCTATGCGCTTCTCGTCGTGGTGCTGTTTCTGCCGGGCACCAAAGATGTCCACCGGTGGATCGATCTCGGCGTCTTTCAGTTCCAGCCGTCGGAGATCGCAAAATTTGCCCTGACGCTCTGCTTCGCGCATCTGATTTCGATCAATTTCAAGCGCATGGATACGTTCCGGTACGGCGTTCTGCCGTATATGATCCTGCTCGGCATCACCGTGTTCCTGCTGGTTCAGGAGCCGCATGTTTCGGCTGCCGTCATCGTCGTCGCGCTGGCCGGCATGATGATGTTCATCGGCGGGGTCAGGCTGCGCTGGTTCGGCGTGGCGTTCGGCGCCGTCACGGCCGGGATCGCGTATCTGGTGCTCTTTGCGTCGGAGCTTGGCTATGCGAACGACCGCATCGTCGCGTGGCTGGATCCGTTCACCACCAACAAGGCCCTGATGGCCGATACCTGGCAGACCCGCCAGTCGCTTTACGCGATCGGCTCCGGCGGCCTTCTGGGGCTTGGCCTGGGGCAGTCGCGCCAGAAGTTCCTTTATCTGCCGGAGCCGCAGAACGACTTTATCTTTGCGGTCGTCTGCGAAGAGCTCGGGTTCATCGGCGCGCTCATCATCGTCATCCTGTTCGCGCTTCTCGTGTGGAGGGGCGTCACGATTTCGCTGAAGGCGAAGGATAAATTCGGCATGCTGCTCGGGATCGGCCTGACGCTCCAGGTGGGGCTTCAGGTGGTCCTCAACATCGCCGTCATCACGAACACCATCCCGAACACCGGCATCAGCCTTCCGTTTTTCAGCTACGGGGGCACGTCCCTGATCATCCTGCTGGCGCAGATGGGCGTGGTGCTTTCCATTTCCCGGACATCCGCGATTGAAAAGACATAGGCCTCCTTTGAAAATCGGGGAACCGGTCTGTCCGGCACAATTTATCGTCATTCTTCAAACAAATCCTGGGAGGAACCGCAATGAAATTACTGTTTGCCGGGGGAGGAACCGCCGGCCATATCAACCCGGCTCTGGCGATCGCCGGCTACATACGCGAGAAAGAGCCGGATACGCAGATCCTGTATATCGGCGCGAAAGGCGGGATGGAGGAACGGCTCGTGCCGGAGGCGGGGTTCCGCTTCAAGAGCATCGAAATTTCCGGCTTTCAGCGCAAGCCGAGCTGGAACAACCTGAAGAAGAACGTGAAGACCGCCGTGCGCATCCTCACCGCCAGCCGGGAAGCGCGCAAAATCCTGCTCGATTTCGCCCCCGACCTGTGCGTCGGGACGGGAGGCTATGTCAGCGGCCCGGTGATCCGCGACGCGATCCGCATGGGGATTCCGTCGGTGATCCACGAGCAGAACGCCTACCCGGGCATCACGAACCAGATGCTCTCGAAAAAGGCGGACCGCACCATGCTGGCGGTTCCAGACGCGCAGAGGTATCTGAGCAAAAAAGCCGACTGCGTCCTGACCGGGAACCCGGTGCGGCAGGAGATCCTCCGCGCGGACCGCGGCGAGGCGCGCCGCGCGCTCGGGCTGGACAGCCGTCCGCTGATCCTTTCGTTCGGCGGGAGCCTGGGGGCCAGGACGATCAACGAGGCGATGGAAACGCTGCTGCTTTCCAGCGCGAAAAATCAGAAATACCAGCATATCCACGGCTACGGCCAGTACGGGCGCTGGCTGCCGCAGGCTTTGAAGGAAAAGGGGCTCGACCCCGCAAAGGCCAAGAATATCGTGCTGAAGGAATACATCAGGAACATGCCCGAATGCCTGGCGGCGGCCGACCTTGTGATCTGCCGCGCGGGCGCGATCACGCTGAGCGAGCTGCAGGCGAGGGGCAGAGCCTCGATCCTGATCCCGTCGCCGAACGTCGCCGAAAACCACCAGTACCACAACGCCATGGCGCTTGTGCGCCGGCGCGCCGCGCTGATGATCGAGGAAAAGGACCTGACCGGCGAATTCCTGTGCAAAAAGGTCGAAAAGGTGTTCGCACTGCCCGGCGGCACGAAAGAGATCGGAGCCAACGCCGAAAAAATGGCAATTATCGACGCGAACGAACGCATTTACCGGATTATCCGGGAAATTCTGGCACGCCGCGCATAATGCCCCAGTCACACATCACCCTTCCAATTGCATAGTATAGCAGTGCACGAAAGGTAAGAAAGGGTGTTTGATGTGGCAAAGCTTTTAATAGAAGGACATCATCCATTAGAGGGTGAAATTCTTGTTCACGGAGCAAAAAACAGCACTCTGCCCATTTTGGCGGCGTCGATGCTCTGTAACACAAAAACTGTGTTACATAATTGTCCCGTTTTGTCCGATGTGGAGACCTGTGCCAAAATCCTGCGTTATCTCGGCTGCACCGTGACCCGGAACGGCGGGGACCTCACCATCGACCCCTCCGGCATCTGCCACAGCGATATCCCGGACCACCTGATGCGGGAAATGCGTTCTTCCATCGTGTTTCTGGGGGCGATCGCCGCCCGAACCGGCCGTGCGAAGCTCTCGTTTCCCGGCGGCTGCGAGCTCGGCCCCCGCCCGATCGATCTTCACCTGGCGGCCCTGCGCAAGATGGGGCTGGAGATCGTGGAGGATCACGGATGCCTGGAATGCAGCGTCCGCGACGGCTTAAAGGGCGCGAACATCGGGTTCTCCTTCCCGAGCGTCGGCGCCACGGAGAACGTGATTATCGCGGCGTCGTGCGCCAAAGGCGAAACCGTCATCACCAACGCGGCGCGGGAGCCGGAAATCTGCGACCTTGCCGATTTCCTGAATTCCTGCGGCGCGAAAATTTCCGGTGCGGGCGGTAGCACCATCGTCATCGAAGGGGTCAAAAGCCTTTCCGGGTGCGAGCACCGCGTGATCCCCGACCGCATCGCCGCAGCGACGTATCTGGTGGCGGCCGCGATCACCGGCAGCACGCTCGCCTTTTCGGGCGGGAAGCTGAAGATTTCCGCGCCGGAGCGC
>ENA-UOOK01007338-UOOK01007338.1-fermentation-metagenome-genome-assembly--contig:-NODE-7338-length-10103-cov-6.938993_pt1 | contig 10103 bp, 12 predicted proteins | sample MGYA00245777_ERZ724023 | MGnify/ENA primary metagenome ERZ724023 (study PRJEB28704, sample SAMN03018312) | fermentation metagenome | biome: anthropogenic terrestrial biome; feature: soil; material...
CATATCCAATAGCAACAACTTCATTCAGCCCGAGAACATCAGGTTTCATTCTGAATACAGTCGCACCAGCACTCACCGAAATAGATTTATATCCTGTATAAGACAACTGAATTTTTGTACCAGCAGGGATATCCATACTAAAATTGCCATTAAGATCAGTAACTGCACCTACTTTACCTGAAAGTGTTTTCACAGTAACACCTATAAGAGGATCCCCATTTTCATCAACAACCTTTCCAGTTACCTGATGTTGTTGCATCATAGACAGATTAGATGTCACTTTATCGGCAAGGACTGTCACAGGCTGTAGCATGCCGCATGACGTTATTGCCAGAAAAGAAAACACTAACTTTTTGTAATTTTCCATTTATTAATAAGTTTTTAGTTATGATTTGAACAGAATATTAAGACTTCTAGCTTTCGTTTACTCTTTTTTGCATATATGAGACGATTTTAAACAAAATTTGTAATCAGTCAAAAAATTCGTTAAAGGAAAAAACATACCTTTTAACTAAAATACAACAGTATGTGCTTAACCAAACCAATAAGTTTGGAACATAAGAAATAGTTGAATTTTTATAGACAGGTAAATGCCATTATTAGAAAATAGTCTTCGCATTATGAGAATATATTCTAATTCTCATAATTACTATAAAAAGTCTGAATCATGATTTCCGGTCTCGACATATCCGGAAATAAATATAAAGTCGAGAAACTCCCCCTTATCGTAGCAGATCAGATAGAACTAACAAACAAAGAACCCTAAACCGGTACATTCAGGTAAATGTAAATCTTATGAATCAAAAATATAAAACCGTAGGCTATATCATTCGCTGATAGGCTAAGCGCTCATCACCGGATGCAAGATAAATAACACCACAGTAACTGAATCCATATTCCAGAATGACATGCTGCATGATTTTATTGTCACGATGCGTATCTATTCTGATATTGTCATATTCAGCAAAACAGGAATCCATGATAAAATCAAATATGCCATGGACATTGGGAAGGCTGCCAATACGGTGAATCGTATGATACGGACGGGTGTCATCAAGCCACTGACCATCATAAATGATATGATATGTCGGTTCCGGTGATGGCAGACAAGCGAAGTAGGAAACAACAACGCCCTTATCCTCAATGATATATGCTCCATTCCTCTGAATATCAGAAGCAATGACCGTCTCTGAAGGATAATCGCCCTCCCACTGTTGCATATTACCGCTATGCCTCATGATGAGCTTGGCAGAATCCATAACCCGCATGATAACCGGTATATCATCATGAGTAGCAGGACGGATCACCCTGTTTTCCATTGCCATCTTTTTAGTTTGTTATATTAAGACCGACAAACTTGGTCAGTCAACCTCAGTTTTAAACATTCAATATTGTTGCAAAAATAAGCAGATCGTGTCAAAGGGCCAAACCTTTTGACATAATATCACAAGTTCATCAACTTCAAAAAAGTAAGTTTTGAAAATACGGTACAATTTTACTACCTTTGCAGTCTCCAAGCAATAACAACATCAAGATTATGCCCAGTACATTGATCCCTACTCTACTCTTGCAGATATTAGTCATCGGCTATACCCCCGGACCGGCTAATATCTATACTCTTGCCATGGTCTTACGCCATGGTAAAAAGAAAACCTTGATCATGTGGCTTGGATTACTGGCAGGATTCTCGATAGCCGTATGTATTATGGCAATATTGACTCATCTGATAGGTATTGCCTTCGGTCAATATGTAACTTACTTAAAGTATTTCGGCGCAGCCTATATCCTATATCTGGCCTATAAGATATGGAAAGACAGCGATCATCCCCAGGAAAACGGACAAGACTGTACCTTTATCAGTGGAATGATCGTACAACTGACCAATGCCAAGATGTTACTGTTTGACCTGACCGCATTCAGCACTTTCGTATTACCCTATTCAAGCCGACTGATCGACTTGCTGGAAGTTGCAGCCTGGCTGCTGATTGCCGGTCCCGGAGCTAATCTCGCCTGGCTATTGGCCGGAAGTTATCTCCGCAGATTCTTCATCAATTACAAACGTCGTATAGACCACATTTGTGCCATTGCCCTCTTTCTCTGTGCTATCTATATTATCTTATAAAACAAGACTATAACGATGAAGGCACAAGGCTTATCATCACCATGTCCTTACGGACGGTGAACAAACTAACGGACTGATCCTTCACACAACCAGTCAAGGACGTAGATTTGTTGGATGCCGTTATGTGATACCACAGGGTCATTATCAAGCGTGAGCAGATACTTGGGATAGTGGTCACTGATATCATTCAAGGGTGCCAGTTCCCGATTTAAGGTGTGTTCGTCTCTTACGCTCAAGGCTACCTGATAATAAGCCTTCTGTGCTCCATCTACAGAGATAAAGTCTATTTCGGCCTCACCAACTTTGCCCACATAGACCTCTCTGTACCGTCGTCTAAGTTCCAGATATACTACATTTTCCAGGATATGCCCCAGATCTCCAGTCTTCGTACCGATGATAATACTACGCAGTCCCGGATCAGCAAGATAATATTTATGTCCGGTCTTAAGATGAGCCATTCCCTTGACATCATAGCGGGTGACATCATAGAAGATATAGCTCAGCGTCAGCGCCGATATAAAATTCTCCACCGTATGTGATGATATTTTCCTGCCGGCCGATGTCATGGTATCGCTGATTCTTTTAACGGCCGTTACATTGCCAATGTTATCAGTCAGAAACCTTACCACGCTCTGAAGCATGGAGACATCACTGAATTTCCAACGAGTCACAACATCCTTCAACACGATAGTATTGTAAAGTCCCTCCAGATAATCTTTTATTTGCTGGCGGTCATGACTGATACGAAGCGTATAGGGAAAGCCCCCGATATCAACATACTGGCGGTAAGCACTCTCCGGCGATGTGGTTTCCGGAAGGGTCGACAGGTATTCAGAAAAGGAAAGAGGATATACTTTGATCTCTATATATCGTCCGGTAAGCAGGGTTGCAATCTCTCCCGACAGCAGATAGGCATTGGATCCTGTGACATAGATGTCTACATTGCTTCTGAGCAGCAGACTATCAATGACACGCTGAAAATCTTTTACCATCTGTATCTCATCAAAAAAGAGATAATACATAGAACGATCCTTCATCCGACTCTTGAGGTAAGTATATAGACGATGATAGTCGGTGAGTTCTTCGTTATCCAGGTCCTCAAAGTTGAGAGAGATGATATGGTCCGGCAATATATGGTCCTCACTTTGCAATTGCTGACCGAACATTTCCAACAAGGTAGACTTACCGCTACGTCGGATACCTGTTATAACCTTGACAACAGGTTGGTTCTTCCATTTCAGAAGTTGTGAGAGATAGGTTTTGCGTATAATCATAATCAAGAAAAATGAAATCTATTGCAAATATAGGTATAATTTTCAATAAAAATGAAATCTATTGCATTTTCAACATGTTTTTTCTTTAATTATAAAAATCAGTTCATTTTCAAATTTGGATCCTTTGTTACAAGCAATAAATGCTTTTACTGACTAATATAAGTTGGTAAAATGAAGACAAGGGAAGAATACATATCGCTGATTAAAAACCATGCTGATGAGATGAAACATCAACTTGAGCAGAAATCACTTTTCTTGTTTGGTTCCATCTCACGAAATGAACAAAAAGAAAAGGCATTTACAACTTCTCTAATATGGCAAGACGCCTACTTATCAATTCCTTGTATTTTTCTTTCTGTTGCTCCGTAATGAATGATGCATCAATACAAGTGAACCATTTGTCTTTAAGGGTTCTGAAACGATACAAAAGTCTCTTAGCTACCTGTTCTGACACTCCCGTTACCTCCATAGCCTCCATAAAGTCCATTGCGAGCAATTTCTTTTGAAAGCCGTTGAGCGAAAGAGCCAGTTCTTCTGTGTCTTCAGGCATGACTATAGCAGTTGACACTTGATCATAAGTGGGTGTCAGGACATACTTTCCATTCTTGGGACTATATAAGGAAAAGTTCTTCAAGTGCATATCAGCATTGCCTACAATCCAAGAAAACACGACCTGCTCCCAATAGTTGATAATATCCAGTTTGGCAGCGCTCGAATACTGCTCTATCAAGCGTGTAATCATTTCATAACTACCCTGGTATTTCTGTTCAGTCAGTTTTCCAGACAACTGGCACATATCTTCCATTGGCAATTTCTTACCCTCTCCAGTACGGTCAATTCTGCGAGTAATATAGTTCAACTCTCCATCTGGAAATCGGATAAGGGCATGAGGTACGGTTGGAATCCTCGCAATATCAGCAAGATGCATGGTAAGGTCTTCTATCTCCGGGAGGCAAACGAACTTTTCGGTCTGGGGTTTCAAGATATACCTGCCCATCACTCCGACGATAATCAGTCGCCGAGCATTCCCATTTTCATCATGCTCCAAGTCCATTGACAATTTGGCCTGAACACCTGTCACTGCAGTCCGATTCTCAACCACTACCTGAGCCAATTTATTAATATCTTTCCGAGAATAAGGGAGCACGGGAGCTGTTGTGCCAAAGAATTTCTTAGCACATTGTGGATGATAGTCCACTTCTCCAGCACGCAAAGGCTGATAACAGCATAAACATCTTTCCATTATTCCATATCTTTGACAGGTTCCACACTAATATTTCCAATACAATCACGGCAGCATGTAAGCAACAGCGCCATACGGTCACGACGATTGATTTTCCAATTACGCTCAGCGATATTAAGCATCCAACCTTCGGGGATCAATCCATCAAAGAAAGAAAACAACACATTATTATGGTACGGCTTTTCGCGCAAAGGCAAAGTAAGACTTACCGGCAAAGCATCCTTCCTTGACAAATAGTCCGGATCATAAGCGAATATATATCCTGTTTCATCCTCTGTGAGGATTCCTGCCATAACACCACTAACTAAGACTTTACCCTGTCTCATTTGTCTTTCCTCCTTTCCAAAGGTACAGCACCTAATTGTAAATTGAACATTTCGAGTACCTGGTTCACCTTGTCCATACGGACAGTAGGCTTGCCCTGCTCCAGTTCCCGAAGGAAACGGAGACCGACGCCAGACTTGAAGGCGAGGTCTTGCTGGGTAAGGTTATACTCCTTGCGGAGTGCCTTGATTTGTTTGGATAGACTTGTTGATTCCATACGATTATACCTTTTCGGGACAAATATAAGTAAAATAGTCGGAATAAACAAAGAAAAGAACCGAAAGGGTATATTTAAGGGTTCTATTTGGCATTTTACACCCGATATGGTATAAACAAAATGCCAAAGACACGATTAGAAATGATGTCTTTGGCATGAAGTTATCAAGACAAAAGGACCTTGATACAATTTATCTGACTATCGTAACTTTATAAGAAGCGATAGGAATCATATTCATTAATACTTTCTTCTTGTCTATTTTTTCAAGGAGAGATTTCCTAAATGAACATCTGTTCCACCAACAATCTGAATACCAGACTTAATGACCGTAATATCCTTAGTGGATAGATCTTCAACTTTCAAATCATAAGTACCACTGAACAATCCATGTAAATTGAAATAATTGTTCTGTAAGGTATCTGATAAAGTGGAAATTGTGTCATTGGCAGATGTTACGGTAAAGACTCTCATCGCAATATTTGATGGTAAGAGATTGCCGTCTATAGCAGAAGAATTGGCTGTTATATATGCACGGACAACAGGTTTCAATGAATAAGAACCACTATTGCCTTGCTTTACAATGGAACGTGAAGCATCAAAATCTATCATTACTTTGTAGCCACTAGTCAACTGAGCAACTGACTGGACATTTAATTTCAGTCCAGATGTTTGTGCGCTCGGTGTCTTCAATGAAACGACCTTGCCATCATTGAGAACCAAAGTATTGTCGTCTCCCAAGATCAAGCGGATTTGCTGTACTTTTGTTCCGGCATTGAATTCCACGTTTGACAGTAACGAATCTTTCCCATTCGAAAAATGCAGCAAGTCAATCGTGCAAGGTTTTACGTCCAATGTTGTCCACGTTTCCCCATCTAAAGAGCATTCTACGGACTGGATGTCGATTTTTACAGATTTATATCCTTCAAGAGAAGGAGCATCCGTCAAATAAAAACCAACCTGCGCATTGCTTTTCTCGGAGTTGTTGTCACTACTGCTACTACAAGAATATAGTCCGATAAGTGACAAACATAATAAGAAGAGTTTTAGTTTCATGATTATTATTTTTTTTGTTACCTTAATTCCGCAACACTATTATAAATTAAACTTTTTAAGTAGCTGAGCAACAAAAAGTTGCTCAGGATTTTGCCATGTCGAAGAATTCACTTATCTTAGTGTTGCAAAAAATAAACAAGAGAATCCGACGATAGACATGGCAAAGATACAAATTAAATCTGAGAAACTCACTCCTTTTGGAGGAATATTTTCTATCATGGAGCAATTTGACTCCACATTGTCATCAGTAATCGACTCAATCCTCGGTTTAAGATGTAAATCGTTTGGTTATCGGTATAGCGAAATCATCCGTTCTCTCATGAGTATCTATTTCTGTGGAGGCTCATGTATTGAGGATGTCACTACTCATTTAATGAACCATCTCTCGCTTCATCCGACACTTCGCACTTGTAGTTCTGATACTATTCTCAGAGCGATAAAGGAACTGACGCAAGAAAACATCTCATATACATCAGATACGGGTAAGAACTACGATTTCAATACGGCTGACGTCCTCAATACTTTACTGCTCAATTGTATGTTTGCATCTGGCCAACTGAAAGATGGTGAGATGTATGATGTTGATTTCGACCATCAGTTCATAGAGACTGAAAAGTATGATGCAAAGCCTACATACAAGAAGTTCTCCGGTTATCGCCCTGGTGTGGCGGTTATTGGCGACTTGATTGTTGGCATAGAGAATAGCGATGGTAACACAAATGTTCGTTTCCATCAGAAGGAAACGCTGAAGAGATTCTTTGAGAGATTTGAGCAGAACGGCCTTACTATCAATCGTTTCAGAGCTGACTGCGGATCATGTTCCGAGGAAATCGTGGAGGAAATAGAGAAACACTGCAAGTCCTTCTATATCCGCGCAAACCGCTGCAGTTCGCTCTACAATGACATCTTTGCTCTCAGAGGATGGAAGACTGAGGAAATCAATGGCATTGAGTTCGAATTGAACTCTATCCTTGTTGAGAAGTGGAAGGGTAAAGCATACCGACTTGTGATTCAAAGACAGAAACGGATGGATGGTATGCAGGATCTTTGGGAAGGAAAATACACATACCGTTGTATCCTGACCAACGACTATGAATCTTCCGTAAGAAAAATAGTCGAGTTCTATAACCTTCGTGGAGGAAAGGAACGTATCTTCGATGATATGAACAATGGTTTCGGGTGGGACAGATTGCCCAAATCCTTCATGGCAGAGAACACAGTGTTCCTTCTTCTTACAGCACTTATCCGTAACTTTTACAAGGCCATTATTCAAAGACTTGACGTAAAGAAGTTCGGGCTCAATGCAACAAGTCGCATAAAAGCGTTTGTCTTCAGGTTTATCTCTGTACCAGCCAAGTGGATCAGGACATCAAGGCGGTATGTGCTGAATATCTATACCTGTAATAATGCTTACGCAGATGTTTTCCAGACTGATTTTGGATAATGCCTACAACTTATGGGAATGATATTGTGTATTGCCTCAAGTCACATTGTGGGGTAAGGGGATATTGTAGGCAGAAGTGGGTGCTTCAAGTTCAAATTATCTGCAAATTCAGTAATGAGAGGACGTGTAAACGCAATAAGGACGTTCAAGGGCTTAGTTGCGGATTTGAGGTTGTTATTATATTATTTACGAAATAGGCGAAAAAGGACATTTAAATCAGGCAAAAAGGATATTTTCAGTATATTCTTACCTTGCATTATTCTATTACGTTATATAAAATGTTACGGTTATATTTTTCGCAGCAAATGTATGTAAAATAATTGGAACAAACAAAGAAAAGAACCGGAAGTATATATTCAAAGGTTCTGTTTAGCATTTTGCACCCGATATGATATAGGAGAATGCAAGAACCAATTATATTGATTCATTTTGGCCTCGTCACAGAAGCAAACTGACCACACTACTACAAACAGGAAACAAGTTTTATTTTATTCGTATAATTTACGAATACCAAAAGAAAATGATTATCTATCCGATAGTAAACAGTTAGTTTTTATTCAGGACTTGGAAATATAATTTTCCCGGGCACCAGAAATCATAACTTCTAAATTAAAATTCTCTATTAATGATACAAAAATACGTTTTTTTATGGACTTATGCAAGAAAAGCATTATTTTTGTAATCGTCTGAGGATCTCTAATAAAACCGGATATCCATTTAAAGAAGAAACAATCTACGACCATCAATTCATATTTAAAGACTATGAAAAAGAAACAAATTCTATTATTAAGTGCTTTGTTCCAGTTTTGCCCGTTTATGCTGGCATGTGGTAGTTCAACCGTTCAATTACCATCGATCAACAGTACTAAAAGTTACGACATTACCGATTATGGTGCTTCAACTACAGCCTTAGACAATGCGAAAGCCATACAACAGGCCCTGAATGCCTGCAAGAACGATGGAGGCGGCAAGGTCATTATTCCAAAGGGAACTTTTATAAGCGGCCCCATTGTCATCGGTTCTAATACCGAACTCTTCCTCTCTAAAGACGCTATATTGCAGCCTTTAGCTTACGGCACATATCCCACAACCATTTCTGACTCCAGTCAATACCCCGATTTTATCAGTGCTGACAGTGGCTCTTCCAATCTGATCATTGACGGTACAGGTACGATTTATGGTAATGGACCAGCATGGTGGGCAGCTTATGATGCGGCCAAGAAGAAATTCAAGCGAGGAGCCCTGATCCGTTTAAACAAGTGCTCAAATATTTTAATCCGTGATATTACGTTGAGAGATGCACCCGGATCACATATCACTATAGGAAGTGGTGGCAATTCAAACAATGCTGCCATCCGTCATATCACGATCAACACGCAAGTACCTTCACATAACACAGATGGTATTGATATCTGGGCTTCTCACGTCGATATTGACAGTTGTTATATTTCTGACGGGGATGATAATGTGGCTATTGATAGAGAATCACAATACATCAGAATCACCAACTGTAGCTTCGGTTACGGACACGGTACGTCTGTCGGCAGCTATACCTCTAATGTCAAACATGTTCTGATCGATAACTGTACCTATGAAAACACCGATAATGGAGTCCGTCTGAAATCTAATACGGATCGTGGCGGAGGTGAAGAAGATTTCGTCTTCAGCAATCTGACGATGAATAATGTAAAGAGCCTGATTTATATCGACTGTTATTATGACAAACAATATTCTACACCTGTTAATGATAAAACTAATGCCAAAGCAGTGACCCCTACAACACCGTCTTTCAAGAATATAGTCTTTAAGAATATCAAGGGTACTAGTACCTATAAAAAGAATAATGCCATTTTCATTTATGGACGTCCCGAGCAGCATGTCAGGAATATCACATTTGACAACGTACAGCTCACCGCTCCAACAGGGGCTGTTATTAATTTTGCTGACAGTGTAGTATTCAAAAATGGATCTTCAATCACGGCAGGAACAGGCAACTCTATTTCTTCTACTTATGATGCCGATATTACCTGGAATACTACGCAAACTTCTAAAATCAGTGTCTCTTCCGTCCCAAAGGCAGATCATAGAACTAAATATACTACCTCGGGCAAGAAAGTCTTAGATAATGATAGACATTGATATTCCGTTCCTTTTACCTCATTCCAACTCCAATTATGGGAGTTGATTGCCAGAACTATTTGCGAGGAATGCGATCTTTAGATACTTTGTTTGCACAAACTTAATGTGTATAGAGAGCAATTGTACTTATGGGTATTATCTGCAACCTTACGTACCACACTACTACAAAACAGAAAACAAGTTTTATTTTATTCGCATAAGTTGCGAATATCAGAAGAAATAGTTATCTTTGCGATAGTATATAAAAGGCAAATAAAATGAAGACCAGGGAAGAATACATATCGCTG
>ENA-UOOK01007339-UOOK01007339.1-fermentation-metagenome-genome-assembly--contig:-NODE-7339-length-10103-cov-3.737560_pt1 | contig 10103 bp, 8 predicted proteins | sample MGYA00245777_ERZ724023 | MGnify/ENA primary metagenome ERZ724023 (study PRJEB28704, sample SAMN03018312) | fermentation metagenome | biome: anthropogenic terrestrial biome; feature: soil; material...
AGATCAAAGACCACCCGGAGTCACGGCGGCTCATCGTCACCGCCTGGAACCCTGCTGATGTCGAACAAATGGCACTGCCACCTTGTCACTGCCTTTTCCAGTATGATGTCGCCGATGGCCGGCTGAGCCTCCAACTCTACCAGCGTTCGGCAGATACGTTCCTGGGATTGCCTTTCAACATCGCTTCTTACGCTCTGCTTCTTATGATGACGGCGCAGGTAACCCACTTGGGACTCGGGGACCTGATTATTACAACTGGTGACACACACCTGTATCTGAATCATATCGAACAGGCCAGATTACAATTGACCCGTACTCCACGTCCCTTACCGCACATGCATATCAACCCTGATGTAAAGAGCATCTTTGACTTCAAATATGAGGATTTCGAATTAACGGATTATAATCCATGGCCGCACATCTCTGCTAAAGTGTCCGTATAACCATCCTGCATGAAAAGCTCATGACAGGAAACCACCCTATAGTATTCAACTTTCAAGACCAGACCAATGAGAATCAATATTATTGCTAACGTGGCCGGAAATCGTGCCATCGGCTACCATAACCGGTTGATCTACCCGATACACGAAGACATGAGAAGATTTAAGAATCTGACTACGGGCCATACCGTCATCATGGGACGGAAGACGTTTGAGTCACTCCCCAAGGGGGCTCTCCCCCATCGCCGTAATATCGTACTGAGCACAACCGTGACAAGCCTGCCCGGTTGTGAGGTTTATCCTTCCCTTGACGAAGCTCTCCTGCATTGCACGGAAAGTGAAGACATCTATATTATAGGTGGGGCAAGTGTGTATGAGCAATCCATCCGCAAAGCAGACAGACTCTGTCTCACGGAAGTGGACGCCACACCTGAACATGCAGATGCTTTTTTCCCTCCGTACGACAACTGGCAGGTCAAATCACGGGAGCACCATCCAGCTGATGAAAACCATCCGGAAGCCTATTCTTTTGTGGACTATATCAGAAGATGAATGTTCCAGGCTCCCTCTGAAAGCCAAAAAGAGGACCGACTCCCACGAGCCAGTCCTCTCCATTGCTATATTTAATCTTGCTACTTCGGTCTTTTAAACCGATGCATCTTTATTCTCAGGCATCGTCCTCATCTTCGCGGACATGATCTTCTTCTACCGTGATTTTATCGATCGGCAACTGACGGTTAAAGGAAGTATTGAAAGAGATAATCGTCTCACTCCGCGACAGTCCCAACGGCTGGAGCTTATCGTGGATGATAGACATTAGATCCCGGTTATTCTTCGCATACATCTTGATAAAAAGATCCATATCACCGGTTGTAGAATGACATTCTACAACCTCAGGTATTTTCTTCAAAGCCTCTACCACATTCTCAAAAGAAGAAGGATCTTTCAAGTAGAGAGAGATGTAAGCACAAGTCTCATAACCAATCTTTTCCGGATCAATAATAAACTGGGAACCTTTCAACACACCCAGTGAGGTCAGTTTCTGAATCCGCTGATGGATTGCCGCTCCGCTGACATTGCAAGCGCGGGCTACTTCCAGAAATGGAATCCGTGCATTGGAAGCAATCAGTTTCAGAATTTTCTTGTCTAATGAATCTAAATTATGATGTGCCATTATTTATTTTATTTGCTGCAAAGATACTGTAAATAATTGAGAGTTACAACTAAACGAGTAAAAATTGCTTTAATTTGATAGTTTTTTATTCTTTTCCGTGAGAAATGCCATGATGAAAGACGGACGCGGAGAATACTCTCTTACCGTAATAAGTTTCAAACCGAAAAAGTGAATCTGAATTGGAACGAGTGATTCATGAATTAGCATCATCAATGAAAAAATCTTTCCATTTTCACCTGAAAACCTCTGAAAAGAAGCGGAAAGTATAGGATTCGAACCTATGAAACGCTTTAGGCGTTTACACGCTTTCCAGGCGTGCCTCTTCAACCACTCGAGCAACTTTCCCGTTAAATCGATGCAAAAGTACAGTTTTTAAGCCAAAAAACGGCATTCGAAACACAATTTTAAACTTCTTTAAATGTTTCCGACAGGCTCTTGCTTTATTATTGTCAGCAAACGGCACAATCTTTCAGGATTTTCGTCATACCTTTACGGTGATTCCGAAAATCCGTCTTACATTTTCATTCGTGATGTCAGCCACCTCTTCCACGCTCTTGCCATAACTCAAAGCCAGTGTTTTCAGCACTTCTACAACATACGAACTCTCATTACGGGTTCCACGATGAGGAACAGGAGCCATATAAGGGCTGTCTGTCTCCAGGACGATACGGGAAAGAGGTACAGAAGCTGGCAAGTCCTCACGCAGATGACTGCTTTTGAAAGTTGACACGCCTCCTATCCCTAAGGAGAAACGGGAGAACCGAAGGTATTCCTCTGCCTCTCTCTGATTCCCAGTAAAGCAATGGAAGACCCCGCCGGGGAGTTCTTTCTCATACGGTTTCATAATATGCAGAAGTTCATTCTGAGCCTTCCTGCAATGAATTTCCAAGGGCAATCGTGTCTCTACAGACCAGCATACCTGCTCCTCGAAAGCAGCCAATTGTGCTTTTTCCTGTTCACGTGACCAATAGAAATCTAACCCACATTCACCAATGGCGATAAAAGGAGAATGATCCGTCAGCATCTGCCTCATCCTCTGCAACACCACCTTCCAGTCCTCCCTGACCTCCTCCGGCTGGAGGCCGATCATCGGATAAGCATAACCGGGATAGTCCCGAGAAACTTTCAGCACACCGGCGACACTAGGCCAGTCTACCGCAGGCAGGAAAATTTTCACTACCCCTGCATCCTTCGCTCTCGCGATGACTTCCGGCAGGTCGTCCTTAAACTCTTCACCATTCAGGTGGGCGTGTGTATCTATACAAATAAAAGATTGCGGCATTCTGACTGATCAATGATTACGATGCATCATCCGCCGGGCATAATCTGCAAGGATCTGCTTCCTGCTATCCGGCAAATTTACAGCATCAAGATACTGTTTACTGTCCTCAAAATAATAGTCAATTTTCTCCAAGGCCAGCTGGTCGATCCCCATTTCATTATACAGGTGGGTGATGGCTGCCACTTTCTCCGCACGGTCAAAGGTCTTGGCCTGAACCCAATAATCAAGTTGTTTGTGTTGTCTCTTGTCAGCCCTGTTGAAAGCGTTGATCAGCATATAGGTTTTCTTATTGGAAACAATATCCCCCCCGATCGCCTTACCGAAAATTTTCGGATTACCATAAACGTCCAGATAATCATCCTGCAACTGGAACGTCAGGCCCAGGCGCTCGCCGAAGAGGTATAGATTCTGCTGGTCAGATTCAGGAGCATCCGCCAGGATAGCGCCGATCTTCAAGGCACAGGCCAAAAGCACACTGGTCTTCAAGCGGATCATTTCGATATACTCCTCTTCCGTAACGTCATCCCGGGTTTCAAAGTCAATATCATACTGCTGCCCTTCACCAATCTCCAAAGCCGTTTCTGTAAACAGATCCAGGACTGGTCTCAGATAAGCATCATCACATTTTGCCATCCGCTCGTAAGCGAGCACCAGCATCGAATCACCGGAAAGGATTGCAGTATTGGCGTTCCACTTCTTATGAACTGTCATCTGCCCCCGGCGCATATCTGCATGATCCATCAGGTCATCATGCAGAAGAGTATAGTTATGATAGGTTTCCAGGGCAATGGCATTCATCAGGATATGATCCACATCTTCCTTATAAAGATTATAGGCAAGCAACATCAGCGTGGGACGGATTCGTTTTCCCCCCATGGACAGCACATACTGCACAGGGGTATAAAGAGACGCCGGCTGCCGGCTATAGGGAAGACGGGCGAGGCAAGTATTGATTTTCTGTAGAAGTTCTTCTGAGGTATACATAATCTAATTCATTTACCAGAATGGTATATTTTAATATTTCCTTCCATTTTACAAACGGAATCTATGGCAAATTTACCTAAATATTTGAAAAAAGCCGTATCTTTGCTCAATAAATAAAAGAATCTGACGAAAAAAGTTATTCGGACTCTCCTTATTGCAGTCTCCTCTTCCCGTTCTCCAGCAACAGCCGGACCTTTGAGGCGCTTCAGGCTTATCCGGATTCCGGACAGTCAGGCAGTCCGAGGATTCATCCACGGTAAAAGAATCATCAAGCACTCATAAAAATGGAAAAAATCATCATTGCCATTGATGGCTATTCTTCCTGCGGGAAGAGCACCATGGCCAAAGACCTGGCCCGTGAAATCGGGTATATCTACATAGATACAGGAGCCATGTACCGGGCTGTAACCCTCTATGCCATGCAGCACCATATATTCAATGAGGACGGAAGGATCAGAGGGGAAGACCTGGAAAGCCAGATCTCTGATATTCATATTTGTTTCCGACGTGATCCGGGAACCGGTCTGCCACTGACATTTCTCAACGGGAAGAATGTGGAACAGGAAATCCGGTCACTGGCGGTCTCTTCACACGTCAGTCCTGTCGCAGCACTCCCTTTTGTCCGTAAGGCCCTGGTTGCGCAACAACAGGAAATGGGAAAAGACAAGGGCATCGTGATGGACGGCAGAGACATCGGCACAGTGGTCTTTCCCCATGCCGAACTGAAAATATTTGTCACTGCCCGTGCCGACGTTCGTGCCCGGCGGCGTTACGAGGAGTTGCAAGCCAAGGGTATGTCAGCAGACTATGATGCGATCTTCAAGAACATCCAGCAACGTGACTTCATTGACTCGCACCGCACCGTCAGTCCGCTCCGCAAGGCTGAAGATGCAATAGAACTAGATAACAGTGACATGACCATCACGGAACAGAAAGACTGGCTTCTGGAGCATTTCCGTGCTGCAGCCCATCTGTAAAAAGCATCCGGCTACTCCACCGGAGAGGATGGAATATTCTGCGTATGCGAACGCACATAATCCGCGCATTTTTCCATCAGCCATTTCGGCGTACTGGTGGCTCCACAGATGCCAATGGAATGCACCCCTTTCAGACAAATTTTCTGAATATCCTCCGGTCTGTCGATAAGATAACTCTTGGGATTCACGCGCAGGCATTCATGAAATAGCACCTTCCCATTAGAACTCTTACGGCCACTGACAAAAAGTACCAGATCATGTCGTGAGGCAAATTCCGCGATATGGGGCATCCGGTTAGCCACCTGCCGGCAAATCGTATCAAAACTCTTGAAAATGGCTCCGGGAGCAATATGCCCCTGGATATATTCGATAATGCGATGGAATTCATCAAGATTTTTTGTAGTCTGGGAATAGAGATAGGTATCACGTGTGAAATCCAGTTTCTTCACATCCTCAATATTCTCAACGACAATCGCCTGACTCTGGGTCTGCCCTACTAACCCCAGCACTTCAGCATGGCCGTTTTTCCCGAAGATAACGATCTGGGCATCCGGATTACTCACATATTGCTTCTTGATGCGTTTATGCAACTGGAGGACGACAGGACAAGTTGCATCAATGATTTCAATATGGTTCCGCCTTGCCACTTCATAAGTTTCCGGTGGCTCACCATGTGCGCGGAGCAGAACTTTCACATCATGCAACTGTTTCAACTGCTGGTGATCAATCGTGATCAACCCCTCCCGGTGCAGGCGATCCACTTCCATACTGTTATGGACAATATCCCCCAGACAATACAATGTACCACCGGCAGCCAGTTCCTCTTCAGCCTTCGTAATGGCTCTGGTAACGCCAAAGCAGAAGCCGCTGCTCTTATCTATTTCTACTGGTATCATACTCATGAATTTACAAGGTGCAGGTCAAAGTCTGACCAGGATGGGAATCTCCACTTCTTCGTGATTCGGTGCATTGGTAATCATCAGAATACGGGGCTTGCTCCGGGATTTCTTCAATTCCGATTTAAAGGCCGTGACCTTGAGCCTGGCCTCTTCCCCAGGTTCTATTTTCGTCTTATTCAACGAGACCTTTAATCCAAGGGTAAACATCTGAAGAGAACGGATCTCCAGTGTCTGCCTGCCCTTATTTGTAATTCTGATACTTCCCTTAAGTTTTTCTTTCCGCCCAAACGATCCCAGATCAAGTGATGAAGAGGAAAGATCTATGACAGGTGCTGATGCATCCTTCTGGCCCTGACCATTGCGTTCAGGGGGAAGCAAGACCGCAGAGACCGTTATTTCCTTATCCGGAGAGACCTGGTCACCTGGAGAAGTACCCAGGAAGATGCTGGTCTGGGTCAACCCAAAATCATGCAACTGATGAGAATCTACTGTCAGAAGAGCAATTCCTGCATGTCCCGGAGAGAGCTTTGAAGGTGAGAAGATCGCAGAAAGATAATCAGGCAAATGCAGCATGACAGGCTCAACCACATACTGACTAGGATTAAAGAGATAAATTTTCTGCACCTGACGGTTCCCTTTATGAACTTCAAATTCCACATCATTCTTATCCACTTTCATTACTCCTGCCTGATAGGGGTAATGGCCGTTGAAATCACGGATCGTATCCCTTACGACGATACCCTGCATCCAAAGGGTCACCGGCTCTTTGTCTCCTTGAGCATAAACTTCGACTGCCTTTCGGAAATGTCCCAACAGTCTTGCATCATAAGTAACCGAAATTTCAAACTTTTTTTCCCTATCTATCCGTCTATCCGGATAATGGGCGTCTACGCAGCCACAACTGGTACGTACTTCCGCTATAGTCAAACTATGCCGGCTTGCATTTCTCAACTGGAACACTGCCGTAACCGGATGCTTGTAGATGACTTCACCACATTCCACTGTCGATTGACTGACACTGATCTGCTGCGCCGACACAACCATTGTCCCGGACAGTAATAGTACTGCTAAAACTAATCTTCTGTAACTCATTCTCAATTAATTCGATGTATATTTAATTTAACATCCTCTACTCCATAAACTGTCTCTCCGTCACAAGACACACCGTAAAGTCATTTCACGATATAAGTCTGGGCCGCCAGGCGAGCTCCATAGGATGGATTATAGGCACATTGTACCGTGCAAGTGCCACTCTGATAACTTCCGGTACGATCAACCATATATTCCGTTTCCATAATATGCCTGCCCTTTGAAAGGTGGTCAAAGAAATAATCCGTAGCCTCATCTTTCGGAGCATAGTAGTAGTTCCCGTGATAACCACTCAATTGGAAGACAGGTTCAAAACAGGCAGGACGCTGGTCTTTCACCTGCACGAAATCATAATCACGGTCACAAGTGACCGTCAGACGGACCTTGACACGCTCTCCGACCTGCAGAGAACTTTCATCAACACGGATACCCGAAGGGGATAGGATCTCCCTGGTCACCGTCATACCTGATCTGGCATTCTGAATATCCGAACCCTTCTCCATAAACTGGGCATAGACAGCTCCCCAGCTGATGCCCTTCTCCGTCTTGTCTATGGTAAGTACTCTGGCATGATTCTCCTCCACAGAGGACTGGACATAGCCCAGTCCTGCCGTCGCCTGGGAGACCGCCAATGCTCTCCCGTCCACACGCATTAACGGAAGGGTTTCTTCCTTCTGTATAGCCATACTGTCCACGCCGAAAGCATAGACCGCATCCACTGCATTGACAGGGGTATTCCACGATGTTGTACGTTTTTCCTGGAGCAGCCATCGCCTCATCTCATCGATAGCCTGGGATGCCGGATCCAGGCAACGCAGTCCCTCAATAGCGGCTACCTCTGTAGGGATCTGATCATCACACCAGTGATACCGGGCCTTATCCGTATCAAAATAACGACCGGTCTCCTCCCTGTAAACGGAATATTCCTTCACACTCTGCAAAAACTCCTTTGCTTTCCCGGTACGGTGATTTTTCGCCAGAATAACTGCTGTCCTGGCTTTTCCATAAATCGTCATGTCCGTTCCACGATCTGCAATCAAGTTTACCAGATAAATCTTATCTGCCTCTCCCTGGGCAGACAACCTGCGACCGTCAATTGCATCCATATATAAGAAATGCACAGCCTCCTCGGAAGGCAGGACAGTCTTTGCGCCATGGTTCTGTTCATCCTTTAGACGGATCACCTCTTCATGCATTTTCCCCGCCATCCAGTTGAAGGCCCGGTCCAGCATCATTGTCGTCTCCTGCTGGCGTCCGGTCATGGCATTCAAGCGCACCAGCATCTCACTCACGGCCTCAGTCATATAGATATTACCCTGCATGCCAGGACACCATGCCCAGGCACCCTCTGCCGTCTGGAGCCGGAGTAACTTGCTCAAGGCTTCACTTCTTCTGGACTGGACCAGATTTTCATCAAACAGCTCACTGAGTTTTTGCTTCTGGTCAGCCTGTCGGTCGGCTTCCAGCACCCAAGGTGTTTCGTTCAGCACAAGATTCTTCAGATCCGGGTTCTGGTCGAGTTGGCTCCTCAAGGTAGATTCCCCCGCATCCTCCTGTTTCCAAAGACTCACCACCCTTTTCAACACAGGATTCCGGTGCATCAGATAAGCGGCGACACCATTGGCATAGTAAGCAGCCGCAAGACTTACCGCATTATACTGATCGGGGATTGCGAGGGAAGGCAAGGACTGGATCAATAACCAGGAGGGATGACTCGTATATTCCACAGTCAATTTTTTATTCGTGGCTTTTACAGGGAACAATGTCGTCAGATCTATCGTCTTCCGTCCCGGTTCATTCTGAGTAAAAGCCAAGGTGTTGGTTACGGATTCCTGCTCCGGTAAGACCGGCAGATAATGCTGCTCACCATCACTATAGCCACTTCCCTCCGCAACCATACGGCAGATCAGCAGACTATGGTTCAGATCTGCCAGTTGACGAGCCAGGTCTGAGCCATCGGTCAGATCGATACTGAAACCGACTACGGCCGTACCTAACGGACGGATGGTAAAATGACGGGATTCTGAATAAACGATTTTTTCGGTTTCAGGATCCAGCAACTCCATCCGGGCCGTTCCACTCACTGTTTTAGAAGAGGTATTCAGGAGTTGACCGGTCATATTGGCTCGATCACCGTCACGGACGAAACGAGGAATATTAGGACGGGCCATCACTGTCTTACGGGCAACTGCCGTATCAGACAACAAACCGAAGTTCATGCTCTTATCATGGGCAAAAGCCAGGAAGTGCCAGGTCGTCACACTCTCCGGAAGAGTAAACCTGATGACAATATTCCCCTGCTGGTCAGTCGTCAGAGCAGGATAGAAGAATGCCGTCTCATTCAAATTTTCCCGAAGTCCGCCAGTAGAAGTACGGGCAGAGGACTGAACGCCTGCATCTGCAGAATTTGCCGACACCTTCTGTTCTGCCATCAGGACCACCGGTGCATGATCATAGGCTATTCCTCCGGATACAATGCGTTTCGATCCACCCAAGGCCCTTACGCCGGGGAAAATAGGACCAAAGCCACTGCCTGTATCAAAGTACATCGGGTTAAAGGTACTGAATTCCAGGGAACGGGTTTCATAAGTTTTATATGTTGCACTACCATCAACATTCAGGAAGGGGAACTGATCCCTTACAGACTGCCAGAACGTCGCCGGCAGACTCCGGTTCAGTCCCAGAGAGAAGTTCCAGTTGTGCCTCAGGATCTGATCCAGACTTCCGTCATAGAGTACCGAAAGAAGTTGAGCAGGGACAGAAGTACCGTCAGGACGTGTCACCTTCAATGTCCAGGTCTCTTTCTGTCCAGGTATCAGCAGGTTCCTGAAAGTGGACCAGTGCAGGATCAGGCGCTTATCAGGAAGAGGGTTCTCAATGGTTGTCGTATGGGTATAGGCTACGCCATTCTTCATCCACGCATAGGTCAGGCGGATGCCATCCCCGTATTCAGGACGATAGGTAAATGCACGGGTATGGAGAACCCGGCTCTGGTCTATATGCCCGCTCTCCAGGACTTTATTGCCAGAAAAGACTGTATACAAGATGTGCTGGTCCGGGTCACTGCTTCCCACCTGGACATAGACTGGCCGGCCATCCCTATGAAATTCTTCAGAGGACTGGTAGAACCAGTCATGCGTAGCGGTTGCGGGTTGTTTATCCGTCATCCTGAAGAGCACGACAGACTGCCTCAGGGTATCCGTGCCACAGACGGCCCACAGTTGATGAATCCCGGAAGTCAGTCCCGGCACTCCCACC
>ENA-UOOK01007340-UOOK01007340.1-fermentation-metagenome-genome-assembly--contig:-NODE-7340-length-10102-cov-6.316214_pt1 | contig 10102 bp, 6 predicted proteins | sample MGYA00245777_ERZ724023 | MGnify/ENA primary metagenome ERZ724023 (study PRJEB28704, sample SAMN03018312) | fermentation metagenome | biome: anthropogenic terrestrial biome; feature: soil; material...
TTCAAGCGTGAGGACGACACATTCACCGAGGGGACGACCTTCGCGAGGATGTGGGACCTCTACACATTCGACCGGCAGCTCAAGCTCATCGTCTTCGATGCAATCGAGCGCGTGGAGGTGTACATTCGCACCCAGCTCGCCTACGAGCTTGCCCAGGCGGGCGGGCCCTTCGGCTACCTCGACCGAAAGAATCTGCCTAACCTAGACGAAAAAAGGTACGGCGACCTTCTCGATCGCTGCAGGAATGCCTTCAGCCGGTCGAGGGAGCCGTTCGTCATCCACTTCAGGGACGTCTACGGGGATGACCACGATCTGCCGCCCTATTGGATGCTCGTCAACCTAATGGACTTCGGGATGGTGTTCACGCTCTATCGCGGCGCTCCCAACAGCGTTCGCAAGTCCATCTCCGCTGCCTTCAGCATCGAGCCGAGGGTCATGGACTCCTGGCTCAGGACAATAAACACGACACGGAACATATGCGCCCACCATGGTCGCCTCTGGAACAGGACGCTCGGCACGAAGCCGTCCATTCCCCGAGCGAAGAACGACCTCCGATGGCACCAACCATACGAGGTGAGGGGCGACAAGGTCTTTGTCGTCCTCACGATGCTCTCGATGATGCTCGAGGTCGTTGCACCTGACACAAAGTGGCGGGACAGGCTCTTCCGGCTCCTCGACTCCCGTACGACCGAGGATATGCAGCGTATGGGGTTTGGGCCCGGATGGGAGAGATGCCCCATCTGGAACAAGTGGATAGACAACGAGAAGCAAGAATGCGAGGAATCGCGATGAGCGACGAAATCAAGAAGATCGACCTAGAGTCCGAGGATCTGGTGGATGACAGGCTTCAGCAGCTGAAGGCTCTCATGCCCGAGGTGTTCAGCGAGGGTGGTATCGACTTCGACAAGTTGCGGCTGCTGCTGGGCGATGAGGTGGACGAGGGCGACGAGCGCTACGCCTTCACCTGGCCTGGCAAGGCTGACGCCATCCGTCAGAGCCAGATGACCTCGACGGCAACCCTGCGCCCCGTCGTGGAGAAGAGCCGCAGCCGTGACGGCAAGGACGGGTCCTTTGACTCGGACAACATCTACATCGAGGGCGACAATCTGGAGGCTCTCAAGCTTCTGCAGCGTGCCTACCACGGCAAGGTGAAACTGATTTACATTGATCCGCCCTACAACACGGGCCACGACTTCGTGTACAAGGACAAGTTCGGCGACACAATAGAGAACTACAAGGAACAAACTGGCCAGGCCAGCCAATCGAACCCAGAGACGAGCGGTAGGTTTCACTCGGATTGGTGTTCAATGATGTATCCGAGGCTGAAGCTGGCGCGGGAACTGCTCAGCGATGACGGAGTCATTTTCATCAGCATCGATGACAACGAGGACAAGAACCTAAGAGAGCTTTGCGACGAAATCTATGGCGAGACCAATTTTGTTGCGCAGCTAATCTGGGAGAGAGCTTACTCTCCGAAAAATGACGCGAAGTTCGTCTCCAACAGCCATGATTACGTGTTGGTGTATGCAAAAACTATTGACGTGTTCACAATTGGTCGACTTCCAAGAACGGAGGAAGCAAACGCACGATACAAGAACCCCGACAATGACCCGCGTGGCGTGTGGAAACCAAGCGACTTGTCAGTAAAAACATACAACGCAGAGTGCGACTATCCGATCACCACGCCCTCAGGGCGTGTTATAGAGCCTCCAGCAGGGCGCTGCTGGAGCCTCTCAAAAAAAGCCTTTTTTGAGAGGCTCCAAAACAATCGTATCTGGTTTGGACCAGATGGCAACAGTGTTCCTTCCATCAAACGCTTCTTGACTGACTTAAAGTTTGATGGCATGGCTCCTACTTCTATTATGTCATATAAGGAGGTTGGTCATAGCCAGGAAGGCGCGAAGGAACTCGTCTCGTTGTTTGACGGAAAAGGCTACTTCGACGGACCGAAGCCAACAAGATTGCTTAAGAGAATCATGACGCTCGCCAACCTGAAGGAGAATTCAATAGTTCTGGACTTTTTTTCGGGATCGGCATCCACCGCGCACGCACTTTTCCTGCAGGAATTGGAGAAGGATGCTCCTTATCGATTCATACTCGTGCAACTGCCGGAACCTACCAACCCTTCACGAGAGGCTGCTAAGGACGGGTATGCAACACTTTGCGACATCGGCGAAGAGCGTATCCGTCGCGCCGGCAACAAGATTGCCGAAGAGGTTGCCGAGGCCAACAAACAGCCCAAGATCAGCGAAGAGCTAAAGCAGCTTCCCGACATCGGCTTCCGCGTCTTCAAGCTCGACAAGTCCGGCATCGCTGAACCCGAGAACGGCCAGCTGCTCGTCGATCGCAGGAAGGATGGGCGCTCCGACCTCGACATCATCTTCGAGGTCATGCTCAAGTGGGGCTATGAGCTGACATATCCCATAGAGAAGATTAAGTTCGCGGGCTACGAGTGCTACTCGGTGGCGGCAGGCGACCTCATCTGCTGCATGGAGCCCGGCCTCACGGTCGACGCCCTGGAGGCGATCGCGGCCGAGCAGCCGCGGCGCGTCTTCATCATGGACAGCGTGTTCGGGCACGAGGACTCCTTAAAGCTCGACGCCCTGGCGATCTTCAAGCATGCGGAGGAGCAGACGCAGCAGAAGATCGAACTGAGGACGGTGTAGGGGCATGGGCAAGCTTGAGTTCAAGTACTCTTCCGACCAGCAGTACCAGCTGGACGCCATCGACGCCGTGTGCGACCTCTTCCGAGGGCAAGAATTTCTCAAATCCCGATTTACGGTCGGTTACGAGCCCATGCATAAGTCAAAGGGCGAACAGTCAGGGCTTCTCGGATCGGGTAGCACGGAGCAACCGGAGCTTAACTTTCAGGCCTCGTCCATAGGCCACTCCAACGGCTTACGTCTCTCGGCGCGGCAGCTGGAGGAGAACCTGCACGCCGTTCAGGAGGCGAACAACCTCCCTCAGACGCGCGACGTGACCGGGGGGCGCCTGCGCGACTTCACCATCGAGATGGAGACGGGCACCGGCAAGACCTACGTCTACACGCGCACCATCTACGAGCTCAACAGGCGCTACGGGCTCACGAAGTTCGTGATAGTCGTGCCGTCCGTGGCCATCCGCGAGGGCGTGAAGAAGTCCTTTGAGAGCACGAAGAGTCATTTCGAGCAGCTCTACGACCACACCCCGCTCGAGTGCTTCGTCTACGACTCGGGAAAGCTTGGCGCCGTCACGAACTTTGCCGTGAGCAGCTCCATCCAGGTGATGATCATCAACATCGGCGCCTTCAACAAGGACAACGACTTCGACGAGGAGGAGATCGCGGCGTCCCTGGCCAACGGCAACGACAAGAGGAACATCTTTCACCGCCCGAGCGAGAAGCTCATCGGCGGAAGGAGCCCCCAGGAGCTCGTGAGCAGCTGCAATCCCATCGTGATCATCGACGAGCCGCAGAGCGTGGACAACACAGCAAAGGCGCAGCACGCCATTGACACGCTGAACCCACTCTTCGTGCTGCGCTACTCGGCGACGCACCGCCGCAAGCTCAACATGGTCTACCAGCTGGGGCCCGTCGAGGCCTTCCAGCAGCACCTCGTAAAGGGTATCGTGGTGGACTCCGTCCTGAGCGACTCTGATTTGAACGGTGCCTTCGTGCGGCTTGAGTCCGTGGATGGGAGGAACGGCTACTCCGCAAAGATCAGCATCGACGAGCGCCAGGAGCGGGGAGTGCAGAAGCGCAAGACGATCACCATACGAACCGGAGCCGACCTGTACCAGAAGTCGAACGAGAACGAGGACTACCGGGACGGCTGGATCGTGAGCAACATCGGCACGGAGCCGGGCTCCGAGTTCGTGCAGTTCGAAAACGGGACCTATCTCGAACTCGGCGAGGCCGTGAACGATCCCGAGAGCGATGCCGTCAAGCGCGCGCAGATCGCGGAGACCATCGAGGACCACCTGGACAGGCAACTGCGGCTGCGGCCGCTGGGCATCAAGGTGCTCTCGCTTTTCTTCATCGACAAGGTGGAGAAGTATCGCGCCTACGAGGGGAGGGGGACGAGCTGGTACAAGGGCGAGTACGCCGAGATCTTCGAGGAGGAGTATCGCAGGCTCGCCACCAGCGAGAAATGGCAGCGTCGCTACGAGAAGGCAGGCGTTCCCCTACCCACCGACCCCGCGCCTCTCCACCAGGGATACTTCGCGGTGGACGGAAAAGGAAAGTTCAAGAACACCAGGGAGTCTGCCTCCACGAAGGACGACACTAGCGCGTTCGAGCTCATCATGCGCAAGAAGGAGACGCTGGTCTCGCTTCCCGACGGGAAGGACCCGGACAAGGACGTCTGCTTCATCTGGAGTCACTCGGCCCTCAAGGAGGGCTGGGACAACCCCAACATCTTCCAGATCTGCACGCTCGTGGAGACGAAGGACACGCTCACGAAGCGCCAGAAGATCGGCCGTGGGCTGCGCCTGCCGGTCAACCAGGAGGGCGAGCGCTGCTTCGATGCGGACGTGAACGTGCTCACCGTCATTTGCAACGAGAGTTACAAGGACTTCGCCAGCGGGCTCCAGAAGGAATTCGAGGAGGGCGGCTACCGCTTCGGCATCCTCAGCCCCGAGAGCTTCACCAACGTAGTTCTCAGGCGGCCGGACGGCAGCGAGGAGAAGCTCGGCTACGAGCGTTCCAAGAAGGTCTACGAGTCGCTCGAGCAGCAGGGCCTCGTGGAGGGCAAGGGGACGAAGAAGGGCTCCATCAAGCCCGAGCTCAAGGCCGCGGCGGAGAAGGGCGAGGTGCCGCTCCCCGCAGAGGTTGCCAAGGCGGAGGGCATGCAGGAGCAGGTGTGCGGCATCGTGCTGCACAAGGCGGAGAAGCTGCAGATCCGCGACAAGAGGAAGGAGGTGGAGGTTGAGTTGGAGAAGGACGTGTCCCTCAACCCCGCCTTCCAGGCGCTTTGGGAACGTATCCGCCAGACAACGCGCTACGAGCTTCATGTGGACACCGACGAGCTGGTGGGGAAGGCCGTCGAGGGAATCAAGCAGATGCCGCGCGTGAAGCCAGTGGAGGTAGTCAGCACGTCCGCCGGGCTCAACGTGGGGGACAGCGGCGTGTTCACCGACGAGGCGAGCGTGCACACCTCCCTCGTCCAGACGGACACCATCCACGTTTACGACCTCCCGGACCCGCTCTCGGAGCTCTCCGACTCGACAGGCCTCACGCGCTCGACGCTAGCTCGGATCTTGACGGAGTCCGGGCGCATGGACGAGTTCGCTGTGGACCCCATGACGTTTCTCTTCCAGGTATCCTCGAGAATCGAGTCCGCGAAGAACCAGGTGGTGGCCAGGGGCATCAAGTACACGCGCAGGCCGCAGAGCGAGTGGTACACGATGGACATCCTGGCCGTGGACGACCTCAAAGCCTACCTCGACCAGAACGCCTGGGCGCCTTACCACCACAAGAGCCTCTACAACTACGTGGTCTACGACTCCTCCAGCATTGAGAGGCCGTATGCCATAGAGCTCGACCGCTCGGAGCAGGTGAAGGTGTTCGCCAAGCTGCCCAAGGGGTTCAAGATCGACACGCCCCTCGGGAGCTACAACCCCGACTGGGCCTACGTCGAGGAGGGGGAGGACGGCAGGCAGCGCGTGTACTTCGTGGTGGAGACCAAGGGCAAGGAGCGTGGCGAGAACCGTCCGACCGAGGAGGCGAAAATCAGCTGCGCCGAGAAGCACTTCGAGGCACTGCAGCTGGGCGACGACTTCCACTACGACGTTGAAACGCACTACCACCACGCGGTGGTGTAGAGAGAAGGCACCGCATGAAGAGGATTGACCTGCATATACACACGGTTCCAACTGAATGGGACCTGGACTTTCACTTTGACTTTGAACAGCTCAGACAGCATGTCGTTGATTGGCATTTGGATGCCATCGCTATTACGAACCACAACGTATTCGACTTTGGCCAATATGAGGATATCCGCTTGCGACTCGCGGGAACATGCGCCGTTCTTCCCGGTGTTGAAGCGAGCGCCCTCGGCACGCATCTCCTGTTAATATGCAGCTCCGACATGGCCCCTCAGCTTTCCTCTATGTGTGTCACTCTGAAGAGCTGTCTTAGCGACACAAGCGATACAGCCTCATTTGATGAGCTCGTATCGGCTTTCCCCAATCTCGACGAATTCATCGTGATACCGCATTTTCAGAAGGATCCGGCTATTAGTGAAGAGAGCTATGAGCTTATAGCTGATTATATCTGTGCGTGCGAGACTTCCAGTCTCAAGAAGGCGCTCAGGCTGAACAAGACGAAACCAAAGCATCGGCCCTTCGTCTACTTCACTGACTACCGTTTCGGGAGCGAGAGCATTGACGGGAAAAGAAGTGCATACAAACCTGGTGGTGCCTACATAAAAGCGAGCAGCTGTTCGTTTGACGCAATTCGAAGAGCGCTTAGAAACGACCAGGTTGCTCTGGCGTGTGATGGTTCTGACTCGTTTGAGCTTTATCCCGGGATAACGTCTACGGAAGGAATCAATCTCATACTTGGCAGACGGTCAACCGGAAAGACATACACACTTAATCGCGTCTTCTCTCTGTGCGATGAGGATGATGTCTATTACATTAAGCAGGGGGATCTCGTTAGCAAAAGCAAGGAGGATTCCTTCTACGCAGATCTGAACAATCAATTCGCTGCTACAAGAAATCGTTACATGACTCGAATTGGCGAATTGGCTGACGAGCTGCGAGATGTCGGTTCCGATAAAGAGCAGCTTCTAAGCATCAAAACTTACTTGAATAAGCTGAAGAAGCACGCCGATACCAAAACCCAGAATGACTCCTATTCTTCTGCTCCGCTCTTCAAACGAGAGATACTTGATGAAGAGGACTGTAGCGATGGCCACAGTGTCATCGAGGCAGTGATCACAATCTTGAATGCGACTCGCTATTCTGAGGTGCTGGACAAGACCGTAGGGCGAAAGGGGCTCATTGATTTTTTACAACTTGTAGTAGAGGACACGCGAACTCGCGAAATCCAGAACTCTGCCGTTTGGGCTACTAACGTGGCTACCAATGCCGTCCAAGTAAAACTCAATAGGTCTTCTGTGGATCCCTACCCGGATCCCATCCTTCCCTCAATATTTAAGCATGAAGCCTTCCTAGATGCCTTCTGCAAACTTGTACAGCTATGCTGGAACGAGAGAATCGTTTCGAATGACCAGGATGCTCACTTTCTCAAATACTCTGTGGTTGCAGAACGCAAACGTTTTACAAGTGCAACCGAAGTCAAGAAGGCAATGGGATTACCCCCAGCTGTGAGTCTCGACGGAATTACAAAGAAACTTCCACGAGAGTATGTAAACATGCTTCTCGATCTCACCCCCACTCCACTAATAACCAACGGTCTTTTTGATCTACAAATAAGCGTTAGGGATAAACGTGGATCGATTCCTTCGGGAGGGCAACGTACCGAGTGTGTGTTCCTGGGAAAGCTGTCTGAGGCTGGGGACAAACGGGTTGTGCTAATTGACGAGCCTGAGTCATCTTTTGACAATCCATTTCTGGACGAAGACATTGCCACTAAAATCCGACAGCTCGGCAAGAGCTCAACCGTATTCGTTACAACTCACAACCAGGTACTTGGCTTTGGCCTTAAGCCGAATAAAGTCTTCCTTACCTCCTTTAACGAGGAGACGAAGAAGTATGAGATTCATTGCGGTGATATGGGAGACTCAGAACTGTGCTGCAGCGAATCACCCAACATCCCAACCATTGACTCTATTATCAATATCCTCGAGGCGAGCAGACCGTCCTACGAAGCGCGCCATGATTACTACGAGGGGAGCATGTCGTAATGAAGGTTCTAATATGGGATGACCATAACGGAAAGTTCCAAGCTTCTAAAAAAGACCAAGCTCATCCAATCCATGACATTTCCGAAAAGGACGTCCTTGCAATCATGCGCCTCATCCTCGACGGTACGGAAGAGGTTGAGATGGATCCCGTACCTACCAATACAGATAATGTGAATCAGGCAGCTCTTGTCATATACGAAGAGCTGTATAAGCAGTTTTTGAGCATGATTTCCAAACGTGATGGCATCTTAGACCAGATCAATAAGCAATTCAAAGAAGCAGAGTCTTATTATGCCGAGAATGAGATTCAGGATCTATTTGACATGCCAGGCGATGTCGGATAAATGACTTCGCTGCCGCATTTGATTCTTCCAACTGTTGCGGCGGCAAGGCATGTGTCCACGACAAATAAATCAACCTACGCATCGAGGTCCTTGCCGGAGGCGGCGATGAAACCGGTGGTTTTTGCACGCTTGATAGCAAGCAAGTGGAAGAGTGTCGTATGTAGCCAACCTGGGCACTCCTAGATAATCTCGTCTTCACTCACGGCGAGGCACACTTTAGGGATCGTACCTGCTTCTCGCTCACGGACTGGAATTCGAGCCCATCTTCAGATGAAGCCTACCGGGTGCAGTTAGATTGTGAATGCCTGATTGTATTGAAGGTCCCTTAGACATCCGGGAACGGGGTGGATGTACTGAGCGTATCACTTCCGGACATGTGTAAATCCCCTCCCCGTCATCGTTAGGTGTTCCTGACGGCGGGGAGGGCTTGGCTGCGGCCGTGACGTCAGAAAGGGGCGACCGCCCGTGTTTTCCCGAGCGGTCGTCTTCCTGCCGTGAGCGGTTTCCGTGGTCTGACGTCCTAGGTCACTCCTCCTTTTCCACCCACTGCCAGGTACCGATGAGGTGGCGAAGCTTCGCCTGGCGCTCTCCCGTCACGACGATGAAGACCACGTCGTGGCGTATCGCATCCACGTCGCTGTGGTCTGCGAGGTAAAGCAGGCACGCGCGCAGAGCCCTCCTCGTAGGCGGAGATGACTGCTATAAGCACCGTCTCCTCGCCATCGACGCCCACTATTGGCGCGTCCTCGCAGTCGCAGGACCAGCCGTCGCACACGCGGACCTCGTAGCCCCTGTGGGCGAGATAGTCCCTCACGATGCTCTCGCACGTGGCGACGAGCCCCTCCTCCGTCGTGGTCGCTGCGTTCTCTGTCTTCTCGGTCATGCTGACCTCCCTAGGACGTGGGAAGGCCCTTTTGCCCTCCCTCGCCCAATGAGCGGCAAGGCCCGCGGGGCGGGGCGGCGCGTCCTTGCGGGCGTGGCGCGGCGCCGACCCGTCGCACGGGCCGTCAGGGAGCGGGAAGAGGTGCTTGCTCCCTGTGCCAGCGTCTTGGGCGAGGGAGGGCTTGGAGGTGTCGGCGCGGAAGTGCGGCGAACTTCTACACCGACCCGGCGCGGGGGCGACCTCCGCTGCCGCGCCGGCCGGGCGCTTTCGACGACCGCGAGGATAGGGGATGCCGACTATGTCCCCGGCGCAGTGGATGTCGGAAGGGCACATCCGGCCCGATGTCCCCACGCTCCCGCAAGAGCGTGGGGACCGACTTGCAACTCACGCAGCGCCTAGCCCGCACGGTGAGGATGACCCTACCGCGCAGGGAAGCCGCCTCCCGCATGGGAGTGCGCCTCGGTCGCCTCGGCGAGCTCCCTTACCAAACGCCCCAGGAAGCACATCGCGGCGTCCGCAGCGTCACTTGGCGCCGAAGAGAGGTCGACGTTCTCCAGGATTGCCGAGATGCCCTTCTCCGCGAACGCGACCTCTTCGAGGTCCGCGTTGCCGTCGGCATCGTAGATCCACTTCATCGTCCCGACTCCATGTCTCGTGTCCATGTGTTTTGGTGGCTATGCCAGTGATGCCTTCGAGCAAAAATTAGGCGGAGGCGCTCGTGCGTCCCCGCCACATAAAACCCTCTCGGGTTTTGCGATCTGCGTCCATTCTAGCCAACCGGGATTGGCGGTCAATCGGGTTCGTGGTCTGGACGTCGCCGTGCTAACGGGGGCAGCGTGTGGTCGCATTCTGAGTCCTGCGACTGGCATTGAAGGACGGGGAGCGGCATCGCGACTTCCCGCTACCGTGCGGCATCGATGCGGGCGACGAGCCCGTTGGCCCACTCGATGGCTTCCGCGAGGTCCTGCAGCACGCCGAGCCCCTCCGCCTGGGTGGCGTAGAGCTCGTCCCAACCCTTTCCGGAGATG
>ENA-UOOK01007341-UOOK01007341.1-fermentation-metagenome-genome-assembly--contig:-NODE-7341-length-10099-cov-13.182298_pt1 | contig 10099 bp, 8 predicted proteins | sample MGYA00245777_ERZ724023 | MGnify/ENA primary metagenome ERZ724023 (study PRJEB28704, sample SAMN03018312) | fermentation metagenome | biome: anthropogenic terrestrial biome; feature: soil; material...
TATCTTTGTCTTACTACTGGCGGGAACATAAGGTACCTTTACCCATATCTTAGCTTTTTTAGTGGAAGAGTCAAATTTTTCTATCCAGTAATTTAATTCATTGTTGTCTTCATCAATGAAGCGGATATCTGCACCATTTTCTTGTGCTTCGACAGGAAAATTGTTTTCTTCAAACTCAATCAATATATTATGATCCTTTATTGTACTACCAGAATTCTCTTGAATTAATATATCTCGGCTATAATCCCATGTACCTCCACCATCCTTTGAAAGTGCAGACGCCGTCCCACAACTCAATAAAATCAATAGTATCAAGCAGGCAAGACGATTCATTGATTTTTCCTCATAAATAATTATATATTATTCAAATAATAATCACAATGCCTTATTGTACATGATTTTGCACCTTAAGTGCGTAAACTTTAAGTTAATTATTTTTAGGAGCGTATTAATAGACCATTTTTTTCTTTTCAAACTTTATTTATATGTGATAACTTGTCGATTTTTTGGCTGCAATGAACCTCTCAGAACTTAACTGGAACAATCTTAGTTAACGTTCAAGGCAAAAACCGGAATTTCAATATGTGTTGGATTTGCAAGGGCAGTAACTTATCAGGCATTGGGATGGGTTTGAGAGTAGATTTTATTTCAGTCAATACCCCGCAGCTTGCTGCGGGGCTGGGATTTTTTTGTTCTCATCTACTGAACCTGGAGCAGGGGCGCGGACATGCCCTATTGTTTGCAGGGGAGTGCGCAGGACAACATTGATTGTTAGACAGTCAGTTATTTTCCTATTTTTCATCTTCTGATTTTTCATCTTCCGACTTTTTATCTTCTGGTTTTTTGTCTTTTAGTTTTTTATCCTTCGATTTTATTACAAACCCATATATAGCTACAATAAAGGTACTCCCTACTCCACTAAAAACCCATTGTATATTTCTATACATCCATGACTGGTCATCATCCTCTTCTAAGATATTCAAAGTAACTGCAATTTTGACGAATTGATTATGGATGTAATCAGAATTAACCGTGGGATTTTGAGGTTTTTCAGAATCTTCGCCTGAAGGCCTAGAACTTTTCTCTTCTCCAGCTTTGTTCCCGATTCGTTTAGAATTAGGATTTGATATTTCTGTAGATTCGGAAAACATAGTTGTTACATTTCTCTCATTTTTAATTTCACCTTTATCAATTTTGAATCCATAAGCAGTCCCTGAGTTATCTGTTACAAGTTTGACTTTTAACGTATCTCCTGTATACCATTTTGTCCAGAAATCTTTACTTGACTGCCAGTACTCATAAGTCACAAGTTTATTGTCATATTTATCATAAAGAATTAGTTTATCTGAAGCAGCAAGATTAAGACTTTCGAAGTGGATTCGTATCTGAGTAGCACCAGGTTTGCTTATATCAGGCCATTTATATTCAAAATTATTTGCATAAGGATGATATGAATCGGCTAAAGAGTTATTAGATATGCACACATCTGACCTGCTTTCTACTTTGTCAATTTTGAACCCATATCCTGTCCCTTGATCGCTTGTGATGAGCCTAACTCCTAACGTATCCCCCGCATACCATTCTGTCCAGAAGTCTGCCTTTGTGATGCCAGAATAAGTTACAAGACCATTTCCATACTTATCTAAAATAATTAATTTATCGTATCTACCAATATCTAGATCTGAGAAGTGAAGTCGTATTTCAGTAGCACTAGGTTCACTTATATTATACCACGTACTTTCAAAATTGTTTGCATAAGGATGTTCAGACTCAGCTAAAGATTCAGATGATGCCGCAGGCGTACATCCATTGATAATTACTAATATGCAACATAGTATAGTTTGTTGTATAATACGTACTCCAGACATCTCTCAACCTTCTCAAGCTTTGACAGAATATTCTATAAATAAAGTAAATAGCGGAAAAAGAAAATATTTCACAAACCGACTCTAGAAGTTTTATCGTGAGACAGTTACTGTTTTTATAGTGCTAATTTCTATTTCAAAAGTCAGCTTCATAGAGACCTGACATTATGTTAAAGGTTATGAAAACCTAGATATTTGCACTAATAGATTTTTGAAATGACATTAAGTTTAGAGTCTGCTAACAGTGAAACATCTCTTAGAAATACTGTATGATCTATATAATAAAATTTCGAAAAATATTGAAAATAAATAATACGATAAGTATACTTGACAATCTATCAATTAACTGTGGCTTTCTCTCTTCTAGAATTTAACCATAAACGCTTTCCAAAATACTGAATAACTATCTGGAATTTTGGATTAGAGCTACCAAATATTCTTTTTAAAAGAATACATATTTGAGAAAACAAAGCCTATCAAAAATCCTTTTCTCCATTGCCTAGAAATTCAAAAAGCTAAAAGACAATAAAAGCGTCTATTTATTATGCGTAAAAGATTAGATTTTATACTATAGGTGACACCATTCCCGTTTTATCTGAGATCTTCAGAGACTGTACCTAGTCAAAAATATTCGAGGAGTTTGCAAAGAGCTATAAAGACAAACTACATGTTGCCGATATTGTCAGGGTGACAGGCATTTCAAAATCAACCGTCTACAAACACCTGAGTAAATTAATTACAGAAGAACCATTGAAGAGAGAGGAAACGCAGGAAACATCCGGTTTCATCAGTTAAATCCAAGCAGCTTTAAAGTAAAGATATCTTGACACTAGAAAAGTTTATTATACCAGAAAAGCTGGATTCAGTAGTTAGCGTGGAGTCAGCAGAAGAAAGTCGACAAAAATTAAATGGAGATTCTTGCGGAGATAAGAAAACCCAGCCCTCAACCCATTTGGAGGGTGAAGAGGTTTTAGTGGTCAAAGAAGAGCCTGAGTATATTGATTCTTACGGCATCGAAGCGTCCTCGACAGTAGATGCGGCAAGACTTATCCAATTGGGAATTTTGAAAGCTTTGAAGGCGCTAAGGATTTTCTTGAATGGAGTTGAACCACTTTGAAACCGTTAATGCAAGGATAATTAGGCACACTGAAAGGACAAACATGGAAGCTATATTCACAGACCGCATAGAAGATTTCTTTTACCACAAACCACCTTCCTGGGATTCGCAAATATGAAGTGTGGATGCCTATGAAGATATTTCTGCCTTGTCTGGGATTTATTAAAGAAATGGACTATGGTTGTTATAAGTTATTACCTACCGTCATGCATAAGAGAGAAGGCTTTCAAGACTCAGTTTTCATTCTAACCAGTATTTTGATGATACTTAAAACCAAAAAATGAATAACCAGAATAGAGAGCATAAATAGTCAATCGAAGCTTTCAAAGAAATCATTATAGTTGTAGATTACCTTCATTGCTTCAATTTCTTGTGAGATATTAACCTTTTCAACGGAACTAACCTTGAATAATTCTGCATCTTTTATAAGTTGACTCATTTGCTTTTCAAGTTTTGAGTAAATAAATGAATACTTACCCTCTCTTGTACTAGAGCTCTTAAGCACATTTCTCCTTAAATTTTGGATTGTAAGAGCAGCTGCATATGATTTATTCGCAATCGTTGTATCAGTAATTAAAAAAGAGGATATTTTAGAGATACATTCAAAAATAATTCTCATATCTTGAGGGGTGAAAGGATGCTCAATTCTGTATAATTTATATGATCCAGAATCAACTGTAACTTCTTCATAATTTGTCCACCAACTAGAAATGTAATCAGGATTCTTTGCGGTAATTCCTGAATCTGCTAGAATCTTTGCAATTTTATCCTTTGACTTTTGGAGAGAGATACAATTCTGTTCTGCAAAAATTTCAATTGCCCGCTCCAGAAGATTAATCCATAGAACCGAATTACTGAATAATTGTTTAAATCCCTTCCACTCAAAGGGTCCCTTCTGGAATTGAAGTTTGTCTCCCCACTTCATCATGAATTTAAAAAATATAGATCTAAATGATTGATAGAAACCCAAACGATTGAGAATAACCTCCATATTAATTAATCCCTTTTTGACCGAGGACATTGATGAATCGAGACTAAAGGATATTTCTCGGAAAGAATTTCCATCCTTAAGCATAATATCTCTATCGAGAGGAAGAAATAAACCTCTATTTTTAGAGTCAATGCACAGGATAGCAATCTCCCCACAAGTTAACTTATAATAATTGCTAGATTCATATGAAATATCTGAAGTTTCCCCATAAGTACTAGCCCCTGAATAAAACATAGAATACTCTTCCTCGCCCAATTCAAAATTATGAATATATTGTAATTTTTCATTCTCATCAAAGTTAACTTTAGACAAAAGATCTCTTAGCAGGCGAGGTGCAGGATTGTTATCATAAAGTCTGACGACGGGATAGGCATTTATCTCAAGAAGTCTCTTGTCTATAATTTCTTTTATCTTTCCTATTGTTTTAGTAGTTCCGACAAAGAAAAATTTATCAACATCGGAAGAATGCAAGTTGTAACTTAATGAGGGATATCCTGTAGATAGTACAAAATGTTTGAAGCCCTCTGGAATAGTCCCTTCAATACTTCCTAATTTATCCCAACTACAAACAGTTAGAAAAGATGAAATTTGTTCAAATATCGTATCCTCTTGACGAAGTAAACGTTCAGTTCCTTTAGCTTCGAAGCGGGGAACAATTATCGTAACGAAGCACTCCTTATTTTTTTTGAATATATCCTTGATAATATCCAATATTTTTTCTCTAAGAGGATTCCTCTGAGTATATGAATTAACATAGAAAACTTTTTGCAAAGAATTATTTAAGGAATAGAAGAGTTCTTGTTCAATTTCTTGGCTTAGATTAGTAAGTAAAATATCATAAGTCAATTGGGAATTCCACTGCTTCATTACGGATAGTACTTCAGGCCTTCCATATTCTCCAACAACATTTAAAAGTGTTGAAAAAACTTTAGAAAAATACAGTTTTACGTCTTTTTTAGTTTCCCCGTTGATACTCTTCAAGCATTCCTCCAATGACTCAGAAATCTCATCATAGGAATCAATCGAGATGTATTCTGGTTTAATCTCTCTAAGCTTTTCTTTAGGCATTTGTTCCATTTTTGAAGATAAAGGATTTGGGTGTCTTGGACCGCTATCAAGATTCAGATCACCAAGAAAAGAGGGAGAATCCCAAGTGTGAAATAATACCTTAATAGAACCAAAAATAGTTTCGTTTTCTCCAATTCGATATAAGTGACGGATATCTGGATTAGTTGAAAACATCAGAACTGTACTGACATCAGCTTCTCTTAAAAACTCCATTAGCTTTTCTGTTCTAGGGCCAGAGTATCTGGAATCCGAGATAATATCATCTATATTTTCAATTATAAGTACATCAGGAGATACTATTTTTATGCTTCTAAGTACCTCTGAAATTTCAGATTCAATTGAAAAAAAGTGTAACTTGGCTCTGTAATCAAGAATTTTCTCAGTAGTTTCTTCATCGTAAAAAAAAGACTCAATTTCCGTTCCACAATTTTTTAATTTTGTAGAATTAACAAGGAGTTCCCAAAGCCATATCTTCTTATAGTTAAGACTCCCTGTCCAGCGAGTTTGTTTTTCAAGAGAAACATTCCATTCTCCATTTTCATTTATAACTTCAATTTTTTTTCCATTATTTTTAGGAACAGAAATTTCTCTTAAGAAATTGCCACCAAATTCTTCGGCTTCTCTAATTATAGAATTCTTGCACTTTCTAACAGTACCACTGCATAATTTAGTTCTTATTTCATTTCCACCAAATTTTCTATACTTAACCTCTACAACATCTTCCTTTTCAAAAACCATTTCTCTCTTAAGATTGTTGCTTTCTTGCTTTAGTTTAGGTGGAAGAAAATTATCTTCACCTTCAATATAAACAGTCTTACTAAAAACATCATACGAAGAATATGAAGGCACATAAGATTTACTTTCAGTATTTATAGAATAATTTCCGATGACTGCAACTTTTCTGTTAGGGAAAGTTAAAAGATACTCTGATGCGAGAAGGGGGATAAAATGAAGGTCATTCCATGGCCAAGTGACAAGAAATATTCCTTCAGGATTATCTTTTATCCAGTCAAGATAAGATTTCTCTATTTCATTTGGCACAACTTTCCATATAAGAGGCAAGTGGGAAAGATAATTTTCCGCTTTTTTTCCTTCCTTTTCTGTAACATACTTTACAGTTTCGGGAAATGATGCTGTGAACAGATTTACTTCAGTATAGAACAATGCATTACAAGAAGTACATCTGAGACGTTTCTCGTCAACAAATTCAATTGGTTTCCCAGTTACGTGAGGTTCATGACAATTGGGACAGGTATAAGCAAAATGGTAATAAGTTCTCATTTCTCCCCCAACTTTTTTATTAACTTTAAAATCTGGAGCGCTATGGATGGATCCTCTACCAAGAAACCAAGCTCATAATTATTTGTCATTCCACTAAATGTAAAATTAGCCGATCCAGAAAGAACTTTCTTGCCATCAGCAACAAGAACTTTAGCATGAAGTATTTTGTCCTTAACTCGGTATATTTTTAGATAACTAAAATCTTTTTGTAAATTAAATATATAATTTACAGCCTCGTTTTTTGTTGCAAATTCATCTTCGTATAAGTATATTTCAACCTGAACTCCTCTTTCCAGGGAATTTCTCAATTTATTTACAATGCTCATGTCTGTGAGAACATAAGCTGTAAGAGAAAGTTCATTAGTGGAATTCGAAATCAGGTCATTGATTACCGATCTAAATGACCTTATTCCGTATCCAACCCATTTTTCACCCGTAGCCACAGGAACAATTTCTTCAATCATCATCAATCTCCAATGAGAAGATGCCTATCAAGCCAGAGGTTCCTATGTTCACATGAAGTTTCAGAAATCAAAAGACAACTATAACATGCCGCTCCATTTACACAGTCTGCTGATTTAGTTGCATCACAACAAAGGGGATCATTAGAACAAAGCAAAATATTCCCAACTGCACTATTGATAATTTCGTGGAATATGTCTACTGACCCTACAAGTCCACCCATCCCTCCATCTTCTCCTGGAGATGTATTATAGATAAGAATACCACCATTTTTTCCATCACGAGATATGTAAATTCTTTCCCTCAGCGAAACTGTTGAATAACCAGTGTGTGAGGATAAAGCTCTGATGACTGCATGAGAAAGTGTATGGAGCCAGACAAATTCGGGTTCTACAGAAACCTCCGACCACCCTGAATCAGATTTCATACCTGAATCTGTGTATTCTTTCCACAGGTTGTAGGCGATTTTTGAGGTTAGATCAGGAATTTTTCTTTCACCAAATGTAATGAATATACCTTCACCAAATCCTTCATACCCTGGATACCAAATACTTCCATCCGAAGGTAAATACACACCTGATGATACTAACAATTGGGGTTCACTTTCATCTGCAGTTGGTACTATACGTCTGTAGCCAAGCTGAACTGTGATTGTTCTGATCTTACTAATTGGGTGAACAAGCAATTCAGGAATGAGAGGTGAGGTTGAGATTATCTTTTTTGGATGCCCCATAACAAAATTTTTGGTTGAACTTCCTGCTCCTGATAGCAGTGAATCAAACTCTTCATACATTAAACTCATGAAAGATTTGCTTTCATCGTTTAAGCGTTTATAAAGATCACAGAACTCTAATACACCTTTTTCTCTAATTTCTTTGCTTATAACTTCAAGCGAATCATCAGGAATTCTTCCTCTTAGACTACTTGAAATCCAGTCTATAACAGTATTAGCATCCATCCTAAGTAAAATATCGGAAGGCATTTTCATCATTGTATCAAGAGCTATTGAAACATCATACCTTTGAAGAATTCTTGATATCTGATTATCGAATTCTGGAATTGTCAAAAGGGTCATTGTTTCAGAAACCCTGAGTGAAGTTGTCAAGGCCGGTGAACAATTCCTCATTTTAGCCGGATTAAAATTCCCCAATTTCCAATCCTTGAGAAAAGCTCGAGGATCCTAAATAATGCTGAAAATGGAGGTGCGACAAGAAGCTGAATTATGGATTGCTACAAGCTATCCTATTTGCTCAGGATATCCCTATTGCAGCATGCATTTTGGTAACAAAATTGTGTGAAGCCTGCAAGACAACGTGGAAAAGATCAAAAACCTAATTTGATCAATCTGCAAGGGAAAGACTATCATGGAGAAACGAAAGTTGAATTATCGTAAGGATCGTAATCAGCGACAAGTGAAATGGGTTGATACACTTGAACCAACAGGTAAGGAACCGGATTATACTGGCTCTCCGAACGGTATAATGAGCAAACAAAATGTTCCCGGTCTACAGATAACTCCTAAAATGGTCATATTATCCGTAAATTCAGAACTTGGTAAGTCCCATGTGCTCCCACAATAAAAAAAAAGGTAGGAATTTCGCGAGAAACAACAATGGCACAGGGGATAAAGGAAACGGTAAAAAGCGAATGGCATTCTGTAATGGAATGCATAGAGGTTCAAAATTTGCCTTATCCCGAAAGGGAGCAAACTTGCCGTAGGTGTTCTACTACATGAAAGGAAGCAAACTTATGAATGCAGGATACTCAACGACACCATTAGGTGAGAGGCTTGCAGACAATTCAACCCCGGTCAAATGGGAACAAATCAAATGGAAAACAGTAGAAAAGAATGTTAATAAGCTGCAAGCCCGGATTGTAAAAGCAGTTAGACAAAATAAGCGGCACTTAGTTAAACGACTACAATACTTGCTTACCAACTCTTTCCATGCCAAATTACTGGCAGTAAAGAAGGTGACACAGAACAGAGGTAAAAGAACAGCTGGAATCGATGGAGAAAAATTGACAACATCAAACTCCAAGATGAAAGCTGCTCAAAAATTATCAGATAAAAAGTACAAAGCTCAGCCATTGAGACGGATCTATATTGAGAAACAAGGAAAGAAGAAAAAACGCCCATTAAGCATTCCTACAATGTACGATAGAGCAATGCAGGCACTGTATGCTCTTGCTTTAAATCCAATAGCAGAAACTACAGCAGATAGAATATCTTATGGATTTCGTAAATATCGAAGTTCACAGGATGCACAAGCTCAAATATTCACATGCCTGAGTAAAAGAAACTCTGCTCAATGGACTCTTGAAGGTGACATCAAAGGATGTTTTGATAACATAAATCACGAATGGCTCTTGAACAACATTCCTATGGACAAGTCAATATTAAAGCAATTCCTTAAAGCTGGTTTTGTCTATAACAGACATCTGAATCCCACCAAAACAGGTACTGCCCAAGGTGGAATTATATCTCCAATTTTGGCAAATATCACATTGGATGGTATGGAAAATGCAATAGCAACCAAATACCATTCAAACAAGAAGGGAATTATCAACAAAATCAGATATAACCTTCATAAAGTCAATTTTGTAAGATATGCAGACGATTTTATTGTCACTGCTGATTCAGAAGAAGTAGCTAAAGACATTGCTGATATTATCAGACTATTCTTAAAGGATAGAGGACTGGAACTATCTCGTGAGAAAACCCTTATTACTCATATAGATGATGGATTTGATTTCCTGGGATGGAATTTCCGGAAATACAATGGTAAACTCCTAATCAAACCCTCGAACAGATCTATTGAGACAATCACACAAAGTATAAGCAACGTGATCAAGAAAGGCAAGGCTTTGTCTCAAAGTTCTCTCATTAAGAAACTCAACCCTATTATTGTTGGATGGAGCGAATACCATCGCTCAGTAGTTGCTAAAGAAACGTTCAGTAAGCTTGATTTTAGATTATGGAATATGCTATGGACGTGGGCTAAAAGGCGACATCCAAACAAATCTCACCAATGGATAGTAAATAGATATTGGCACAGATAGGGTCAAGGAATTGGGTATTCTCTGCAGATGGATATAAACTCAAGTCTTTTGTAGATACGAAGATTATACGACATCCATGTCTAAAAATGGATAAGAATCCTTATGTAGACAAAGAATATTTCAAATCGAGAACAAATTATCTGAGAAAGCAGAAACAAATGCTGCCAGGGTAACTATCACGGAAAGTCTAACAGCTGCCCGATACAGAAAGGGTTATAGAACGCTTGAGCCGTATGAAGGGAAACTTTCACGTAC
>ENA-UOOK01007342-UOOK01007342.1-fermentation-metagenome-genome-assembly--contig:-NODE-7342-length-10098-cov-13.222244_pt1 | contig 10098 bp, 7 predicted proteins | sample MGYA00245777_ERZ724023 | MGnify/ENA primary metagenome ERZ724023 (study PRJEB28704, sample SAMN03018312) | fermentation metagenome | biome: anthropogenic terrestrial biome; feature: soil; material...
GGTGCTGGGATCGGGGCTGGGGCTGGCGCCGGAGCCGGAGCGGGTGCCGGAGTTGGAGCGGGCGCTGGGGCTGGGGTTGGGGCCGGCATCGGAGTTGGAGTCGGAGCCATTCCCTGACATACTACGCCACCTGCAAATGGATACCAATGAAATTCAAAACCGCTCCTTGCATTTACTGTAAAAGATCGGAATGCAGCATTTCCATTGATATCTCCGCCGGTCTGATGTGCATGGAATGTAGCCTGCAAAGCCAAAACACTACCCCAGATAGCTGCAGGTACTTCCATGAAAATATTCGTGGCATCTTCAAATACATATAATGTATTGTTTGCATGGCTTGCATCACCCCAAAGTCCATATTGAATGTGTGCATTATCTCCGGTTCTTATTTTAACAATAGCCAGACTTCCGGCAGGTATCTCCAGTTTAATTTCTTTGTTAAGTGCTCCATTTGGTCGTGCATCAATAAGAAATACGTTTTGAACCGGATCGTTACCACGAAGAATTAACTGGTGATACCGTTCGGTTACGGTCCCGTTTTCCGGAAGATTCCGAATACACTGATGGAAGTTGTTGATACTTTCCCTAGAATCCCGGAAAAACTGTGCCAAATTAGCGTTAATCCTGCTTGCAGGGATGTATCGGTCCACATCGTAACTGGATATCGCATAGTGATTTCCACGATCACTCGGTCTCCAATATTGACTTCCTCCTCTTGCCTGGTAAAGATTACTTAGCTGCTGCGCCTGCGTGGGATCCCCGCTCTTACCAATCATATAGGTACTTCCGCTTGCCGCGTTAAAATTGCCCCCGACAACTACATGACCGGAAACAACCAGCGGTCCTTGCATCGCTACATCTCCGCCAACTAAGAATCTTGTCAGATCCGGACTATATCCGATTCCTCTTTGGGTACTAGCATTCCCATAAGCCACATTAAGGCCACGGGGACTCGTAAAATTTCTTCCTACTGCCATTGCTCCTTGGATGTCAACAATATTATTTGCATCTTCAAATATTATTGCATTGAAGCTTGAAGCTGTTCCAAAAGGCTGGCCTTCTACATCATACCAATGAATATCATTATATGGTATGCCAGCATAGGTAGCAGCTCCCCTGTTACTGTTAAACATAAAAGCCTCCTTAAAAACACAACGGAATCTGTGCATTCTATATTCTCAATTCAGTTTATTCAATCAAAAAATAATCGTGCAGGTTTTGTGCTTTCTTTCCTAACAATTACGATATAATTCAAACGTAATGAGGAAATGCAAGTTTACTTGCAATGTTACCATTCACACCCGACATGTATACCATGTTATGATTTCGACAAATGTATCCGATTCGGAGACGCTTTCGCTTAGTTGCATTACGTAGCGGTACATAAGGCTCCAAAATACGGAGCCAAAGTACCGACGAATGCAAATTACTCCTGATCGGATATCCTTTGTGAGATCATATGATAGACTTTGCCCGGATGTGAATAGTAACCTTGCGATTTCCGAGTGGAGTGCCAAGATCATGGACATGTTTTGTTCATGATATAATTAGGAAGAACTTCCCATATCTTGAATAAGGGTTTACAGCAAATTCGGAATAATGTTAAAATAGGGTTTGATAATTATATCATCTTCACTCCGTAAAATATCGCTGTCAGACAAATTGACCATAAGAAATCTATAAAATGACATAGTTCATCGAAGCAGGAGGTGTAAGAATTGAGAGAATTTGATGCCCTGGCCATGCAAGCCAAATCGGATCAGAAGCTTTTAGAAGATTTTATCAAGCAGAATGAATACTATATATTAAAATGTGCCTCAAAGACATCCCATCGCTATATCTCAAAAAGTGATGACGAATGGTCCATTGCATTGCATGCATTTCATCAGGCGGTCGAAGACTATTCTGCAGACAAAGGCAGTTTTTACAGTTTTGCTGAATTAGTGATTCGCAGAAGACTGATTGATTATGGAAAAGGTCAGGGAAAATATGCATTCGAAGTCTCTGTTGACCCGGTCATCTTTGACACGGATTCGGAAGAAACAACAGAAAATCTTGCATTACGTCTGGCGGTTGCAGAACAGGTAGCAAAGGAAAACAAAAATGACATTCGACTTGAAATCGAAGATATCACGCAACATTTTAGCCAATATGGCTTTTCTTTTTTTGATTTAACGAAATGCTCCCCAAAGGCCGCAAAAACGAAAACTGCTTGCGCAAAAGCAGTTAATTATATATTAAAAAATCCCATCTTAATTACAGAAATAAAAAGCACAAAGTTACTCCCTATAAAAATTATTGAAAAAAATGTACAGGTACCCCGAAAAATTCTGGAGCGTCATCGAAAGTATATAATAGCAGCGATAGAAATACTTTCCGGAGAGTATCCGAAACTTGCGGAGTACTTGCGATACATTAGAGAGGAGAGCAAGTAATGAAAGCCGTTGTTGTAGAAATAGAAAATCGTTATGCTGCAGTCCTGTCGGATGATGGTTGTATAGAAAAAGTCAAAAACAATAACTATACCCCTGGACAGGTAATTCAAATAAATGATGATAAGATACATAGGAGTAAGAAATTCATTGCTTTCGCCGCTTCTGCTGCCGCATTGGCAGTATTGGGAACCGGAACATGGGCATATGCAAGTCCATATTCCTATGTCAGCCTGGATGTTAATCCATCCATTGAGTTCATCGTTAACCGTTTTGACCGTGTACTCGAGGCAACAGCAATGAATGAGGATGGCGATGAGATACTAAAAGAAGTTTATCTAAGTGATTTAAAAAACAAAACAATTCATAGCGCATTGACTGCTGCTGTTGAGCAAATTTCTCAGGCAGGTTACTTTGATAATGATACCGAGGCCGAGCTTGTAATAACAACTTCTGCAAAAAATGATAAAAAGGCAGAAGATCTGGCGCAGGAACTGCATGAGACAGTGGATACCGGATTGGCGGAAAAGGGTCAGGAGATTGAAGTTGAATCCTATAGCGTAGGCTTCGATCAGGTGGAAAAGGCCAAAGAACTTGGAGCAACTCCGGGGAAGTTAAACTTAGTTGAAAATTTACAGGCATCTGCTGCCGATCCTGAAACAATAAATGTCGAGGAATGGTTAAACAAGCCGGTAAAGGAAATTATAAAAGCAACTAGGGAAAACAAGAAAGCAACCACCGATGCTGACTCGATTATTACAGATTCAGATGCGATTAAGAAGGATAAGAACTCTTCAAAATCAAAGAAAATAAGAAAAACTATTGAAAAGGCAAAACCTTTTGATCGATTTAAAAAAGATGCTGAAAAACCGAATGAAAAGGATAAGAAGGAATCGGAAAAGTCTTTTGATATATTTAAAAAAGTCACTGAAAAGCCGGATAAGAAAGATAAAAAAGATAAGAAAGAACCGGAAAAGTCAGCAGATCTATTCAGAAAAGATGCTGAAAAACCGAATAAGAAAGATAAAAAGGATAAGAAAGAACCGGAAAGGTCGGCAGATATATTTAGAAAAGACGCTGAAAAGCCGGATAAGAAAGATAAAAAAGATAAGAAAGAATTGGAAAATTCAGCAGATCTATCTAAAAAAAATACTGGAAAACCAGAGGATAAAATGAAGAAATTCCCAGGGAAGCCAGAGAAACAACCAACGGTGAATTCCCAGAAGACTTCTAAAAAAACGGCTGAGAAATCAATAAATACTCCGGGAAAAACATCGAAGGATTCCAGGAATGGCTCTAAAAATCCATCTGATAAAAATAAAAAAGCTCCGGGAAAATCAACGGATATATCTCCGGATAGAAATAAGGAAAAACCGGAGAAACGACAATAATGCTCAAAAAGTAGTGGATACAAGGCGAAAGCTTTTTTAGAAGCAGGATAAATATAGCGCCGATAAAAATAGGCAACAGGATAAAACTGATAAAATAGATAAGTCGTAATCCAACAAACACAGGATACGCTGGAAGCGCTGACAATACCAAGCAAAGTATTAAGTAAATGCAAGGATGGCAAAGTCACATTCCAAAAACCAATCATATTGCTAACATCTAAATTTTTGATATATTATCCAGTCCAACAAAATTGGATAATCCCCCACACTACAAAAACAACCGTGATGATCCATTCTCACGGTTGTTTTTGGTTATTGCATTTTTAATTTCTTGCCCGAGCATAAATCATTGATTTCCGTCCAATAAATAGCTTTCAAACCGGCGGATATCTTCGGTTTTTCCTACCACTACGATAACATCATCTTCCTTTAATTTTAACTCGGGGGTAATGTTGATCGTCGCTAATTCATTTGTTTCGATTGCAATAATATTCAATTTAAATTTCTTACGCAGATTTACCTGCTGAACGGTCTCTCCCGCAACCTTGGAGGTAAGTTTTAGTTCCGTAATGGAGATGTCATTATTCAGTACGATATAGTCCATGACTCTGGAAGCAACCAAACGCTTTGCCAACCGTATTGCCATATCATGCTCCGGATAAATCACTTCTGCACCGATCTTCTCCAGAACCTGCCCCTGTTCCTGACTGATCGCTTTGGCAATGACTCTGGGAACCCCCATATTGATGACATTGAGTGTCGTTAAGATGCTGACATCAATTTTCTCTCCAATACATACAATTACGGTTCCACAATTTTGAATACCTGCCTCCTCCAAGCTCTCCCTGGTCAGATCTCCAACAACAAAAGCATTATCCGTAAAATTCCGGATTTGTTTTATTTTACTTTCATTGCTGTCAAGAACCATGATTTCCTTTCCGGATTCAGCAAGGGAAGATGCCAGAGCAGTACCAAAGCGCCCAAGTCCTATAATACCAAATTCAATTGCCGGTTTACGCTTCAACATATAACATTCCTCCATCTGATTATTTTATAGCTTACTATCCTTCGTCTTCTTTTCCTATATATAGTTTAACCTTATCAATACGTTTGTGTTTTACACTTTCCAGCTTAAACACTAAATTATCTATCTCTATGGTACGATCATCCTTTTCCTGCGGGATTGATCCAAGATGATCAATCAAGAAACCGGAGATCGTATCATAATTTTCGGAGGATAGATTTAAGTCCAATCTATTATTTAATTCATCGATGCTGACTAATCCATCAATGATATACGTTAAATCGTCAATTTTCCTAATCTTACAGGAAACCGGATCATATTCGTCCTCAATGTCTCCCATAACCTCTTCTACCAAGTCTTCCATCGTAACAATTCCGGAAAATCCACCATACTCATCAATTAATACCGCAATTTGCTTTTTCGACTGCTGTAACTCACGGAACAGATCATTAATGATCTTGCTCTCGGGAACCAGGTATGGCTTTCTTAAGATTGATCGGATATCTACATGATCCAGGCCCCGTTTTACCGTTTCTTTAAAGAAATCTTTGATAAACAATATCCCGATAATATTATCGATATCCTCTTCATATACGGGGATTCGGGTGAATTTCGCATGCATGAGGGCATCCAGATATTCTTCTCTTGGCTCCGCAATATCAATTGCAAATACGTTAATTCTTGGTGTCATGATTTCTTTTGCAGTTTTATCATCAAATTCCATGATTGAATTAATCATTTCTTTTTCTTTCTTATTCAGCACACCATGCTCTTGTCCCTCTCTCACCAACAATTTCAGTTCTTCCCTTGAAAGTATCTCTTCCGTGTTGCCTTCCTGAATACCAAAAGGTTTGGTTACAAGATTCGTTGTAAAGGTCAATAATTTAATGAAAGGGTACGCGAACTTAGAAACCGATTTGACCGGCTTAACGCAGAACATACTGATTGCCTCCGGTTTTTGCAATGCAATCCTCTTTGGTACCAGTTCACCAAACACCAGCGTAAAATAGGACAAAATTAAGGTTACCGAAATTAATGAAATCTGCTTTCCATAGGGAATGTTATGAGTGTTCAGCCATACCCCCAAAGGTTCGGAAAGTCCGGCCGCTGCAGAAGCACTAGAAAAGAACCCGGCTAAAGTTATCGCAACCTGAATTGTCGACAAGAATTTTGTTGGCTCCTCTAAAAAGTTTTGCACAAGGACCGCGCTCGTTTTCCCTTCCTCCGCGAGTCTTTTGATTTTACTTTTATTTACAGAAACCATAGCCATTTCTGCACAGGCAAAAAATGCGTTTACCAAAGTCAGTAACACCAGTATAGTAATTTGCAAAAAAATACTATAGGCGTCAGGGTCAATATCTTCCATTATTTAATTCCTCCATAATAAAAACCACTTTTGGCTTAAATTAATTTATAAGTTTAGAAATTGCAATATCCAGAGACCATAGGATATCATCCTACTCTATAGATTACGAAATAGTATATCATATGTACTCTGGATATTACAACGATTTTATGAATATTTAAGGATTCTTCCCTTATCAGTAATTCTTATTGCATCGACAAAAAGGATTGATACTTGCGTATGTTTTCTCTTTTTCCTACCACTACAATACTATCATTTTCATGCAGGCTGCACTGTGGATCAATATCCGTAGTCGTATTACCCTGATGTTCAATTGCAATAATATTAAGTTTATATTTCTGGCGGATATTCGCCTGCGCAACGGTCTGACTGGCGATTTTTGCAGTCAGCTTTAATTCACTGATATCAATGTCACCACGAAGCTGAATGGTTTCAAGAATATTGGAATCGGTCAGTCTGTTTGCCAGACGAACGGCCATATCATTTTCCGGATAGATGACTTCCGCGCCAATCTTTTCCAGGATAAGACCTTCCTCATAACTAATTGCCCTGGCAATCACCCTGGGCACTTCCAGACTAATAACATTCAATGTCGTCAGCACCCCTACATCCATACTATTACCAATACAAACAATAACGGTACCGCAATTTTTGATGCCCGTATCCTCCAAAGTTGTCTTATCAAATGTTTCTACCACAAAGGCATTCTCGGTTACATTCCTAATTTGCTTAACTCTGCTTTCGCAGTTATCGATCGCAATTACTTCCTTTCCTGCATTGACCAGGGTTTGGGTAAGTGCCGCGCCAAAACGGCCAAGTCCGATAACTCCAAATTCGATCGCTGGTTTATTCATATGAAACATAAAAAACTCTCCCTTTTTACATATATGATGAAGTGTTACTGTTCACGCCCATCATGTATACCATGTTATGATTTCGACAAATGATATCCGATATGGAGTATTTGCATTCGTCGGTACTTTGGCTCCGTATTTTGGAGCCTTATGTACCGCTACGTAATGAAGCTTAAGCGAAAGCGCCTCCGATTCGGGTACATTTGACGAAATCATATGATAGACTTTACCTAGGTGTGAACAGTAATAATGAAGTTAACCTATGGTTATACTTTCTTCTGAATAGTTAATGTTTGACTGCTTTTTAAAGGACCATATAGAAGCAATGGTCAGCGGGCCAACCCGCCCAATATACATCGTTAATATAATAATAAATTCACTGATCGGACTTAAATCCGGTGTTATTCCCGTGGATAGTCCAACGGTGCCAAATCCGGATACCACCTCAAAGAACAGCTGTATGAAGGTATACTCCGGCTCCAGGATGGTTAATAAGAAAGTATTTACGCAAACCAGCGCCATTGCAAGAAAGGTAAGCACAAATGCCTTCGATATGATATCATTGGGCAGCTTTCTCTTAAAACAGGAGCAATTCCGACCGGTAGACATACTATAACTTCCCTTTAGCATTACATAAAATGTTGTAGTCTTGATACCACCTCCGGTCGAACCGGGGCATGCACCGATAAACATCAGCAGTATCAGAACAAACAATCCTGCATTTGTAAAATTTCCTACCGGATACGTGGAAAAACCAGCCGTTCTGGCAGAGGTACTAAAGAAGAAGGCTCCCAGCCAGGTAATATTTTCCGTAGCTTTTAATAAAACAGTACCGATGAGCAGTAACGCTATTGTCATTGAAATAACTATCTTGGAATGTAAGCTAAGCTTCTTAAAGGAACGCTTGTGGATCAGTTCTTTAATAACAACAAAGCCCAAGCCGCCGAAAATAATTAAACCACAGGTAACCAAATTTAAAAGTACATTGCTTTGATATGGGATCAAGTTCTGGTAATCTCCTATAATATCAAAGCCAGAGTTGTTAAAGGCAGCGATCGAATGAAAGAGACTCACGCCGATTGCCTTGACCATCGGGTAATCCCGAATAAAAACAAGAAAGCTTAGTATCGCACCGACCCCCTCAAAGCAAAGGGTCATTAGTAGAATTGATTTTACAAGCTTTACAATTCCCTTCATGGAATCTAAGCCCAAGGCTTCTTTCACTAGTATCCTGTCCTTAAAATCCACCTTCTTTCTAGCAAGCAAAATAAAGCTTACACCAACGGAAGCAACTCCCAATCCTCCGATTTGAATTAATGCGGCTACGATTCCCTGACCGAACGCATTAAAGGTATTCGCTGTATCAACCACAACTAAACCGGTAACACATACGGCGCTGGTAGAAGTAAACAATGCATCAATAAACTTCACATCAATCCCTTTGTTATGGGTGAAAGGGAGGTAAAGAAGCAATGCTCCCAATAATATAACGACGGCAAATCCAAACGCTAAAAATCTTGCTGGACTCATTTTCTTTAACGTATTCATGAATATCATCCTTCTAAGTATAAATGTTTTTCTTTTCAAAAATTCGATGTGGTACCTATCATATCACTTACTAAATAAAAATGGTATAAAGAAATTCGGATTTCTGTTAAGTTTTCGTTAATGTCGATATGCACGTCATAAGTCATTTTAAGATTTTGGTATGAATAGGTTTTTATATATATGCAATCCTACCCATGTTCATGGTTTTTATGTGACTTATGAAAGCCCCTATCAATATTCAAATTGCAATTTGGTAAATGATAGATAAATTAATTCACCGGTGATTTTCTTATTTATTTAGTGATTTTAGTACTTTACATATCTCATCAATATCATGATCCGACAAATTCGATATATCATCCAGTTTCTTCTTTATAAGCTCTATATTCTCCTCTTTATAGCTTTTGTTATCTAGCTTTAGAAAGTAACTCGTTATTGTACTGGTTATCGAACCGATTAAGCCAATACCAAAAATCATCAGAACTGCAGCGATCAACCTTCCTAAACTGGTCTCCGGAGATAAATCACCATAGCCCACGGTAGTTGCGGTTACGAAAGCCCACCAGAGCGAATCGCCAAGTGACATATTCTCCGCATACATAATTCCAAACGATCCGAGAAAAATCGCTAAGACGGTAAAGATAATCATATTCTTCAATCCGTTTGTATTGACAAATTTATTTATCTTACGAAAAAACTTTCTCGGAAAGGCACCTATTATGCTTAAACTGAGCAATTTAAACAGTCTTGAAACACGAAAGATACGAAATATGGAATGAAACGGGAGAATGGCAATCAAATTAAAGATATTCTCCTTTATAAACACTTTTTTATTATCCGCCAAAATAAGCCGGACGAAATAATCAATCGTTAATATTATCAGTATGCCCCATTCAAGAAATTGTTGCCATACCGCCAGCCCCTGTAAAATATCAATTACTGCAAGTATGGTGCCAACCAACGCAAAGCTGCAAATGCAATACTCATAAATTAGTGTATTTCTTCTTTTTTTCTTTTTATCAATTTTTTTAGAAGCAGATGAACCCATTCCTTTCTCCTCTTTTCATTGGGCAATCCCCACAATTTACTTATCTCTCTCTAATTTTTAATACCCAACTTTATGAATACCATTCCATCAACATTCTAGTATTATACTTCATGCCTTACAATAGTCAAGGTTATTTTTTGGCAATATAAAACAGCCAGGGCAAAATCCCTGGCTACCTTTTTGGCTACATGGTTGATTTGCATATATTTAAAATCATCGCAAAGCCTATACAATGCGGATAACAGGAATCGAACCTGCACCCTCTCGGACTAGATCCTAAGTCTAGCGCGTCTGCCAGTTCCGCCATATCCGCATACTTTTTTCTGATTTTATATTATATAAGTGAATTGGGTGTCCAATTCACTTATTTGCCGGAAGAATGAGACATCCGGGATTCGAACCCGGGACACCTTGATTAAAAGTCAAGTGCTCTAC
>ENA-UOOK01007346-UOOK01007346.1-fermentation-metagenome-genome-assembly--contig:-NODE-7346-length-10096-cov-9.435415_pt1 | contig 10096 bp, 9 predicted proteins | sample MGYA00245777_ERZ724023 | MGnify/ENA primary metagenome ERZ724023 (study PRJEB28704, sample SAMN03018312) | fermentation metagenome | biome: anthropogenic terrestrial biome; feature: soil; material...
AAGACATCATCATTCTACCTAGTTCTCCCAGGCTATATTCCTGCCCATCTATAATAAATTTTGGTGTTCTATCGTCGTACCTATCATCCCACTCAATACGCCCTTCTACTAGATTATCTTTAAAAGAGATAAGTTCATGTCCCCGGAATACTTCTCTTTTTATGTACTTTTGTGATAATCCTTTTTTTATCTTTTTATAAAGCCTTTTTAAAGCATCATTTGAATCTTCTTCAAAATCCTGATGTACCTCAAAGGAATACCCTATTTTATCTACTCCTGTAAACTCTACTGCCTTCCAACAAATACCTGTTGGATGAATCTTCTTTCCTACTTGAAAGTAGTGGTCTATACCATCACAATCTTTAAAGGTTGCTTCTTTTTCAAAATCCTTATAGTCTTCGACTCCAAGCATATCTGCCGTATACCTATTGTAGCAATCTTCGCATATCAATTGAGATGGCTCATCTTCTTTTATAGTTAAAACAACCATGCCATACCCGTTAGAATCTTTACCGCACCACTGACACCTATTCATGCAAATTATCTCCTTAAAAAAAATTACTTTCAATTACCGTTTTGTCACTTTTAAGAACTTCAAAAAAATGCCGCTCCTAATAACATCCGCAACCCTTATTCCCATGTTTTCCAATTAACTTTTAAAAATTTTTTGTGCAAAAGAAGTTAACTGGTCTTTTACCAATATCTTTTCCTTCCACCTGTCAGGGATAGCATTATATCCATAGTACACACCAGCCATCCCTCCTGTAATTGCGGCTATAGTGTCTGCATCTCCTCCAAGATTGGCTGCTTCACATATGGCATCCTCAAAGGAAGATGTGTTAATAAAACACCATAATGCACATACCAGTGTATCAACTACATATCCTGAGGGCTTCAATTCATCTTTTGATAACTGGAATACCTGTTTATATTCTGGATACTTTTCAATATATTTTCTTATAGCAGGTATTTTGGGCTTACCATTGAGATACTGATAAACTAACAGATTGTAAAACTGACAGGCATCCGTTGCTTTCTGGTCATAATGGGTGAGAACACTTTGCGAAGCAGTTATTTCAAGCATTTTTTCAATATCATTATAATAAAGTGCTACTGGCAAGCATCTCATAAGTGAACCATTTCCAGCACTCATACCGCCTGTTGCCTGATGGGCATAGTAGGCTGCTTTTGTCCAATTGTTGCTTCGCTTGTATTCGCTAATTGTAATTCTGATAATGTTGCCTATGTCCTTGGATTTACTATCATACCATTTAATAAAATATTTACCTATATCTTCGGCAGGGTTCTCTGGATTATCAAGGATGCCTTCTGCCACAGCAATAGTCATCATTGTATCATCCGTCACCTCGCCCGGCAGCAAATCCCAACAGCCTCCACCAATAATATCTTTTAGGTATCCATATTTTCTTTTAATCTCATCCCTTGACATAAATTCTAGCGTTCCGCCAAGGGCATCTCCGCATGCAACCCCAAAAATCCCTCCGAGTATGCGTTCATATGTATCCATGAAATTACACTTCCTTATAAACTTAGTATCAATGATTATTTGTATGTATAGAGATGCCATGCTCTCATCTGCTTATTTTCAATTCTATTATATATTTGCTAAGTATTTTGCCATATTACATATTTCTTCATCAAATTTGTATTTCCAATGCTCATTAGTATCCTCTTTACTGTCAAATTTAATCTCTTCTAACTTTTCTTCAAAAAGTAACGTCAATTTATAGTCGCCATAATAATCTAAAGGACATTCATAAGAAACTCTCTTAATTTTTTCTATATTAAAAAACTCCATAACTATTTGTTTATCCTCATTAATCCAAACTCTAATAAATTTGTTGTTCTTTAAGACAAAATATAACTGTAAAGTTTGTTCATCAACAAATAAGTATTTTGGATAAAAATATAATATATCTTTCTCGTCAATTATTTGTGAAACTTTATTAAACATGTCTGCATATTTACAGGAGGCATTATTGTTAAAATAATATTTATAAAAGTTATCTTTAATTTCTTTAAAATCCATACTCATTTTAATCCTCCTAGCCTTTTATGGGTTAGTAGCCTAGATATTGAACAACATTTTTCCATATTCCAACAGCAATCCCATATGCATCACCTGCATTATTTTCAGTCATAAAATTCATTGTCATTTTTAATTTTAAATCTTTATTTTTGGTTGCTTCGCATTCAATCACATTATTAAATGAGTTATCACTATCAATGCTAAGCCTCCCATATGACAGATATATATTTTGACTTGTACCACCAAGCAAATTCCCCATCCATATTTTAATCGCATACTTTTCCATACCGTTTATATAGAATCTTATAATGGCCTTTTGATTGTGTATAATATCTTTTTCATAATCAAAATTATTATTTTTTCGTTTGGTCTGCTCCGCAAAGTCAGATAAGTGGGATAATATTTCAGCATAACTTTGTTTCATAAATTTATTTTTATCCAAATCCGTTATTTCTTTAAAATTGGGAATTATATTAATGTTTTCACTTTCTTCCCTATCATAAATAATTTTCTTTGACTCTAATTTAGGTTTGGCTCCTACTTTTGGGACATCAATTACATCTACCTGATAAATCCTATGCAGTAATTCATCAAACTTAATATCAAATTGGTCATCATGTGAAAAGTCAATAAAATGAAACCCTTCCAGATAAAATGGGACGGCTTTTCTATAGTCTCCCTTATGCCTCATTATTAAGATTATTTTATCTAGATTATCTTTTATATATTGTATTAACAAGTTCGTTTCATAGCCAACTCCACCCTGGAAAGTATCTGCTTTATTGGCATAGTTTTCAGTAAGAATGAGTAAGATATTATCACTATTTTTTATCTTTTCTACCATCATTCTATTCAGGTTAACAGTCCTACTTTGTGTTTCAAATTTATCAATCGTTGCAGCAACACCATTTTCTCTCAATTTAGTCGCTAAAACTGTTACCCAGTCTTCGTGTTTCTCACTATCCCAACTATAACTGATGAATACTGAAGGATGTTCTCTTGACATTTTTATCCCCTTTCATATTGTCAGTGATATTTTTATCCGATTAATTGATAAAAACTCAATAACAATAATTGTAATAATTCAAATTATTAAATACTCTCTAACCACTTTAATATATGCTCAGGGCTTTCCCTTAAAACATACATCCGCTTATAATTCTCTTTATTTTCTAGTATATTTTCTTTTATAAGAACTTTAATAACGCTATAGACAAGCGTCTTTGGAGACTTTTTATAATTTGTTTCTTGAATAATTTTATCATTCAATAACGAAGATATCGTAGATGTCTTTATGTAATCCTTATTATATCTAACAAATTGGTCTATGATAGTTCGAACAATTTCTTCAAATATGTGTATTGGAATTATATTAGGATAACTACTGCTCCCATCAGGTCTTGCCGTTTCAATTCTTATGTTTTCATTTTCCTTCTTCCACGTTGTTCTATCTGCTACATCTTTTATGTCTTTTTCATTCTCCTCTTCAATTTCTTCGTTATCTTCTTCCTGATTATTATTAATTATGTAACCTCCAAACATTTCTTTGTAAGAGCCCTTTAAATTTGCGAGTTCATTCATATGGTTTTTAACTTTTTCAAATATTTGCAATGCATTTTGTATTTCTTCAACTTGACCATTTTTACTACAATCAGGTATATACTCTTGAAGGATTTTATTTTTTAGATTTTCTAAACTATCTTCTAACAAGTCGTATGAAGCGCTTATGTCCTCAATTTCCTTTTTAAAAACTATATTCATGCTTATCCCCCCCGATATTTTTTTGTAAATATAACTGACCTGCTCACATCTTTAAAGTTCTTTCATATTACAAAATATAATTTTTACCTATTACTACTAACTCACCCTAATACCTCAGATAATCTAAATACTTGCCATATTCCTCTAACCTGTCCCTAATCAACTCATCATTTGGGTCAAGCCTCATCGCATAATTAAAATAAGCCCTTGCCTTTTTAAAATCTTTCTTCTGGTCATATGCATGCCCCAATTTTTTTACTATATAAAGCATTCCAGGAGTCTTTTTGTTAATTTCCTCTAATATATCTATGGCATTTTCCTGTTCGCTATTTAAACCATAAGCACATGCCAGCCTATATCTGTAATTTAAGTCATCGGGATTTCTTGATACAAGTTTTTCGTAGACTTTGACTGCTTCCTCGTATCTTTTTAGTTCAAAGAATAGTTTTCCTTTTAAGTATAGAAGATTATCTTCTAGTGCTTCTCTTCTTATTCCTTCTACTTTTTCAATATCTATGCTTTTTAACACATCAATGCTATCAAAATATCTTCCCTGCTGAAAATACGTGTAGGCAGTGTGATATAATACATCAGCAGATTTATTTCCATTCTCATATTCCGTTTTTAGCAGTAATTCTGCTTTATCAAATTTTTTATTTTTATAGCATCGGATTACCCTCTCTAACCAATCACTACCCTCATACCTTATTACTTCAGGCCCTTCACTGTAGGAAATAATACTGTTATTTTCATTCTTCAATACCTCTTTAAAATCCCTTTTTATATCTTGCACATTTTGATATCTTCCCTCAGGGGTTCTTTCAAGTAACTTCATTATAATTTTTTCAACAGATTCAGGTATATTATCATTTATTTCTCTTGGCCTAGGATAAGGCATATTATTAATTAATTGATTAGCAGTTTCATGTGGTGTCCTACCAGTTAAAAACTTATATAAAAGCACTCCCAATCCATAAATATCAGAATTCAGATATCTGCGGTTTGAACCAGCAACTTCAGGAGCCATATATGCCCAAGTTCCTCCACCATCAATTGTTTTTATAAATAAGTCTTCTATCAGTTTGCTTGTGCCAAAATCAGTTATTTTGACTGTTGTCCCATCCGTTAAGATATTTTGAGGTTTAATATCCCCGTGGCAGATATTTTTTGAATGAATATACTCTATTCCATCAAGTATCTGAAAAAACATACTATATATTTCTTCAAAAGTTCGAGGACTCATAAATCCCGTTTCACATAATTCATCTGATAGTTTATGCCCATTAAAATATTCCATTTCAATGAGAAAAACTCCATCTACCCGTCCCATCCAGTATATAGTAATTACATTTGGATGATGATTTCCAATGAATTCTTTTCCTTCAGATAAAGTATTATCTCCCCGTTCTTGGTCCTTAGGTATTTTAAGTGCCACAATTTCTTTGCTTTCAAGATTTACAGCCCTCCATACATAACCAAAAGAACCTTCATCAATAAATTCCTTTAGTAAATACTTGTCTCCTATATTCATATCTACCTGTGGGCGAAAATTAATGGCTTTCTTTTTTCTCATTTTATCCAACCTCTACCCATTGATTTAACATAAGATTATCAGCATTACCTGAAGCAACACACCGATATATTAAATACTTAGTTTTTAATGCATTAATTCCTCTTATATAGGAACCATCACTTTTTTTAAACCCATTATCAAATATGGATATATATTCTTCAATCTCTCCCGGATTTTCCCCGGCATAACTCCAATATACAAATAATATGATAGGGATATTCCCACCTAGTTGATGATAAGCAATAAGCAAGTTTTCTATTTTTTCTTTGACTTTTAAATCTTTTCTTCTATTCTTTTCATATCTTTCAAATTCGCAAATCAATATAGGGTTATTATCTTCTTTTGAATACCAAATAGAATCTGGCCTTACCTCATTAACTTTAACTTCGTAATTGGCTTGGCTCTCTGCAACCATTTGCCCATAATAACCTGTTTGTGAATATGGATATACAGGACATTCTGAAAGGGATGTAATTCCTTCTACATGTCTCCCTATAGCAGTTATGTAATTAAGACCTACAGTATGAACAGTTTCTGAATAGTCCCTTATCCCAAATTGTGTCATCATGGGAAACATTTCATTTCTAATATTTCCTTCTTTAAATTCTTCTTTTATAAAATCAATAATCTTTTCCCTATTCATTGAATGTGCCCCATTCCTTAATAACTTCAGGGGATTCTCCACCATGTATAAGCGCTTTTGTCCCAACCTTTACTAACAATGGTGCAGGTATTGACCTTCCATTTATCAATGCCTCTCCTGTTGATAGAGATGGTAATTCATCAATATCAGACTTTGAGAACATATCTGATGTTTTTGCAATAAACCTTTGGTCATCTGGATTCTTTAACCTCATTGTAATGATTGTATTACATTGTGATGTAACATCTGGGTCCAGTTTCGATGGCCTTTGGGATATAATTGCAAACCCTGTACCAAACTTTCTTCCTTCTGCAGCAATTTTCTTTATAATTTTTTTAGATATACTCGGAATGCCTGCTGGTGCAAAATTATGTCCCTCTTCATAAACAAGGAAACATGGTCTTATCTGCCTTTTCTTATCCGATGCTGCTCTCAATACCTCACTGGATATCAATGCTGTAATAATTTGCTTTGCATCGTCAGATAAGCCTTGTAAATCTATAATTACAAGCCTTCCTACACTCTTTCCTTTTTCCCCAATCATTTCATAAATATCTGTAGGTTCACCAATAGCCCTTGTATAAAAACTTTTTGCCTCATTTATTACTCGGGACAATTTTATAGAAGCAACTGCTGCACTTCTGTTGTTTAATGCTTTTGATTCTCCTTCAGTCAAGTTATCCCAACTCTTTAATTCTTCTAATCCTCGCTCATCTGATAAAAGATAAGTTAAATCCTGAATATCCCTGGGGGGATTACTGTACTTTGCCTTCCAATATCTTATTGCAACATCTAATACTCTTTCTTGAGCCTCAGTTAACCCAGGAAGAATAGATGATAAATCATCCATATCAAATCTGTCAAATTGCAGAGCCAAATGATGATTCTTTGCACTATATTTATAATCAAAAGAATCAATCTGAGGAGTATATACTTTCATTCCACCTCCAGCATTCAGCATCTTTGATAAGTTCTCCTGAATCTTTTGTATGCTCTCCTTTTCTTTTTCATCCTCAATATAATCGAAATTGTTATTAAAGTGTATCTCTCCCTTTTCAAATGCTTTCCCGTACTCCCCATGAACATCAAATACTACTACTGTTCCATTCATTTCTGCAACAAGTCTTTCAATAATCCTGCCTACAGTGTATGATTTACCTGAACCAGTCATAGCCAGTACTGCCATATGCTCTGTAACCAGTTTGTTTACATCAAGATAAACTGGAACTATATTGCTCCCCTTATCGTATCCAATAAGATTTCCTATATTAAGGCTAGTATTTTCATCAAATTTATAAAACTTTGATAAAAACTCATAATCAACACCATATACCTTTTCCCCTGGGTTAAGAGGCCTTCTGGGTATTTTTATCTGCCCATAATTATCTCTATATCCTACTAATTCTATGGTCCCAAACAGTGTTTCTCCTGTAACTTGCGCACCTGGTAATATCTCAAGGGATGATAAACCCTCACCCATGTTGGAGTTATATAGAATATTGCTTCTGGATATAGAAACAATTCTTCCTAGAACATAGGTGTTTCCATCTTCTTCAGTTTCTCTATGTTTAATTTTTACAAACTCACCCCTTTTAGCAGAAAAACTGTTTTCAAGGGCAATCTTTAAATCATTAGGATTCCCAGTGTTACCGATAAGTTTGCCTATGTATTTGTCCATAAATAATACTCACCCCTTCGTTTTATTCTTCAAATACATCTAAGTCTTCTTTCCAAATACTTTCTAACTCCTCATTTTTAAGCATCTCTCTTGCTTGTGCTTTATAGTATTGTAGTATAACATTTTTCCCGTTATTTGTTGCCTCAACTGGTTTTAAAGCATATTTTGCGTACCATAATGGTAATGGCATTGCTTTTTGTTGGTCAAATGCAATTAAAGAGATAACTTGGGAAGCCAGTTTATCGAGCATTTCTGTTTTCCATGCTTCTTTACTTCCCAAAACTTCTACAAGCATTGGAGGAGTAGTGTTTCCAGCCTTAATATGCATACCTACCATTTCATATTTTCCAACAGATTGAGGTTCCAACCTGTTTCTCTCTTCCTCATTGATTCTGCTAATCTCATAGGCTGCTGTTCTCGTTCTCTTAACCAGAATTCCTGTTAAAAGTCTTTTTACACCAACTTCCTGTAATTTAGGCATTATACTATTCATATTCTTAATAATTTTTCTATCAATATCATCAACAACATATTTCACTTTATCTTGTGTTAAAGCAAATATTACTGCACCGAATCGTTTGTTACCAACAGACGCTATTTTAATCCCATTTTCATCAAATGGATATATTTTTTCTTTATACTTAACCCAAAATCCTTCTATTGTAGAGACGCACTGTTTATAGACTTTTTCAAGGTCTTTTCTACCTGATATAGGCATATCTTGTAGTTCTAGCAACAATGGTACATCCACCATAACAAATTCAGGCTTTTCATCGTCCTCCATTAAATCCTCTAGCAACTTATATACATTTATAATATCTATGAATTTTAACTTCCTCTGACTATCCAAATCATCTATCTCATCTACATCTACTATACTTTCCTGCCTTGTTTTATAGATAGAACCATCATCGATAAGAACATCCTGCCGTACTGCCCCAGCAACATATAAAATTCCACCAAATGCATTAGAAGTCCTGTTAGTTGCAGAAATTCCTGAAGCCTTAATGGTAAGCGGATTAATTAGTTCTATATTTCTAATCACTCCACTTTCTTTTAACGTGGGGGCTATTTTATCTATAAACCGCATTTTTGATGATAACTTGGAAACGGTGGCTGGCAGCCCCAACTGAATATTAGCAACTATACTTTGGGATATAGGGGTACCGCTTTCTTTAAATCCATCCATCTTCTTTTTCACCTCTCTTTTTTACAACCTGGATAAAGGATTTCAACTTCCTTTCCTTCACTACGTCCATACCCTTATTCGTTAATGCATCGGCATTTATATACTGATGAGCCACTAAATCTTTATACATTCCCATAGCAGTTTCCTCATCAACTGTGACTCCAAAGTATTTCTTAATTTTTTCAGACATCTGATTAACTAAATCCACTTGGGCACCTGATAAAATAATTAAATAAATATGTATATCGTTTAAAACAAAATTTTTTATCTCCACTGTAGAATCTTGTGCCGCAACGTCAACCTGAAACAAGAAATCAAATAAATTTTTTAATTTATACTCAAACTGGATTAGTCTATAGTCTAATAACGGCAGAGTAACTACCGTTATTAGACCTGTTCCTGTATTTCTTCTATAGTTAACACCAAAAATCTTTCCATCCTGCTGAAATATAGTATCTTTTACTGTGGCTTCGATTTTATAACCTACTGAGATTTTATCAAAACTGCTATCTGTTTTAGTAATTAATATATCTATTGATGAATCGAAAAAGTTTTTTAAGTTCATTTCAATCCATGTAGGGGTCAGTATTAACTGATTGTTGCTGTCTTCTAGCCAGATATTTAGTAAATTCAATTGTTCCTTATCTATCCTATTTAAAAGAATACCAGGTAAAACTAGAACTCCTTTTTGAAGTGCATCCAGGTTTGCTATTTGACAGTTATAGAAACCTTTAAGCATTCTATATTCTGTTCTGTTTTTATATTCATCTAGTATCTGAACAAACATCACAGCACCTCAACTCTTGTCTGAATCAGTTTCACTAATTCGAGTTCCCTCTTTTCATCACGGTAATCATCCCAAGTAATATCACCATCTTTTTCAACCACCTGTTTAAAGAAACCAAAAGTAGTCTTTTTAATAGATGATGAGTTTTTAAAGAAAGATTCTCCTTCATTGGCAAAAACATTCATTTTATCCTGTATTGCTATCTTGGTAGCCTCATATGTTGACTCTTTCGGATACTCTTCCATATTTATTTGGGCAGATATAGGATTCTTTCCTTGTACTTTTCGTACCTTGTCCAAAGTTTTTATGAGTAATGAATCATAAAATTCATTCTTTCTTGTCCTTGCCAAGTTCATCACGTTTGTTCTATAACCTTCAATGAGCCCCACATACTGCTGCATATCTTCAACACTCT
>ENA-UOOK01007347-UOOK01007347.1-fermentation-metagenome-genome-assembly--contig:-NODE-7347-length-10095-cov-4.571713_pt1 | contig 10095 bp, 6 predicted proteins | sample MGYA00245777_ERZ724023 | MGnify/ENA primary metagenome ERZ724023 (study PRJEB28704, sample SAMN03018312) | fermentation metagenome | biome: anthropogenic terrestrial biome; feature: soil; material...
TAGTCCCGACAACATAAAGTCAATTAGACATGGCATCTTAACTAAACGATATTAAATGATGAAATGATGAATTGATGAATTGAGGGTTGCGCCCATGTTAGAGACGCTTGCATCAGGGTATGTTAATAAAGGTAAATTTGTTGGCTGTAAAACGGAACATAACCCCAATAATGAACGTATAAACACCAGTTATATAATAGCCTTAGATATGAAAATACGCGTTTTCCTGTCCATCTCGCTTGTTGCTGCCATGACTTTTGCGTCCTGTGGCAAGTCGTCCGACAAGCCCAAGGATGACCCAATTATTGAGAATCCTGACGACCCCGACGACCCTGACGACCCCGATAATCCATCACAAACTCTTATAATACGATTTGACGGCAAGAGCTATCAAAGTAATTCTTCTCTGCAACTGGAGCATAAAAAAGATGCCATCATATTTCTTCTTGAAACCAATCCCGGATGGACTGCTGATGCTGATGCCGACTGGATACAACTTGCTGCCCTGCAAGGTGAGGCCGGCAAGATGGGACTAATGGCCGGATTTGCTTCCAACCCCTCACTGCCACGTTCTGCTACTATTACTTTTAAGTCGGGCGACAAGACCCACCTGCTTAAAGTCTCTCAAAAGGGAGCTCCTAAAATCCGGGTAACCATCAACGAGGTATCATTTGACTTAATACTTATCGAAGGAGGCTCTTTTATCATGGGTAATTCTGATATTCCCGAAAGTCGCTTCCGCCACACGGTTAATCTCAGCAGCTTTTATATGGCTCAAACAGAAACGACTAATGGCCTTTGGGAAGAGATAATGGGAGCTTTGCCCTATGATAAACTGGCAGATTTTGAGGGACATAACGAATATGAGCGTCCCTTTCACCCGGTGAGCGGAGTAAGCTGGAATGCTATCTTTCATAATTTTTTACCTGAACTCAAACGACGTACCGGACTGGATATGCAGCTTCCCACCGAAGCGCAATGGGAATATGCCGTCGCGGGAGGAATACATAAGGAAAACTATAATTATTCGGGCAGCGATGAACTTGACAAGGTTGCATGGAACTATTACAACTGCGACGACAAGCAGGAAGTGGCTACTTTAAGTCCCAATGCTCTTGGCATTTATGATATGAGTGGAAACCTGAGCGAGTGGTGCAGAGACTGGTATAAAGCGCCTTATGTTGATGAAGGTGGCGTACTTGACCCCGCCGGCCCTGCAGAGGGTACACAAAAGGTGGTCAGGGGAGGCGACTTTGGGGATCAGACAAACTTTGATTTAGGCACTTTCTACATACGCGATCGTCAGGCACAAGTGCCCGGCTGCTATGACGGATGTTGGGGTAATTCGGGTCATCCCGATGAACCTGAGTGTTTCTTTTGTGATAAAACGGGCTTCCGTATGGTCTTGGAATTTTAAAAATCTGCTTATGAAACTCTTCTACTACATACTTACAGCTATTCTTCCTTTTTGCAGCCTTACATCTGTGGCGCAAACGGTGGTCAAAATGCCCCTTCCCCCGCAAGCGGAACAAGCCCTGGAAGTCGATGTTCTTTTTGATGAAGCTCTATATACCGGGATACCTTCTGCCATTGGTATTATGGGCTATGATATAAGTGGCGGCTCTGCTCCCTACAGCTACAGTTGGCTTGAAGGAGAAAACCTGCTTAAACAGGGCGAAACCATCATACTAATTCCGGCAAGCGGGAAAAACTACGCCCTGAAGGTTAGCGATAAAAACAAATGCTCGGTGCTGGTTCCTATTGCTATCAGCGAGACTAATAAGAACTCCTCCGATAAAACGGATAATTCTCTTTGGACGACTCTGCTTACATCTTCTTCACTTTATCTGAAACCTCCGCTAGATTTTGAAGGAGAAGCTGAGATTATATTGATTAATATGATGGGAAAGAGACTCCTTAACACCACTATTGCCGGAGAGACAGAAATTGCTGTATCTCTGTCTTCAGGTGCTTACCTTCTACAACTGCTTACAAAAGACGCGCAGAATATTTCGAAACATCTGATTCATTAATGCCTAAGCCATGAAGACTGCTATCTACACCATTTATCGCAAGAACTTGCACGCTCTCTTATCTCTTTTGCTGCTGCTTACAAGCAGCGGCCTAAATGCTCAAAGCCGTTACGCCACGGCTCTGGACTTTTTTCAACAGTGCAGTCCCCTGAAATCAGCGTCTATGCAGCAGGACGAACTGCAAGTGCGCTATCAATCTCAGACAACTGCAAACACTACTCTTACTGTGTTTCAAAGCGCTCTGCAAGGTTATGTGATAATTGCAGGCGACGACAACCGCCACAGCATCATAGGCTATTCTGACCAGGGGCAGTTTAGCTATTCTCAGGCTCCTGATGCACTTAGGGAACTTCTAAAGCTTTACGAGGCAAGCCCTGATTTGGGTGAGCCATCTCCATTGAAAAGCGGCAGCGTCACGACCCCGATTAGTCCCCTGCTCGACAGCAAAGGCATCTCGCTTAACCAGTATATCCATCCCGAAACAGGGGGCTGCTCCTCGGGATGTGTGGCAACTGCCTTCGCTCAAATCATGGCCTATCACAGCTACCCCGAGCGGGGCATCGGTTCCCATTGTTACATCCACCCTAATCTGGGGGAGATATGCGCCGATTTCGAAAGCACAAGCTACGACTGGGCAAATATGACTGACGAGACCTATCAAAACCTTTCCTTGCAGCTTGGTATTGCTATGGAAATGCGATACTGCCTGACTTCAGGAATGACCGGCAGTGCACCGGCACTTGGCAACTACGAGTCGGTAATGGAGACTCATTTCGGCTATCAACTATACCACGGTAGTAAAGAGTCATGGTATATACACAATGAGCTTCAGCAGGAGCGACCTGTCTATATCGCTATTAGCGGCAAAAACTTCGCTCATGCTGTGGTGGTCGATGGCATTGACAGCGAGGGGCGCTTTCATGTGAATTTTGGCTGGGGAGGCGATTTTAATGGCTATTACTATCTTAATACCGGCGAGCAAATCAACATAGGCGACAGGGCTTTTAGCTCCAATGTAATACATGCTGTGTATCTATCGCCCGAAGCCATTGAAGTAAACGAGCAAGATTCTCTTGCCCTGCTTGCCATAAACGATGCTTTTGGAAAAGCTCTCCCCTGGGATATCAGTCTGCCGGTTATCAAATGGCAAGGGGTCCTTGTGATGAACGGTCGGGTAATAGGCCTAAGCCTTAACGGGGAAAACAATGCTTTAGAGGGCTACCTGCCCGAAGAGCTGGGTCTGCTTACTGAGTTACGATTTCTTAGTGTCGCAGGCAAGCTCCACGCTACGCTGCCTGCCTCCTTATACCAATTGACCAAATTGCAAGAACTGGACTTGAAGGCCGAATACCAAAGTACGCTTAAAGCCTCTCTGTCTGATGATATTGCTTTGCTTAATAATCTCGAAAGCCTTTCAATGGAAGGCTTTCTGGAGGGAAGACTGCCCGAAACGCTTGGACAACTTAGCAAGCTGGAATATTTACATCTTTACCAAAACCAACTTAGCGGAGGGCTTCCCGCATCCATTACCAATTTAAGCCAGCTAAGCAATATTTATATTGTGGAGTGCGGCCTTGAAGGCTCTCTGCCCGAAAATATTGGCCAACTAAGCCAACTGCGAAGCATCCGGCTAAGTAACAATCACATAAGCGGCTCTCTGCCTCAATCACTGGGTGTGTTGAGTTTGTTGACCTCCCTCGATATAAGCTACAATAACTTTAGCGGAGAAATACCTGCATCTCTGGGCAACTGTAGGGAATTGCGAGCTCTCAACCTCGATAACAACGCCCTTGAGGGCGCTGTACCGCCCGAAATTGGGCAACTTAGCAAGCTGTTCTCCCTTACCTTTCATAACAACCAACTTAGCAGTCTCCCTAACGAACTGGGGCGATTAACGGAAATAACCCTGCTTGATGTCAGCCACAACAACTTAAGCAGCTTGCCCGACTCTTTGCTGCAGCTTAAGGATCTGGTGGGACTAAGGGCCAATAACAACCGGATTAGCAGTCTGCCGAATGGCTTTGGCAACTGGCGCCTCCTGGAAGGCCTGGATTTGTCAAACAACCAAATAAAGGACTTTCCCGAAGAACTGTGCTTTTTACAAAAACTTAGCAAACTCGACCTTAGCTACAACAAAATTGAAAAACTTCCTGTCAGCATCGCCTCTTTTAAGCTGCCCCGGCAACTGCGACTTAACAACAACGAAATATCTGACCCTATTCCGCTGTCCTTTTTGCAAGGCGATCACTGGCTGCTTTTGGCCGATAACCGCCTTACTTTCGAGGATATTCCCCAAGGTGATAGTTATTCTCAGGGATTTGCCGCCCAAAAAGAAGTCGCTCTAAGCGAGACCCTTTTCAAGCTGCCGGCCGGCGAAAGCATAAGCATCGATATTAGGGAACTGACTGGTATGCAAGACCCGGGAAACCTCTATTTCTGGTTGCCCTACCCGGATAATTTAGATGACCAATACTATAACGAGGAGATTTTTACTAAGGAAGGACCGGTTTTAACTCTTGATATTGAGGAAGCTCAGGAGCCCCGAAAATACTACTGCAAAATATTCAACAATCAGGCTCCGCTTTTCGATTGGGAATATATGGGAAATCCTCAGCAAACAGCGGTTTTGCCTTTTCTTAACACTCAGGCTCTCACGGTGCAGGCGATGACTGAGGACGAAGAGATAGAAGCCTTTTATCCTGAAAACAAGGTTCTCGGCCTGGAGCAGATTCCCAATGCCACTATTACTGACCGAAGCGTAGTGCTGGTGTCGCCCTTTAAGGTCAGGGGAAATATAGTCTGGGAAGCATCAAGCGACGCTGAGCTTTGGCATGAGCTAAGCGCAAATATGAGTGAGCCCGCCTTGGCCGCCAATATTGTTAACTTTAATGCGCAGGAGTTGGTGGTGAATGCACAAACGGATGCCTGGTATCGCTGTGTGCTGCGCGAAGGCAACTGCGATCCGCTCTATGGCGACCCGATTAAGGTGCTGGCGCTGGGAGAAACTCTTTTTGATTCAATGGTGAATGTGGATAGCGAGGATTTTAGCATTGAAGTGGACAGTATTAGTGTCACCCTGCCCAAAGGACTCACTGAGGGCGACTTCCGCCTGCAAATCACCAAACTAAAGAATCCTCCGGCAGCACCTGAAGGCTTCCTTATGGGTTCGGTATATGATGTAAGCGTCGATTTTGGCTCTGAGTTTAACCTTCCCATAGAAATAAGACTCAAAAACCTCGACCTTGGAGGCCTTGACCCAAAAGACTTGCCTTGCTACAAACCTGTATTTTTTAATGAGGAAAAACAAGAATGGGAAGAATACTATGCCGGAGGAATCACCCTGGAGGATCAGGATTTGTATTTCCGGACTTTTCACCTTACCAAATTAGGCTGGTGGAGGCTTGACCATTATAGCTATACCCACAGTTTCGAAAACGATAAGGTGCAGGTTATCTACCGCTATAATAAAAGTCCGCAAGAGGATCAATATTATGACTCCTATGCTCTTGATCCTAAGTTTAGCTTCAATGCCTCTTACCACAATTCAAATATCGACCCCGAAGCCGGTGGAGCGCCCTATCTGGTGCAAGATGTGGCTTATAGCATGAAGCAGATTATCGAGGCTTTTGACGAGGTCAACTTGCCCAACCGGCTGCTGATGAGGAAATTCACGGTTTATGTGGGATATACCGGCCACTTGCTTATTGATAACCTGCTGGGCTACGGTGATGCTCACGGCTATATTAACTCATCGGGTTATTCTCAGGGATATTTCTTCCTGAATTCGGCGATGGCCTTCGATGTAGATGAAGTGCGGCGCACTCTTGCTCATGAATATATGCACTATATTCAATCCAAATGGATTAAAGTGGAACTGGGCAATTATTTCTTCGCGGAGGCTCATGCCCCACTGGCCGACCGTCTGGTATGGGATGCGGGATTAATGAAGGAGACTGAACCTGAATTAGCCCTTAAGAGTGCCTTGCGACCCTCCGATTGTTCCAAAACAATATTGGATTTATTAGGCGACTCATGGGATGCAGGCACAGCGCCACTTTTCGGTGTTGCCGAAAAGTTTACTGTCAACTCTGCCGATGCCAACACTTCATCTGCCTTTTTGCACTATATGCGCAGCTATCGCGATGGCGAAAAACTCAATATCGCTGATTTGCTGATCAATCATCGCACAAGCTTCGACGTGATAACTAACTGGAGCTGGAGGGCTTACCTTAACAGCCAAATTGCAGGCAAGCTATCTTCTAATATCGGCAAAGAGTACGACGATTATCTGCGTTATCTGCTCTCGGGCAAGAACACTAATTTTACAATCTTAAGCACTGAAGGTGGAAATATCTTTAGTCCACTGATTATCAACTCCGGCCCTTCCAATGATGGAGGCTTTGTTAAACGGGCCTCATGGAAGTACAAACCAGAGGAGTCGGATACCAGGGAAGAAAATATGGAGTTTAAAATTCCCCACCTTGCATCGCGGATTGTGCTTTTAAACAATTCAACCCCCGATCGGAGCCTGGTGATTAGCTACCAACCTGAACATGAGGCCGATGCCGAATACAAGGTGTATTACGCCCGGTACGACCATGAAATTAAGGAGATGCAGTTCGAGGATATTTCGGAAGTCGATAAATTCTCTATCCTGCTTGATGCAAGGACTGAAGAAGCCGAAAAAAACTTCCAAAACTTTGCTCTCCTAATCTTTGTTAACCGTAAATGCCCTGATGTTATTGGTCTGTCGGCCAACTTTAATCCTAAATTCAAACTCAAGGCCTCTCCTATTATCAATATCGACGATTTGATTTATGCAAATGTGAGCGACAAATTCATCCACAACTATAGCGATGGATCTAAGGGACAGTTTATTATTACAGGGCGTATGGACCTTGCTCGGGCTATTCCTCTGGCATACAGCTGGGAGTTAAAGAACTACTCTCGACACAAACGAATGGTCAACGAATCAATCGCGGTGGTTGAAGTAAGTTTTGAAGAATATCTCAGCATCTACAATGGCCCCACTCTGCCCAAAACCATACAGGAATGGGATAAGCGGCAAAGCATTTTCTACGATATACTCACCGGACACACCGAGATTATGCAAAGTACCAAGACTTCCTATACTCGCGGAGAATACTACGATGCGGAAGATAGGCTGCATCCTTTGCACAGGTACAAGCTAACGGACGAAACTCATCATATCGTGCTGGAAGATGTCCTTGACTTTAGCACAGGCATCATTTCAGATGTTGTGGGAAAGGCTCATGCCTTTGAAACCAACAGCACAGAGCACACGCAGGCCATACTTAAAACCCTGGAACACAGCATCACGGAAACAGAATTGGCTATTGACGGTCAGAGCTTAGGCACTACCTCCAAAAGCCTTGTGGGAAGTGACTTCTCTGCTGATGGCATTATCATTAATTTATGGTTCAATTGCGCCAACTTTTGGGATAAATGGGAGGATTAAACGAAAGATAGCGGTTTAGCGGTTTAGCGTGTTAGCATGTTAGCATATTAGCAAGAAGTATGAAAATGGATGATAGATAGTAGAAGGTGGAGATTAGCAAGATAGCGGTTTCTACCTTCCATCTTCTACTCTCAACCTTCCACATCAAAATGAAATCAGCAAAACACCAATTAATATACCTATCCCAAAGCTAAGCAGAGTGCCCACAAGGACATACTCGGATTTCAGACTGTCCTTTTCGCCAAAACGGAGTATCGATTTTGCTGCTATTAGAAATCCCACAGCTTCAAAGTGCCCTATCAAAATAAAAGTCAGTGTCAGCAATCTTTCCACTACGCCGATTAATTTCCCGGCGTTGGGTAATTCCTGAGCTGTATCTGTAGTTTTGGGTATGCTGATGGCATAAAACCTAAGTATTTCACGAATTATGATATTGGCAGGTTTGGTGCAAAACAAAAAGGCCACGGCTATGATAAGTGTTCTTTCAGGAAACCGGCTTATATCTATCCAGGTGTCTAGCGCAAAGTAGTTGTTATACAGGGACGCCAGAGCTATAATAATTGCCAGATGCAGGCTTTGATCAACAAAGAACAGGTAGCGGCTCACTTGCGCTTTAGCTGACAAGCTGCTTTTCAGGATGTCAAGGATGCCATGCAAAAGAGTGATAATAGCAGCTACTGCTACAAACTGCCACTGGAAGGACAAGAGCCAGGAGCTGAGAAAAACTATGACCAAATGCAGCAAAAAATAGGGACTTTTCAGACCTGCATTGTTTTTGCTTTGAACCCACTTATCCGACTGAAAAAAATAGTCGGCCAGCAGATGGGCTAAAATTTGCAATGTTAAAAACTGGCTTAATGTCATCATCTGTAATTTTGTATCGCAGTACTAAAACGGTTCAAGGCTTTGTCAATGGCATTCCATCCAACACTTCGCGAGTGCTGATTGACAGCAGACTGACTAATTTGCAGCTTGTGGGCTATTTCTTCCTCATTCAGGCCTAATAGTTTTAGGTAAATAATTTCACACTGGCGGGCGGTGCTTTTGCTAATTATAACATCCAGTAAAGCCAAAACAGGGTCAAACTCATCTTCTATAGCCTGGTGAGAGGCTCCAACAAAAAGCGTGGATTTTATAGTTGAACGCTCTTTATGGCCGCTGCCTTGCTTGTTAATCAGGCGGCCCGACAAGTAAATTGCCTCACCGTCTATAATGCCTTTTTGGGCGTCAAAGCGTGTGATCTCACCCACCCCTATTGCCAGCCGAATGGCATGGGTACGAAACAGGCTTATTCTTCGTTTGCGTGAATCCCTGTCTATTGCCGCGGATTTTATATAGCATTTGATTAAAAGGGCGATGCGCAAGGCAAGCTCCGGCTTAGACAGGTAACATTCGAGGTAGTCGCCCTTGATGACTCTGGCAAAAATTCCATACTGCCTTTCTAATAGCTCTACCAACTCTTGCAGTTGCTGTTCTAGCAATACTCGACCTTCAGGACTCAAGGCTGTTGAGGATATTATGTCGCCCGAAATGGTAGCCTTCATAAATTTTTAATAAAATCGGAATAAATATACATAAGTTAGCTGACTATCCTAATCCTTATACTTTTGAATTTTACATTTTAATAACAATAGTCGTACAAATATAAGCATATAAACTTATTAACAATAATTATAAGTGAATAATCTTATATAAATAATTTATAAGCATTTAAGCTTAGATAACCATAACTCTGAATTTTTTAATCATACCCAAAAGCCCTATCTTTAGGCCTTTCAAAAAAAACAAAAAGTATGAGTTTATTAAAAGCTTTGGAAGACCGAAGCAACAGTCAATGCGAGCTATGCGGCGCAAGTAATAAGCTTGCAGTTTTCACTCCTGCACCAGCAACCCGGGAATCACTCGACAACAGCTTATTGGCATGTGACAGCTGTCGCACTCAAATTGATGACCCGGCATCCACCGATTCCAATCATTGGCGCTGTCTCAACGACAGTATGTGGAGCGAAGCAAAGGCCGTGAAAATAATTGCATGGCGTATGCTTACCCGGCTTAGGAATGAAGGATGGCCGCAAGACTTGCTCGATATGCTTTATCTTGACGAGGAGACTCTGGCTTTGGCGCGCGCCACAGGCGAAGGCGAAACTGAGGAAGCAGAACCAAAGCACCTCGACTGCAATGGAGTAGAATTGACTGCCGGAGATAGCGTGGTTTTGATTAAAGACCTTGATGTTAAAGGTAGCAGCCTAACAGCCAAGAGAGGAACAGCAGTGCGCAATATCAGACTAGACCCCGATAATCACGAATTTATTGAAGGCAAAGTTGATGGCCAGCAGATCGTAATACTCACCAAATTTGTCAAAAAATCATAAACATCGCACAAAGCCACTGCAATAAATTGGCTAAAAACTTTTAGATTCCTCGCAAAGCTCGGAATGACATCACCATGACGGGGTTAATTGTCATTTCGAACGGAGTGAGAAATCTGCGTTAATCCGCGTTAATCTGTGGACAAAATATCCACGTTAATCTGTGGACCTCATAATTATAATCAGCGTTAATCCGTGTTAATCTGTGGACAAA
>ENA-UOOK01007349-UOOK01007349.1-fermentation-metagenome-genome-assembly--contig:-NODE-7349-length-10087-cov-3.131978_pt1 | contig 10087 bp, 10 predicted proteins | sample MGYA00245777_ERZ724023 | MGnify/ENA primary metagenome ERZ724023 (study PRJEB28704, sample SAMN03018312) | fermentation metagenome | biome: anthropogenic terrestrial biome; feature: soil; material...
TGATCGAAGAACTGAATCGGCTCGGACGTCCCGACATCGTCGTGATTGCCGGGGGTGTGATTCCTGCTCAGGATTACGATGCTCTTTACAAGGCAGGTGCGATGGCCATCTTCGGCCCCGGTACACCTATTGCCACTGCAGCAATCAAAATTATGGAATTGCTGATGCAGAAATTCGAGTAGTAATGTAATGATTTATAGTAAAAGGGTGGCTGAATTTTTTCAGTCACCCTTTTTTATGTTTACAGACCGTCAAATAAACTATTCGGCTTCCAATATTCTGTTCGCATACTTGCCGTATAGCTCGGAAGCAATAGCTTTACTGTCTCCGACAGGTTCTGTATCAAATTCATACATCCTTTCGTCCCACCACTTTTTCTCATAAGTGGTAACTGCTTCTTTATAAAGCTCATATTGAGTATCATCAAATGTTCCGCCTTCATCCGTCACTTTATTTACAGCCTCGAAAAACATGGTCCAGCGTACCTTGTAGAAAGTCTTGGTAAGTCCGTTCCATGTGCGGCTTGCATAGTCGTTCAGCAACATGGCCTTGTCGCTCCATGTTGTAATGAGATTTCTTGCATTTTCTTCAAAATAATCCGCTTCTTCTGAAGTCTTGCCCCATGCTCGCGCATCTGCAATCCATTTCCCGACAAGGAATGCACTTTGAGTTCCGACAATCTTGTCAACATCATCAAGTATTTCGATCATTTCGCTCTCCTTACTTTTCATAACTTCTCTATTACCCTCAGTATAAGCTTGTTCATAATCTCTGAAAATAGTGAGGAAGTAATTGCTGAGCATCTGCCTTGTAATATTTGCCACGTCAAAAGAGTATGCGCTGTTCTTGCCGTCAGCAGCAAGAAGAAGTCTTACAATCTCAACAAGATTCTTGTTGTCATATTTGATGCGCGGATTGGCATAGTACGTCTTGTATTTGCCGAAAGTCGGGCGGATATTGATCAGCGGGCATTGCCCCGGAGTTGATGGTGCAATATATATGCTGTCAATCAACAATTTCCATGCAGCTCTGCCATTTTCGTCAACTTTGCCTATACGTTGATCGGCAAGTGTATTTGTCCACTGTTCTATGTGTTTATGAGCGTCAAAATTCCATGCTTTCTCAAAGACGTATTGATATACAAACGGGTTACAGTCAAAACCTTCAAGAGTGGATCCGATGCCCGAAAAGTTGTCGCCGCCGTTTATAAATGTGTTTTCGACCCTTTCGTTAATTGTGGCAATATCGCCCACGAGCATGGTGTTTCCGCCAAAATTGCCGAGATAACACCATATATAAGGTACACCGAAATATTTTTCGGTCCTTTGCCATACCTCCTGACGTTCGCAATAATAGTCGAGCAATAATGATTTTTCTTTAGGATAAGAGGTAATGTAAGGCTCTACACGATCATTGGTCCAATCTTTACGATCATTCCAGAACAGCCATGTCATTTGAAGCCATACAGCGCTCGAGTCGGCTTTTGTAAGAGATTCGGATACCTGACGGCTCACACGACCGAGATAGTTCGGTTCCCAGCTCGGAGGCGTAAGTTCATTGAACAGGTCAATTCCGTAAATATGATCCGTTCCGTAGATTTCGCTCTCTTTTTCTACAAATTTCTTCTGTATCTCTGTATAGAGGTCACTCATAGGGTCAAGGAAGCTGCAGGCGTGTTCTTCACCATATCCTGCCCATGGTTCAAGTTGGGTAATCGGAGCATCGGGATATATGCGTTTTAAGTCTCTTGGAACATGTCCTGCAAATGCAGGAAGCACAGGTTTCATGTTGAATTGGCGTTCACGTGCCGTAATCTGCTTTTGCAGTTCGAGCTGACCGTCAAGCCATGATTTGGGAAGTGGACCACCCCATCGGTCGATGTTCTGCATTCTGTGCCATGGGAGGTGAGCCGGCCCTGTAAAATAGTTTCGCACTTCTTCATCTGTCAGACCCATTTCCGTCCAAATCCGGTACCAGATGGATTCCTGACCTGTAATGGCAAGCGGAAGATTGACTCCGTTGAGTGCCATCCAGTCTATGAAATGTTCCCATTCAGACCAATTCCACCAAGGCATTGTATATCCGAATGTACAATAGTTCAGGAAAAATCTGTTGTCAACCCGTGCCTGAATTTTGACAGGTTCGCTGACTTTGGGAAGGCGTGACGGCATTTTAAAAGAATCAAACATAAACCAGCCAACTTCCACGTGACAATAATATTTCAGATAATGGTTAAGTCCGACCGCCATAGAGTTGGCATTGTTACCTGAAATGTGAATTTTGGAGCCTTCTGAACAAATCCGAAAAAAGTCTTTGTCTTCAGCGGGAGCCTTTTCAAAGATGAAGGAGCTTGCTTTTTGAGGTATTATTCTGTGAGTAAGTTCTTTAATGGCAATTACATCGGGATCTGTGTCTGCCTGAGTGCTTTGTTTGCATCCTTGGAGTGAGAACAATCCGAAAGCAATAAGCGATAAAAGTAGAATTTTTTTCATTGTATAACTTTATTGGTTTGAGAATAACAAAGTTATACAAAAAAATGATATAAAAAAGAGGGCACCCGATTAAGAGTGCCCCCCACAAAGCTATGAAAACGGTTTATTTTGATTTTTACAAATCCAAAGTTAGTTATTCATCACGTATTTGCAATTTCTGCACGTATATAGCTTTCTTTTTCTCGTCTCTTTTTCTGACTGATGGTTTTTCAAAAGTCTTGCGATCTCTAAGCTCACGTACAATCCCTGTCTTCTCAAATTTGCGTTTAAATTTCTTTAAAGCTCTTTCAATATTTTCACCTTCTTTAATAGGTACTATAATCATATTGCAAACACCTCCTTTTTTCGAGAGGGCAAAGGTAAATAAGTTTTTCAAAATGACCAACTTTTTTCAAAAATTAATTGTATTTTTGTCCTAATTCATAAATAATGTAATAATGAACCACAAAGAAGATTTCAAAAAGATAATTTCAATGGGCATCCCTGAAGTGTTGCCACAGCCAAAGCCTTATGATACAACTATTAGCCACGCTCCCAAGCGCAAAGAAATTCTTACTGTAGAAGAAAAAAAGCTTGCCTTGAGAAATGCACTGAGATATTTTCCGTCCAAACATCATAAAGTTCTTGCTCCGGAATTTGCAAAAGAACTTGAAGATTATGGCAGAATATATATGTACAGGTTTCGTCCCGATTATAAAATTTATGCACGCAGTATAGACGATTTCCCCTACAAAAGTCGTCAGGTTGCCGCTATTATGCTCATGCTTAGTAATAATCTTGACAATGCTGTTGCACAACACCCTCATGAACTGATCGTATATGGCGGGAATGGTGCCGCCTTCCAGAATTGGGCACAATATCTGCTGACTATGAAGTATTTGTCGGAAATGACCGATGAACAAACACTTGTCCTTTATTCGGGACATCCGATGGGGCTGTTTCCATCTCATAAAGGGGCTCCGAGACTTGTAATCACTAATGGCATGGTTATTCCCAATTATTCAAGTAAAGACAATTGGGAGAGGTTTAATGCCATGGGAGTGTCTCAGTACGGACAGATGACGGCAGGTTCATTTATGTATATAGGTCCGCAGGGGATTGTACACGGTACGACGATTACGGTATTGAATGCTGCCAGAATGCATAATAAAGGTGGAAATGACATAAGAGGAAAGATATTTGTAAGCTCAGGATTGGGAGGAATGTCGGGAGCTCAACCAAAGGCGGCCGTTATTGCCGGCGTTGTCGGAATCATCGCTGAAGTTAATCCAAAAGCCGTTGACAAACGTTTTAAACAAGGATGGGTGGATGAAGTTTACACTGATGTAGATGAGTTGATAGATAGAGCATTGATAGCTAAAGACAAGAAAGAGGCAGTATCTCTTGCATATCAGGGCAATGTTGTAGATTTGTGGGAAAGACTTGCCGAAAGGGGGATTAAGGTAGATCTCGGATCGGATCAGACTTCGCTCCACAATCCGTTTGCAGGAGGATATTATCCTGTCGGAATAGGTTTTGATGAGGCGAATGAGATGATGGCAGAACAGCCTGAAAAGTTCAAAGAGTTGGTTTATGCTTCACTCAGAAGACATATTGCGGCTGTTAATAAATTGACAGCCGGAGGAATGTATTTCTTCGATTATGGTAATGCCTTTCTTCTTGAATCTTCAAGAGCAGGAGCAGATGTGCTGAAAACTGACGGTTCGTTCAGATATCCTTCGTATGTTCAGGATATTATGGGGCCGATGTATTTTGATTACGGATTCGGGCCATACAGATGGGTATGCACTTCATCCAAACCTGAAGATCTGGCCATGACCGATCGATTGGCAGTGGAAGTAATGGAACAAATCCTTAAAACAGCTCCCGATGAGATCAAATCCCAATTAAAAGACAATATCCACTGGATTAAAGAGGCCGGTGCGAATCACCTTGTAGTTGGTTCGCAGGCGAGAATACTTTACGCGGATGCAGAGGGCAGGACCAAGATTGCCTTGGCAATGAACAAAGCGATAAGGGAAGGAAAAGTAAGCGCACCGATTGTCCTCGGTCGTGATCATCATGATGTATCGGGAACCGACTCTCCTTATCGTGAGACCTCAAATATTTACGATGGTTCGTCATTTACAGCCGATATGGCTATTCAGAATGTGATAGGTGATTCATTCAGAGGGGCGACGTGGGTCTCTGTCCACAATGGCGGAGGTGTAGGATGGGGAGAAGTTATCAACGGTGGTTTCGGGATGGTGATTGACGGAAGCGATGAGGCTGATACACGGATTAGGGAGATGCTCCATTGGGATGTCAACAATGGGATAGCAAGACGGAGCTGGGCAAGGAATGAACCGGCCATTTTCGCCATTAAACGTGAGATGGAGCGGACACCTCTTCTTAAAGTGACCTTACCCAATATAGCAGGTGACGATGTCATAGAGGCTTGTTTTTAACAATGATGAAATGAAACTTACGGAGCAGTTTTTGGATTATATAAAAGTTCAAAAAAGATATTCTCCGCGCACTTTGGTTCTGTATGCTGAAGCAATAGCGGAATTCTACTCTTATATCTATGGGGAAGAAGATGTTGAATCGGAAGATGAAATATCTGTTCTGACAACTGTCAATGTCCGTGGTTTTATTGCTCATGGATTGGATGGAGGATTGTCCTCACGCACTATGAATTTAAAATTGTCGGCGTTGAGCAGTTTATGCAATTTTCTGGTCAAGAGGGGATATATGACTTCCAATCCCGTCAGAAAAGTATTCAGACCAAAAGAAGAGAGGCGCCTGCCTGAATTTTATACAGAAAAGGCACTTTTTAACTATTTTGACGATTCTCTCAACAAAATTGAAGAAAATCCAACCTTTGAAAATCTTAGAAACAGAACAATTATTTTGATACTTTATACCACAGGAATGCGCCGTGCAGAGCTCTGTGGCCTGAAAATTGATGATTTTGATCAGGGAAGATCGGTGTTCAGAGTATTGGGAAAGGGAGATAAATTGAGAGAAATACCCGTTCCTTCTTTGATTTGTCGGGAAATTGTATTATATTTGAAAAGAAATAATGAAGAGTATCCGGACAATCCTGAAGGTTATTTTTTCTTGACAGAAAAGGGTAAGCCGCTCTATTTGAGTTTTGTAAATAATATAGTCAAGAAAGAGCTGTCACAGGAGGATGGGTTTAGCGGTCGAAAATCGCCTCACGTATTGAGACACTCGCTTGCCACACATCTTCTTAACAGGGGGGCCGATTTGAATAGTATAAAGGAGATTTTGGGGCATTCTTCACTTGCAGCGACACAGATTTATACCCATAATTCTTTTGAACAGCTGAAAAAAACATATTTAACTGCTCATCCAAGAGCAAAAAACGGAGGTAAAAATGGAAATTAAAGTTCAATCAATCAAGTTTAACGCAGATCAGAAACTGCTTGATTTTATCGACAAAAAGTTAGGTAAAATTACAAAGTATTACGAAGATGTAATACGCACAGAGGTGATTCTTTCTTTGTTGGCAGATCCGCAAAACAAGAATGTCAAGGTACGCGTTCTCATTCCGGGGAGTGAAATAGTTGTCGAGAGAAACGCTGAGACTTTTGAAAGTGCCGTTGTTAACTGCCTCGGAGTACTGAAAGATCAATTGGTAAGTGCCAAAGAGAAACGTTTTAAATAGAATTTATGGAGATTATCGAACCTCGCAGACAGCAACTGCCCAATACCACAACAGTGCTTGTTCTCGGCATACTTTCGCTTGTATTAAACGGACTGATCGGACTTATTTTAGGCATTATCGGTGCATCGCTCGCTTCGAGGGGGATGACATTGTACAACGAAAATCCTGATGCCTATTTCGGATACGGGCAGCTGAATGCCGGACGAGTGATGTCTATCATAGGCATTGTCAAAAATGTCGTTTGCGTAATAGCCGTTATTGTTATGTTGTCTTTATTCGGGACAGCTATGTTTGCTGCAATAGCTTCCTCTTTTTAGACGAATAATCTAATCAGTTCTTCTGAATTGATGCCGCTGAAATAATCATCGATTGCCAAAGTATTGAGGCGGTCGGTGATTTTTTCTTTTGAATGTGGAACCCCCGTCAGGTATTTGCAGAACTCTTCTGTCGGGGCTTTGAAAAAATAGTCTCCTCTGATTTCAATTCTGGTGATGATACCTTTTTCAACGTTCATATACAATTCGACAAGCCCTGCCGGAAATTTGATGCATTTGGAGAAGCTGTATTTCGGGGAACAACCGTAATTCCACGAATCAAGTCTGTATTTGCTTTCTGCAAGGGCTTCTATCTGTTTCAGATCGTCAGGTGAATAGTTGTATTCAGTATAAGACTTGCCTATATGATTTTTCAGAAACATCAAAAATTCGGATACTGTCATCGGGCGGACAAGGTGTTCAGAGATATTGGTAACTCGGCTCCTATTGGATTTGACTGCTTTGTCGGTAAATTTTTCGGGTCTGTTCTGTAATGCACCTGACAGGTCATTCAAGGATGAAGAAAAAAGCAGGGTTCCGTGTTGAAGAATACGCCCCTTATGAATGCAGATGGCGTTGCCTGAAAATTTCTTTCCATCAATTACAAGATCATTTCTACCCTCAAGTGAGGCGTTTATACCGAGGTGGTTAAGTGCATCAATGATGGGAGATGTAAACCTACGGAACATCATTCCGCTATCTTCTTCCTCGATTTTACGGTCTATAAATGTAAAATTGATATTTCCGAGATCGTGAAATACCGCTCCTCCGCCCGTCAATCTCCTTACTACGGGGATTTTGTGACGATTGATAAATTCGGAGTCTATTTCTGCAAGAGTGTTTTGATTTTTGCCCACTATCACAGCTTTGTCATTTTGCCACAGGCGGAAGACAGGCTCTTCAAACGATGTGAGAAGATACTCTTCTGCGGCAAGGTTCCAATAGGGGTCTGTTGTCTTGTCAATAAGGCAAAGCATATTTTGATTTGAGTTTTGAGGCGATAAATCTGTATAACATAAACAGGAACAATCCAATAATCAGCCCGAGAATAATCCCGCAGATAACATCCCCCGGATAATGTTTGCCTACATATATCCTGCTATAAGACACGGCACTTGCCCAAAAATAGATCAAATACGAAAAGAGAGGCCTTTTTATAATCATTGCAGTCAGAAATGCAAAGCTGAAAGTGTTGGAGGCATGACTTGATACAAAACTATACAATCCTCCATGTCTCTCGAGTAGTCGCGTTATTCCAACCATCTGAGGATCTTCGCACGGCCTGAGCCTTTCAGTAATATTTTTGATAAATACCGATAATTGGTCACTTATTGCAAAAGCGATAATCAGAATTACAACCGAAAGCAATGCAAATTGCCATTTTCTTTTTGCAAACAGCCATATACAGATGGCCAAATACAACGGAATCCATACCCATATCTTTGACAGGAATATCATTATCGGGTCAAAAAACGGAGAATGCGCTCCGTTAAGAAACGTGAACAGCTCTCTATCTAAAATCTGTAAATTTTCCATCAACTGTTTAATGTATTCCAAAGCAGATCTTTCAGCTGTGGAATCCCTTCTCCTGTAAGGGAACAAATGAAAATATGAGGAACCTTGCGGGGAAGATGCTTTTGAATCTCTTTTCTGAGCTCTTCATCAATCATGTCGGATTTGGTTATGGCCAATACTCTCTGTTTGTCGAGAAGTTCGGGATTGTACTGCTTTAGTTCGTTCAGAAGCACTTTGTACTCTTCGTTTATATCCTTACTGTCGGCAGGAACCATGAAAAGCAGCATGGAGTTCCTTTCGATGTGCCTGAGAAATCTCAATCCTATACCTTTCCCTTCGTGAGCCCCTTCAATGATGCCCGGAATATCGGCAATGACAAACGATTTGTCATCGTAATAATTGACAATTCCAAGGTTCGGTTCAAGGGTGGTAAAAGCATAATCGGCAATTTTTGGCTTTGCGGCAGAAACGACAGACAACAAGGTGGATTTGCCGGCGTTGGGGAATCCTACGAGCCCCACATCGGCAAGAACCTTCAATTCGAGAACAAACCATCCCTCAACCCCTGGCTCTCCCGGTTGGGCAAAACGGGGTGTCTGGTTGGTCGCCGTTTTGAAAAAATCATTGCCGAGACCACCACGGCCCCCTTTCGCAAGTATTTTTTCTTCCCCATTTTCTACTATTTCAAACAACACTTCTCCTGTCTCTCCGTCTTTTGCAACGGTGCCGAGAGGTACATCAAGATAGATATCTTTTCCTTCGGCCCCGGTGCGCAACTGTCCGCTTCCGTCCCCTCCGTCTTCAGCCTTGATGTGTTTGCGGTATTTCAAGTGAATAAGAGTCCAAAACTGATTGTTTCCTCTTAAAATAATATGCCCTCCGCGCCCTCCGTTACCGCCGTCAGGTCCACCCTTGGCAATATATTTTTCCCTGCGGAGATGCATGGATCCCTTTCCTCCATTTCCGGATGCACAAAAGATGCGCACATAATCTATAAAATTGGAATAGCCCTTCATGAGAATTAAAGGGTCTCAATTAAGGTACATACTTGGTCGAAAATCTCTTCAATAGTTCCTGAACCGTTGATTTCGTGATATTTGTTCAGTTTCTTATAATAATCGATAAGGGGTTCGGTCTTTTGGTGATATGTACGTATTCTGTTAGCAATCACATCATCCTGCATGTCGTCTTTTCTGTCTTCGAGCATTGCTCGATGTTTGATTCTTTCCTTTACAAGATTGTCATCAACTATGATAGATATTACGGAATCGACTTGTTTGCCCATCTTTGCAAGCATTTCGTCAAGAACGGATGCCTGTTGTGTAGTGCGAGGAAAACCATCAAAAATGAATCCTGCCACGTGCGGGTTGGTTTCAATTTCGTTTTTAATCATGGCAACGACAACTTCATCCGGAACAAGACTTCCGGCCTCAATCAGAGCTTTGGCCTGATTGCCGAGTTCGCTTCCTTTTTTGATTTCGGCACGGAGCAAATCTCCCGTCGAAACGTGACGAAGGTTGTATTTGTCAACCATCAATTTAGCCTGTGTCCCTTTTCCGGCACCCGGAGGGCCGAACATAATGAAATGTTTCATGATTTATTTTAAAATATATATGTCTTTGTAATTTCTTCCCAACTGATTGTAATCGAGACCGTGTCCGACTATAAATTTATTATCGATTTCCATCGCCACATAGTCCAACTTGACCGACTGCTTGTAAACATCGGGTTTGAGCAACAGAGTGCATACTTTTACCTCTCCGGCTCCCGCTTTGGTCAGAAGTGTTTTGAGATCAACAATCGTCCTGCCGGTGTCAACGATATCCTCAATAATGATTACCGTTCTCCCCGTAATATCGCAGGTCAGACCCATGATTTTCTTTGTCACTCCGGTAGAAGTTGTCCCCTCGTAAGAAGAGAGGCGGATACTTGTCAGTTCACACGGGAACTCGAGACGTTGCATCAACTCTCCCGTGAACATGATAGAGCCGTTCAAAACGCATAATAGTAAAGGAACGTCTTTGCGCGATTTGAAGTCGTCGTTGATTTTGACAGCCACGTCATCTATGGCTTTACTGATTCGGCTGTAGTCG
>ENA-UOOK01007350-UOOK01007350.1-fermentation-metagenome-genome-assembly--contig:-NODE-7350-length-10086-cov-55.343934_pt1 | contig 10086 bp, 7 predicted proteins | sample MGYA00245777_ERZ724023 | MGnify/ENA primary metagenome ERZ724023 (study PRJEB28704, sample SAMN03018312) | fermentation metagenome | biome: anthropogenic terrestrial biome; feature: soil; material...
TGATTCCGCATCTTTTCGCTGCGCTTTTTATCTTTTCCATTGTTTCTTTTGTTATTCCAAAACCAGATGTTGAAATAACTTCTGCATCTACTGCTCCTTTTACTGCTGCAACATCATCTTTTCCCTCAACTACAATAACTTCTTTTATCATTTCTTCACCACCATATATAGTATACATCGTATTTGAAACCTAATTTATTATACTCTAAAAAGTCCCCTTCAACAATTCCCCATTCTCATTAACCGCCCCAGATAGCTCGTCCCCACTGTGGGACAGTTACGCCGCCACTGTGGGACAGTTATCAACTAATTGTCATCAACGCTAATTGGACAACCCCCCCGTTTCCCCTCCCAATTCTCAATAAAACCTGGGAACCTGGGGGACAGTTATCAATTAATTGCCACCAACGTTAATTGGGCAGCCTCAATCCCCTGCCTTTTTCTGCTTACAGTTTGTCTTATTTAACAATTAATCATTAACTGTCCCCAAATTCCAAATTCACTATTTAGCAATTAGCCATTAACTGTCCCATAGCTCGTCCTACTTAGAGTTAAAAAAAGGCTGCCGCCTAACGATTTTTTCAATCGTTAGGCGGCAGCTTTAAGGTGAAATACCTTATTTTAAAATATATACTGTTGTATTATGCGTGAACCATCTTTTGAACTCATTAGACCCTGGCTCAAAATAGAGGTCAATTATATTCCCTCTAACTGCACCGCCTGTATCCTCAGCAATAGCATATCCATAACCTTCGACATAAAGTTTTGTACCTAAAGGAATAACATTTGGATCTACTGCTACTGTGCTGTAGCCGTGGAGATCTCTTCTTGCCTTTGTTCCTGTAGCTGTTATGCCAAAGCCTCTATCTCCAGGATTTTTACCTGTACATTCATAACTGGCAGTATAGGATGTGGCTTTCATCTTTAACTTTCTTGTATAAAGCACTTTATTGTCAGTACCGCCTCTTGAAACAGTAATCCATGGAAGTGTACCTACAGATACAATCTTGTCTGTTGGAGATTTTTTGACTGTTTCTGATATAACTGCCCTTGAAACTTCTTTTCCATCCTCATAAACAACCTTAGTCTGTATCTCCTTTTCTCCATCTGTACCATCTTGAATAACCTTTGTCTGTCCTTTTTCCATACTGTTATCAACCTTTTGTACTGTTTTATATGCCAGAGTTTCTGTATTTGTTTCTATCTTCTCTTTTACTCTGACAACTTTAATCTTCATTCCTGCTTTAATTGGCTCACTAATTTCCGGAGTTACTTTGTCTTTTTCATCTAGCATTATGTTTTCAGTTGAAAACATATCCTTAACAGAATCTTCTGCTGTTTCAATTACAAGACTTCTTCCATCAACGGAAACTAAAACAGGAACTGCCCTTTTTATCTTTACTGTCATTCCATCTTTAATAGGTGCTGTAAGCTCAGGAGTAACCTTATCTTTTCCATTAATGTTTATACCTAATGAAGATAGGCATCCCTTTACATCACTTTCGTATGTTGCTATTTCTCTAATATTTCCACTATCGTCAATATTAATTTTCTTTTCCATTGTTGTTGAAGCAATTAGCAGCACAGCAGCAGCTGATACTGCTATTATCACGGCAAATTGGCTGTGAGCTGAACCGGCTAATTTCTGCCGTATTTTTTGCTTTGAAAACATTTTTCTACCTCCTTTTGATTGGATCAACGCAGCTCCTATATCGAGACTTTAGTTGAGCCCTAATTGGTATTGTACTTATAGCTATAATTTTATTTTGGATTCTATTATCTAAAAGGTTGAATCCTAATTGGTATTCTCCTTGAACCACATTCATAATGTGAATAGATTATTTAGAACCCATATTATATTAATCTATATAAATGTATTATTGCCAGTTATTAGTTATTTATTACATACCATTACAAAAGGAGTAAAAATATAAATATTATATCTTATAGATGCGTTTGTTTGTTAGTCCTGTTTTAGCATCTACTTCGTAAACACGTAATATTATATCTTATAGGCTATGGTTAACAAAACCCCATATTTTATTATATTTAACTATTCCCATTTATAATTATAATTATGAATAAGTTATGGCTTTATCTCTTTCTGTAAGTCTGCCTAACTAACCATAAGTAAATTTCTTATGGTTTTGTTCCATTTATATCCATGAATTTAATTCTTATTTTACCACACAATAGAAAAAAAGTTAACAAAAGGCCGCAAAAACCTTTATGCTAACTTTTCCTAATATTGTACTTTTTTATTCAATTTTAAACAGTTCACTTGCATTACCAAAAGTAAGTTTTGCTGCCTCGCTATAGGTTATATTTAACACTTCTGACATTTTATTCAGGGTATGAAGTAAATAAGAAGAATCATTTCTTTTCCCTCTATTTGGTTCAGGAGTCATATAAGGGCAATCAGTTTCTACCAAAATCTTATCTTTTGGAAGACTTTTTAATACCTCAATTGCTTTTTTTGCATTTTTAAAAGTTATAACCCCTGTAAATCCTAAGTAGTATCCACATTTTAAAACTTCTTTTGCAAATTCAACGCTTCCGGAATAGCAATGAAGCACTCCTTTAACTCCCTTAAACTCTTTTATAACATTTAAAGTGTCTTCAAAAGCTTCCCTGCTGTGTATTACTACAGGAAGATTAAAGCTTCTTGCAAGATCCATCTGCTCTTTAAAGCTTTTTATCTGGGTTTCCCTGTCATAGCCTTCGTAGTAGTAGTCAAGACCAATTTCTCCCACAGCCTTAGCCTTTTTTTCACTTAAAATATCACCAATTTTATTTTTATTTTGAAGTGCATCCAATGCGAATTCTGGATGCACCCCAAAAGCTCCATAAATAAAATCATATTTTTTACAAAGTTCTAACGTTGTGTACATGGACTTTATGCTGGAGCTGCAGTTTAAAACCCTTTTAACTCCAGCATTTTGAATTTTTTGTATTACTTCTTCCCTGTCCTCATTAAAGGCTTCATCATCATAGTGTGCATGAGAATCAAAAATATTATCCATTATCTAACTACACATCCTGTCTCTAAGTCACCATCTATAGTAGCTGTATAAAGCTTGCTGTCATCATCTGTTGAAGCTGCAAGTATCATTCCAAAAGAGTCCTCTCCTCTAAGCTTTATTGGCTTTAAGTTGGCAACAATTATTACTTTCTTCCCAACCAATTCCTCGGGCTTATAGTATTTTGCAATGCCTGAAACAACTTGCCTTACTTCTCCCCCAAGTTCAACTTTAAGTTTAAGAAGTTTATTTGCGCCTTTAACTGGTTCACACTCTAAAACTTTTGCAACTCTTAAATCAATTTTTTCAAAATCATCTATAGTTATTTCTGGTTTAATTGGCTTTATTGGCTTTTTAACTTCCTCTTGAGCTTCCTTCATCTTGTTGAATTCTTCAATCTTCTTATCAATATCAATTCTTGGGAAAAGAAGTTCTCCCCTTTTAACTGAAACTTCATCAAAGGCTTCACCAAAAGCTTTTGTGCTTTCCCAAGTTAGCATTTCGCTCTTAAATCCAAATTGGCTGTTTATCTTAGTTGATGTATCAGGTAAGAAAGAAGAAATAAGGATTGAAACTACTCTTATAGTTTCTGTTAAATTATATAAAATTCCTCTTAATCTTTCTTTTTGATTTTCATCTTTAGCTAAACTCCAAGGACGAGTTTCATCTATATACTTATTTGCCCTTCTAATTAGCCTCCAAATTTCATCCATTGCAGAATTTATTACATAATTATTCATAAACTCTTCTGTCTTAGCTACCGCTTCAGTTGCAGTCTTTTTTAAATCCTCATCAAACTCTCCTTCAAATATTCCCTTTGAAATCTTTCCATCAAAGTATTTTTCAATCATTGTAAGTGTTCTCGATACAAGATTTCCAAGGTCATTTGCAAGGTCTGAGTTGATTTTCTTCATAAAAATTTCATTGTTGTACAGCCCATCTGAGCCAAATGGAATTTCATGGAGAAGATAATATCTTACTGCATCTGCTCCAAAATTATTAACAAGGACTACAGGATCTACAACGTTGCCCTTTGATTTTGACATTTTCCCTCCATCAACCAAAAGCCATCCATGTCCAAATACTTTCTCTGGAAGGGGAAGATCTAATGCCATTAACATAATAGGCCAAATTATTGTATGAAATCTTATTATGTCCTTTCCTACAAGATGGACATCTGCAGGCCAATATTTTTTATAAAGGCTGTCATCCTCGCTTCCATAGCCAAGAGCCGTAATATAGTTTGAAAGGGCATCCACCCAAACATAAACTACATGCTTTTTATCAAAGGTTACAGGTATTCCCCAGTTAAAGGATGTCCTCGATACACAAAGGTCATCAAGTCCCGGCTTTAAGAAGTTATTTATCATCTCATTTTTCCTGCTTTCAGGCTGTATAAAATGAGGATGATCCTCTATATACTTTAAAAGTCTATCTTGATATTTTGAAAGCTTAAAAAAATATGCTTCTTCCTTTGTTTTTTCAACAGGCCTTCCGCAGTCAGGGCATTTCCCATCTATAAGCTGAGTTTCTGTATAGAAGGATTCACAAGGTGTGCAGTACCATCCTTCATAATATCCTTTATAAATGTCCCCTTGATCATGAAGCTTATTAAATATTTTTTGAACAGCTTTTACATGATAGTCATCTGTAGTTCTTATAAATTTATCATAAGAGATGTTCATCATTTTCCAAAGGTCTTTAATTCCTGCCACAATAACATCCACATATTCCTTTGGTGTTACTCCCTTAGCCTCTGCTATTCTTTGAATCTTTTGCCCGTGCTCATCTGTTCCTGTTAAAAACATTACATCATAACCTGTAAGCCTTTTAAATCTTGCAATTGCATCTGCTGCAACAGTAGTATAAGTGTTTCCAATATGAAGCTTATCACTTGGATAGTATATTGGTGTTGTGATGTAAAAAGTTTTCTTTTCTTTTCCCATGTTTTTCCCTCCCTTAGTGCCAGCCACCTGGCAAGTGGCAAGTGCATTTTAATTTTAAAATAAAAATCCCGTCCCTGAATAGAATACATCCAGGGACGGGATACCGTGTTACCACCCTAATTTACCAACTTTTCACAAAATCAGTCTCAACAAGTGACCATCATCACTTTGCATCTTAACGGTTGCTTCCGCAGCAGCTTACTTAGTATTCAGCTGCCAAGCTCAAGAGCCATGTTCGTATGACCTTTAACCGCCGGTTTTCACCTAATCCGGCTCTCTTTAGGTATTATCTTCATACTACTCTTTCTTTCATCGCTTTTTCTTATAGTATATTATAGTGCAATACTAAAACCAATGTCAACAGTTTCCCAGTTGATCGTAATTCATAATTTAGATTTAATATGCCACGAGATAAGAAAAATATATTCCATTCATTGTTGCCCGCCAGACAATCTGTAGGGAACGATCTTGACCGTTCCGCCCCCCTAAATTTAGATCATCCTGCAAATGCCATAGAATGAAATTGTTACTGGGTGTTGGCGCCATTTGCTCCCCCAGATTCCGTTCATCCATCAACGGAACGGTCAAGACCGTTCCCTACTATTTGGGTACCTGCCTTGACATTTGACGTTTAAAATTATTAAATGTCAAATGTCAAGAGGCAGGCACCCAGGCGACACCCTTAATGATTTTAAATTGCAAGTTATGGCAATTGAATCAAAAGACAGCATATTTTATTTTAAAGATCTCTGAATTTCTGTAAAAAACCTGTTTAATTTAAGAAGTCTTTCATCAAATTTATATATTTCAACTATATATCCCTGACCCATTACGTCATCTTTTCCTACAGTTTTAAGTACAACCTCGGTTTTCCCGTCATTATCTATGTCCTCTGCATCCTCTAAAGTTCTAACCATATATGCATAGGGCCTTCCAGGCCTATTCCCAAACTCATATACTTTTTTATAGTTTAAATCATCTGTGTAAACCTCAAGCCTTTGAATTTTACCTCTTTTAAACATCATTTCATTTCTATATACATTTGAAACTAAAACCCCATGATCAGTGCAAAAAACATTTGAAATTCCCTTTATTTTAGTATATCTTTTTGAGTTAAAAATAAACCTCTCGTTTTTAAATTTATAATTATACAGTATATCCCCCTTATTACTTTTCCCAAAAACATTTACCCCATCCTTTATATAGAAGGTTTCTGGAAGTATGTCCTCACCAAACTTTCCTAAAAAAACTTTTTTAAGGGTTTTATCCCCCATCTTAAATACCTCAGCGTCCCCTCCTATGCCCATAACTATTATCTCATCCCTGCCATCCCCATTTATATCACCGCATTTCATTGTAACAGGGGATGCTATTTCAACCTTTTCACTTCCATATATCTCACCTTTTTCATTTGCAATAATAAGCTCCCCTTTAGGACTTAATCCGCAAAGATCCCTATTATTTAAAAACTTTCCGCTGCATATAAATTGAAGAGGATAATCTACCTTGTATAAATATTCTCCCCTCAGTCCACTGTCCTCCATAATAAGCTTATATACTTCTGTATATTTTTGTTTGTTTGATATCCTTACAAGAGCTTTTTCTCCTTGAGCTTCAATTAAAGCTGTATATTTTCTTCCCATAGTTTTCATAAAAAGCTCTTCTTGGGACAAACTTACAATGTTATCCCCTTCAAAGCTTTGAAAGTATTCATCAGATTCTGCAATTTTTTTCAAACCTAAAAGACCTGCATCATTTAAAACAAAATTAGATGTCCATTTTAAAATAAAAATAGCTAAAAAAATTGAGCCAATGGCTTTTACCCACCTGTCCCTTTTTAAAGGTTTTTCTTCCTTGTCAATTTCTATATATGTACCAGACATAACATCATGAAAAGTTCTTAAATAAGGGTCAAAAAGAACATAAAAATATCCTAAATAATAAAAATGCGATGCAGCTCTAAATATCTCTCTTTTTAAGCAGGTTTTAAAATTATATCTTTTTAATTTTAACTTAAATATTAACATTCCAAGGGTAGCGCCCTTTAAAGCTGTAGTTATAAATCTGTATAAAAAAAACAAAAAGAGGCTTAATATATATCCAGAAAGCCCAATATTCCCTAAAAAATGCTGAAAAATTATAAGAAGAGCAATATCAAAAAAATAAGCAGCCACTCTTGAAATAACGGTCATCTTCTTCATAATCATCACCAGTTTTATTTTGTCCAATGACTTTAAAATAATCCAAAAACAACTGCTATGCCGCTTAAAATATCAGCCTGCAGATATAAACTGCAGATAGTGCTCCTGCAATATGGGCTATAAGGGCAGATATTACGCTGTGCCTTGTTTTTTTAATATTGCAGGAACCAAGATAAACAGTTAAGGTATAAAATATGGTTTCAGTAGAGCCCATCATAACAGAAGCAATTCTTCCTTCTATAGAATCTGCTCCATAGGTTTTCATAATGTCTGCCATAACTCCAAGGGACGCACTCCCTGAAAGAGGCTTTACTATAAACATAGGAGCTACGCCCTCAGGCATTTTAATTAAGCTTAAAAGCGGTCTTAAAAATTTAATCATAAGCTCCATAGCACCTGAATTTTTAAACATATCTATTGCAAACATCATAGTTAAAAGGTAAGGAGCAATATTATAAACAGTTATAAATCCTTCTTTAACACCATCTACAAATACATCAAAAACTTTTACCTTTTTAGCTGCTGAAAAAATAAATATAAAAGCCAAAAGTATAGGTATAATTAGTACTTGAATTTTCATATTACACCTCAAAAATATTTTTAGCGAAACAATCTTTTAAAAATTAAATTAGATATAAGTCCAAATATAAGTGAAATAAATGTTGAAATAATTGTAGGAAAAATTATATCTGATGGATTTGCTGCTCCAAGGCTTGCCCTTATTGAAATTACTGTGGATGGAATAAGCTGAATGCAGGATGCATTTACAATTAAAAATGTAACCATGTAATCAGAAACCTTATCCTTTTCAGGGTTTATTTTCTGAAGCTCCTCCATAGCCTTTATTCCAAAGGGGGTGGCAGCATCGGAAAGCCCTAATATGTTTGCAGATATATTCATTATTATACTGTCCATAGCCCTCTTGCTTTTTTTATGAAGTTCAGGAAAAAGAACTTTCATTGGATAGCTTAATATTTTTGAAATTACATCCGAAATCCCCGATTTTTCGCAAAGCTTTATAACACCTGTCCATATGCTCATAGCCCCAAGGAAGACTATTAAAAGCTCTACAGATGATTCAGCAGAGGTTGTAATGGTATTCATAACCCCTTCATAATCCCCCCTTGCTATAAACATAAATATGCTTGCCCCTATCATTAAAAGCCACAATATATTAACCACAAAATCACCTCGTTAAATATTTATGCAGCAAAAAATTAAATATTTCCCAAATCAAAATAGGGATGGTTAATTATTAACCGTCCCTATTTATACCTTTTTAAAAATTCAATTGCTTCGCCTTTATTTTTAATCTTCCCACAAAAATACATTTCTTCAACCTTATCTAAAATCTCTCCTACCTTTTTATCCTTAGCACCAGTGTACTCAATTACGTCCCTTCCATCTATAATACTATCTCTAGCAAACTTGCTGTAATATTTATCTATTATTTCTAAGATAAATTCAAAATACTTTTTTCTTTCTCCATTGTCATCTAAAAGGCTTCTCGTTGCTGTAAAATCAAATAAAGAGCAGAGCACAACATCAATTGAATTTTCCTTATAATCTTTAAAAAATCTATAATAAGCACTTTCACTGGAGTTTTGTTTATAAAACCCCAATATTCTCATATGCCCCCCAATAATTGACTTTATAATCTTTGTCATGTGATTTGGCATGGAAAGTCTTGTTGAAATCTCCGAAAATACATCTTTTCCATAAACTTCATGAAGTTTAAAGCTTACTTTCCCATTTTCATTTTTATAAGCCTTGGGTTTACCTATATCATGAAAAAAGCATCCCATCTTGAATATAGCAATTCTTTTTTCGCCATTTATTTTTTCTTCAAAATGGCTTTTAATTTCCTCTCCCCATTTTGAATCATAAATATATTTCATCCCTTCTTCTGCAAATTTTAAAACAAGCATAGAATGGGTAAAAGCATCTACCACATGGTATTTGCACTTTCCTACTTTTTTTAGAGGCTCAACTTGCGGAAAAATTATTTTAAGTACACCCTCTTTATCCATTAAGCTTAAAGTATCGTAAGCTCTTTTGCTTTCAAATATTTTAATTATTTCAGAAAGCATTCTTTCTCCAGGTATTAAGCTTAACATGGGTGCATTTATTTTTATAAGTTTTAATGTATTTAAATCTATTTCAAAGCCAAGTACAGCATAAAGTCTAAAGGCTCTTAAAATCCTTGCTCCATCATCTTTAAAAGCTTCATCATATGTAACTCTTATTTTTTTATTCATTAAATCATTTAAGCCGCCTGTGTCATCAATGAAGCTTTTATCTCTTAAATCTATTGCCATGGAATCTATAGTAAAATCCCTTTTTCTCAAATCTTCATGAATAGTGTTTCCTTTTAATTTTGAAAAATCAAATATCACTCCGTCCTTTACAACTCTGCTGGTATCCTCGTGCATTTTAACATAAGATCCCTTTACTTTGGATGCAAAATAATTAGCTGCATTGTCAAAATTCTTACATACAGCAAAATCATAATCCGATATATTTCGACCAGCCTTTATATCCCTTACTGTTCCCCCAACCAAATAAATGCAGTCATCTTTTGTATTTATATACTCTTTTAATATATATAAAAAATCTTTCATTAGCTAAACCTCCAATCCAAATAAATAATTATATACTATTAACTGCCTATGACATACTAAGCGGCGTTTTTATCCCGCAGCTGCTATCCGCGTAATACCTCATCCTCTCAAGTCAGGGATAATAGCTGCTATATTCCCATATAGATTATGCAGTTCCTTTACTCCTTACCTATAATCTGTAAAAATTTGGATTACTATGGCTATTATATAAAAAATAAAACTTTTTTGCTTATTTTTTCATTTAACCATTGACTTTAATTGGCAGTTTTGTTATTATCTAAATAGGATATGTCGAACA